>Ga0335072_10003340_pt1 | contig 24227 bp, 19 predicted proteins | sample Lox_Sample_21_FD_206725 | JGI IMG/M metagenome (GOLD analysis project Ga0335072, IMG submission 206725) | Soil microbial communities from Loxahatchee National Wildlife Refuge, Florida, United States - Lox_Sample_2.1 | ecosystem: Environmental > Terrestrial > Soil > Wetlands | place: USA... | reverse complement strand
TCCAGCAGCGCGCCGAACCGCTCGCGGTCGCCGAACCGCCGCATCGTGCGCAGCACCCGGCCGCTGGCGTGCTGGAACGACAGGTCGAAGTACGGGACCACGCCCGGGGTCGAGGTCATGACCTCGATGAGCCCCGGTCGCAGCTCGGCCGGCTGGAGGTAGCTGACCCGCACCCGGTCGATGCCCGGCACCGCGGCCAGCTCCGGGAGCACCGCCTCGAGCAGCCTGAGGTTGCCCAGGTCCTTGCCGTAGGAGGTGGAGTTCTCGCTGACCAGGAACAGCTCGCGTACGCCCTGGCCGGCCAGCCAGGACGCCTCGGCCACCAGGTCCTGCGGCGGGCGGGACACGAACGCGCCGCGGAAGGCCGGGATCGCGCAGAAGCTGCACCGGCGGTCGCAGCCCGAGGCGATCTTGAGCGGCGCGACCGGCCCGCCGTCCAGCCGGCGCCGCAGCACCCGGGGTCCGGAGGCCGGGGCGATCCCGGGCGGGAGGTCCGGCGCGACCGTGCCGTGTCCCGGCACATGCGCGCCCGAACCGGCGGCGCCCGGCCGGCCGGCCGGGGAGATCGGGAGCAGGCGCCGGCGGTCCCCGGGCTGGTGCGCGGGCCAGCGCCGGCCATCCAGCACCGCATCCAGCCGGGCGGCGATGTCGCCGTAGTCGTCGAAGCTCAGGACCTGCGCCTCCGGCAGCGCCTCGGCCAGCTCCGAGCCGTAGCGCTCGGCCAGGCAGCCGGCCGCCACCACCTTGGCGCCGCCCGATCCGGCCCCGAGCAGTTCGTCGATCGAATCCTGCTTGGCCGCCTGGATGAAGCCGCAGGTGTTGACGAGGACCACGTCGGCGTCGCCGTCACCGGAGAGGGTCCAGCCCGCGGCCTCGAGGCGCGCCGCGAGCTCCTCGGAGTCCACCTCGTTGCGCGCGCAGCCGAGCGTCACCAGGCTCACGGTGCGCCCGGCGGCGCCAGCGGCCTGCTTCGCCTGCTTATGGGTGACGGGACGGCTCGACGACACACCGGCAGACTACGGTAACCGGGCCCGTGCCCCGGTACCGGCTGCGGCGCGGCGAAGTCGCCGCGCAGGCCCGGCGCCGGCGCGGCACAGACGCGGCACAGACGCGGTGAAGGCCGGTCAGCCGGAGGACGTCGGCTGGCCCGGGCCCAGGCTCAGCGTGACCGGGTTCGTCGACCCGGCCGGGACCGGGTTCCTGCCGTTGACGGTCAGCGACACGCCGCCCGGGTTGCCCAGCATCAGGTCCACGGCCTGCTTCTCGGTCCAGTGCATGGAGCTGCCGGCGGAGACGACGCCCTGGTAGATCTGATGACCGGCGGCGGTGGTCAGCTCGACCCAGCAGTTCTCGGTGGCCTTCAGGTGGATGACGACCGCGTCGGCCAGCGCGGGCGAGGGCGGGCTGGCCGTCGGCTGCGCGTGCCCCCTGTGCTTGGCGGCCGCCCCCGTCGTGCTGCCGCTGTGGTTGGCCCCGGACGCCGACGCCGTGGGCGAGGCCGTCGACGACGACGACACCACGTGATACACGACAAATCCGACCAGCACGGCCAGCGCGATGACCATGGCCGCGCTCCAGTTCGGCCTGCGCCGGTCCTTGATCTTGATGGGCGTGGCGGGCTCGAAGACGTCGGCGGCCGATATCGCCCGCGGTGCGCCCTGGGTCTGGTCGTACTCGCGGATCAGCGGTTCCGGGTCGGCGCCGACCGCCCGCGCGATGCTGCGGATGTGCCCCCGAGCGTAGAAGTCCCCGCCACACGCCGAGTAATCACCGCGCTCGATCGCCCGGATGATCGTCTCCCGGATGCAGGTCCTCTGGCTGACCTGCGTAACGGTGAGACCCGCCTGGCGTCGTGCGTCTGCCAGGGTGTCACCGATGCTCACGCCGAGCCTCCACTCCTAGTCTCACTGCGCGCCCGCCCGGGGGTGCGGTGACAGCAGCCAATCCTATTTTCGCGTTCCCGTCGTGAGGGACCGGTCACCAAGTGTAGACATCCGGCTACCGGCAAACCGGTAGCCGGCCGCTTTGACGGCACTATAAGTATTCCGCGTGTCTGCGCTGGCTACGACCCCAGAACCCTCTGCACTCGTTCAGGAAAACGTCAGCAAAGGGGCATCGGTTCAGCCGTCGGAACCACGCAGCGACGCGATCAGCGTGGCCAGGTCCTCCGGCTTGACCAGGACGTCCCGGGCCTTGGAGCCCTCGCTCGGCCCGACCACGCCGCGGCTCTCCAGCAGGTCCATCAGCCGGCCCGCCTTGGCGAAGCCCACCCGCAGCTTGCGCTGCAGCATCGAGGTGGACCCGAACTGGGTGCTGACCACGAGCTCGGCCGCCTGGCACAGGTACTCCAGGTCCTCCCCGATGTCGGCGTCGATCTCCCGCTGCCGCGACTCGGGCACGGCGACGTCGTCGCGGTAGGAGGGCTCGGCCTGCTTGACGCAGTGCGCGACGACGTCCCGGATCTCCTTCTCGGTCACGTACGCGTTCTGCAGCCGCAGCGGCTTGCTCGCGCCCATGGGCAGGAACAGCGAGTCGCCCTGGCCGATCAGTTTCTCGGCGCCCGGCTGGTCCAGGATGACCCGGCTGTCGGTCAGGCTCGAGGTCGCGAACGCCAGCCGGGACGGAACGTTGGCCTTGATCAGCCCGGTCACCACGTCCACGCTCGGTCGCTGCGTGGCGAGCACCAGGTGGATGCCGGCCGCCCGGGCCAGCTGCGTGATCCGGACGACGGAGTCCTCCACGTCGCGCGGAGACACCATCATCAGGTCGGCGAGCTCGTCCACGATCACCAGCAGATACGGGTACGGCTCGTAGACCCGCTCGCTGCCGGCCGGCGCGGTGAGCTTTCCGGCGCGCACCGCCTTGTTGAAGTCGTCCATGTGCCGGAACCCGGACGCGGCCAGATCGTCGTAGCGCCGGTCCATCTCGCCCACCACCCACTGCAGTGCCTCCGCGGCCCGCTTCGGGTTGGTGATGATCGGGGTGATCAGGTGCGGGATGCCCTGGTAGGCGGCCAGCTCGACCCGCTTGGGGTCGATCAGGATCATCCGGACCTCGTCCGGGGTCGCCCGCAGCAGGATCGACGTGATCAGCCCGTTGATGCAGGTCGACTTGCCGGCTCCGGTCGCACCGGCGATGAGCATATGAGGCATCTTCGCGATGTTCGCCACCACGTGCAGGCCCTCGACGTTCTTGCCCAGGCCCACCACCATCGGGTGGTGGTCGCTGGCCGCCGCCTGGGACCGCAGCACGTCGCCCAGGCTGACGATCTCGCGGTCGGTGTTGGGGATCTCCACGCCGATCGCGGACTTGCCCGGGATCGGCGACAGGATCCGCACGTCCGCGCTCTTCACCGCGTACGCGATGTTCTTGGACAGCGCGGTCACCCGCTCCACCTTGACCGCCGGGGCCAGCTCGATCTCGTACCTGGTCACCGTCGGCCCCCGGGTGAACCCGGTCACCTGCGCGTCGACCTGGAACTGCTCGAGCACGGCCGACAGCGCCTCCACCATCAGGTCGTTGGCGCGGGTGCGGGTCTTCGGCGCGGTTCCCGGGCGCAGCAGCGTGGGCGGCGGCAGCGTGTAGCTCGCGTCGCTGGCCCCGGTCAGCATGAGCTGCTCGGGCTTGCGCGCCGCGTCGGCGGCCGCGGCCGGAGCGGGCGGGGCCGGCTTGGCCTTCGCCGCCTCGGCCTCGGCGGCCGGAGACCAGGGATCCTGCCACGGCACCTCGGCCGCGGCGGCGCCCGCGGCCGGCCCGGCGGCCCCGGGGCCGAACGAGAGCGCCTCGCTCGCGGCGGCGTCGTCCTCGGCGGCGGCCGGGCGCGGCGCTGCGCTGCCCCCCGACCGGCCGCCCCGGGCCAGGATCCCGCCGATCAGCGGCGTGTCGTACGGCCGGTCGTGCGCACCGGGCTCCAGGGCCTCCTGCCGCTTGCGCCCGCCCCTGGTGAGCTGACCGCGGGCGCGGCCCGTCCCCTCCGCCCCGTCCTGAGCGTCGGCCTCGCCGTCCGGGGCCGGCCGGCCCCACATGAACCCGTGCAGGTCGACGACCCGGCCGGGCACCCGGTGCAGCGGCGTCCCGGTCACCACGAGCAGGCCGAAGCCCGCGATCAGGGCCAGCAGCGGAACGGCGACCCAGGGGGTGACCGCGGCGACCAGGGGCGTCGACACCGCGTAGCCGATCACGCCGCCCGCGGCCCGGACCGCGGCCAGCCCGTTCGGCGCGCCCAGCCGGGGCGTACCGTGCGCGATGTGCACCAGGCCCAGCCCGCCGATGATCAGCGCGATCCAGCCGATCAGCATGCGGGCGGTGTCGGCGTTGCGGTCCGGGTGCCGCAGGTAGCGCCAGGCCAGAAGCCCGAGCAGGATCGGCAGGGTCCAGGCGGCGGACCCGAACCCGCCGCGCACCAGGGCCGACAGGCCCCGGCCGACGGGGTTGCCCATGTGCCACCAGATGACCGCGGCCACCAGGATGGCCAGGCCCAGGGCGGCCAGGCCCACGCCGTCGCGGCGGTGCGCCGGATCCAGGTCCCTGGCGTTGCGTCCCAGGGCGCGCGCCGCCGCGCCGACCGTGTGCGCCAGGCCCATCCACAGGCCGCTGATCACCTGGACCGCCCAGCCGATCAGGATCAGGGCCGGATTGCTCGGCTTGGCCGCCGAGTAACGCCGTCCGCCCGGCCGGCGGTAGCCGGGCCCGGACCGCCCGCCGCGAGACGCCGTCTTACGCCCGGCCGAACCCCGGCCCGAGGCCGGCCGCTTGGCCGTGCCGGTCGAGCGGGACCGGCCGCCGGTCCCGCTCTTCATCCGCGTCGTGGTATCCCGCGAGCGCGCCGTTCCGCCTTTCGGCTGCGTCGTGCCGGGTTTCGGGCGCGCTGAGCCGCTGGGCGCACGAGTCGCCATGATCTCTACGGTAGCGACCATTTTGGCTATGGCGAGTTAGGCACGCCGCTGGCTGGCGCAGAGCACCGGAACCCGGTCGCGCGTTACATTGACGGTCGTCACCAAGACGGCATACGGTGGAACCGGCCCCGGGGCAAGGAGGAGGCTGAATGCGGATCGCGGTCGTGGGCGGCGGGCCGGGCGGGCTGTATTTCGCCGCGCTGGCCCGGCAGCTCGACCCGGGCAGCGAGATCACGGTCTGGGAGCGCAACGCCGCCGACGACACGTTCGGGTTCGGCGTGGTGTTCTCGGACGAGACGCTGGGCGGGATCGAGCACGCCGACCAGCGGATCTACCGCGCGATGGAGCGCGAGTTCGCCCGCTGGGACGACATCGACGTGCACGTCAAGGGCGAGACGATCACCAGCGGCGGGCACGGTTTCGCCGCGCTGAGCCGGCGCCGGCTGCTGCAGATCCTGCAGGAGCGATGCGCCGAGCTCGGTGTGACCGTGCACTTCCGCGCCGAGGCCCCGGACCCGGCCGTGCTCTCGAAGACCCACGACCTCGTCGTGGCCGCCGACGGCGCGAACTCGCCGATCAGGGCCTCGGCCCGCGACGCGTTCGCGCCGACGATCGACGCCCGCCGCTGCCGGTACATGTGGCTCGGCACCGACCTGGTCTTCGACGCGTTCAAGTTCTACATCGAGCAGACGCCGCACGGCGTCATGCAGGTGCATGGGTACCCCTACGACGCGACCGGCAGCACGTTCATCGTCGAGATGCACGACTCGGTCTGGCGGGACGCCGGATTCGACCGGCTGGCCCGGCCCGACCTGCCGCCCGGCGCATCGGACGAGGCGTCGATCGAGCGGATCCGCGAGCTGTTCGCGGGCGTGCTCGACGGTCACGCCGTGCACGCCAACAACTCCAAGTGGATCAGCTTCGGCACGCTGCGCTGCCAGAGCTGGCGCAGCGGCAACGTGATCCTGCTCGGCGACGCCGCGCACACCGCGCACTTCTCCATCGGCTCGGGCACCAAGCTGGCCATGGAGGACGCGCTCGCGCTGGCCGCCTGCCTGCACGAGCAGCCCGGGCTGGACGCCGCGCTGGCCGCGTACGAGGCCGAGCGCCGGCCGGTCGTGGCCTCGACCCAGCGCGCCGCCCAGGCCAGCCTGGAGTGGTTCGAGAACCTCGGCCAGTACCTGAACCAGGAGCCCGAGCAGTTCGCGTTCAACATCATGACCCGCAGCCGCCGGGTCACCCACGGCAACCTGCGGGTGCGCGACCCTGAGTTCGCCGCGCGCATCGACGCCTGGTTCGCCGGGCACGAGAAGCGCCGCGGCATGGCCCCCGGTGACGTCGTCCCGCCGATGTTCCAGCCGTTCCGGCTGCGCGGCATGGAGCTGAAGAACCGCGTCGTGGTGTCGGCCATGGACATGTACTCATCGCGCGACGGCACCCCGTCCGACTTCCACCTGGTGCACCTGGGCGGCAAGGCGCTCGGCGGGGCCGGCCTGGTCATGACCGAGATGGTCTGCGTCAGCCCCGAGGGCCGGATCACGCCCGGCTGCGCCGGCCTGTACGCGCCCGAGCACGAGGCCGCCTGGCGGCGCACCACCCGCTTCGTGCACGAGAACTCCACGGCCAGGATCGGGCTGCAGCTCGGCCACTCCGGCCGCAAGGGCTCGACCCGGCTGATGTGGGAGGGCATCGACGAACCGTTGCCCGACGGCAACTGGGAGGTGTGCGGCCCCTCGCCGGTCCCGTACCTGCCCGGCGTCAGCCAGGTACCGCGCGAACTGTCTGTGGCCGAGATGACCGAGATCAAAGATCGTTTTTGTTACGCGACGGAAGCCGCTCAACGCTGCGACTTTGACCTGATCGAGTTGCATTGCGCGCACGGGTACCTGTTGTCGTCGTTCATCTCGCCGGTCACCAACCGGCGCACCGACCGGTACGGCGGGGATCTGGCCGGGCGGCTCACCTACCCGCTCGAGGTGTTCGCGGCGATGCGCGACATCTGGCCGGAGGACAAACCGATGACGGTGCGGATCTCGGCCACCGACTGGTGCCCCGGCGGCATCACCGGCGACGACGCGGTCGCGGTCGCGCGCGCGTTCCAGGCCGCGGGCGCCGACGCGGTCGACGTGTCGACCGGCCAGGTCACGCCGGACGAGGCGCCGGCCTTCGGCCGGTCCTATCAGACCCCGTTCGCCGACGCGATCCGCAACCAGACCGGCCTCGCGACGATCGCCGTCGGGGTGATCTCGTCCTACGACGACGTGAACTCGCTGATCCTGGCCGGCCGGGCCGACCTGTGCGCGCTGGGCCGGGCCCACCTGTACGACCCGAACTGGACCCTGCACGCCGCGGCCGAGCAGGGCTACGATGGCCCGGCCGCCGCCTGGCCGGACCCGTGGCGCGCGGGCAGCAGGCCGCCGCAGACCGGCCGCACCGACGGGCCGCGACCCCGGCTGCAGCTGATCCGCGACGGGAATCTGGGCACCCGGCACGCTCGCTGGCGGCCATCCACTTCCGCCCCGCCCACACCGGTGAGGAGCCAACCACATGGCGCTTGAGCGGGTGAACCCGCCGGAGCTCGGCCGGCCGTCCGGCTTCTCGCACGCGGTCAGGGCGGACGGCGGGCGGCTGATCTTCCTGGCCGGCCAGACCGCCTACGGCCCGGACGGCGCGATCGTCGGCGGCACGGTCGCCGCCCAGTTCGAGCAGGCCCTGGCCAACCTGCTCACCGCGCTGCGCGCGGCCGGCGGCTCGGCCGCCGACCTGGCCAGCCTCACCGTGTACGCGGTCGACCTGGACGACTACCGGGCCCGGGGCCGCGAGATCGGCCAGGCCTGGCGAAGGCTGGCCGGCCGCGACTACCCGGCGATGGCCGCGGTCGGGGTAAGCCGGCTGTGGGACCCGGCGGCGCTGGTCGAGATCCAGGGCCACGCGGTCATCGGCTGACCGCGAGCACGTGGGCGCGCGCGGGCCCGGCCAGCCGCCCGCGCAGCGCGGCGAACGCCTCGTCCGCCCGCAGGCCGTTCCAGCCGTCGGGCAGCAGCTCGGCGGGCAGCCCGGGATCGAGGAACGGCAGCCGCCGCCAGGCGGTGAGCGCCCGGACGTAGTCGGCGAACGCCTCGCCATCGGCCGCACAACCCGCTGCATCGTCGCCCTCCCAGCGCGCCAGCACCGGCTCGGCCGCCTCCAGGAACGCCTGGTACAGCTCCTGCAGTCGCGCGGTGTCCCACCACCGCCCGACCTGCTCCCGCAGGTCGCCGAACGCGAGGTATTCGGCCCGGAACAGGCTCACGTACCCCGACAGGCCGGCCCGCTCGAGCACCTCCTGCGTCTCGGCGGCCAGCTGGCCGGGCGCGATCCACACCCCGGCCGAGACCGTGCCGAACCCCAGCCAGGTCAGCCGGGCACGCAGCGCGTGACGCCGGCCCCGCTCGGCCTCCGGCACGCTGAACACCGCCAGCACCCAGCCGTCGGCCGGGCGGGCCCGCGGCCGCTCGAAGATCCGCTGGTCGCCCTCGGCCAGGATGTCGCGGCCGAGCGTGGACAACGCGTAGCCCGCCGCGCCGCCCTGCCGCCGCGGCTCCAGGATCCCGCGCTGCTTCAGCCGCGAGATCGACGATCGCACCGCCGCCTCATCCACGCCGAGCTCGGCCATCAGCCGGATCAGCGCGGCCACGCTGAGCCAGCCGCCGGTCTCACGCGCGTACAGCCCGTAGATCGTGACGATCAGCGCCCGTGGCTGGACCGGCCACGCGTCGGCGCTTTCTGGCGCCTCGCTGAAGGTCGTCATCCAAGCAACATATCGGCCCGCCCGCCGACCATCCAGCGCATCGCACGAGCACCACCGCCGCCGGGATCCGCCGCGGCAAGGGGGGCGTTTCCATGATCCCGGTAGATTAGGTGGTGTATTTGGGGCCAAGCTACCGAGATCATGAAACAGCCGCCCCAACGCCGCCCTCGATCACCTGCCCCGCCCCCGGACCGGGCAGCCCAGTCGGCCCCACCCGTCGCGGCTGCACCGGCAGCCCACCTGGCCCCAACCCGGCGGCGCCCGCCCTGCCCAGCCGCGGTTGCCCTGGTTCGTTGACTATCGTCATGCAGACGGAATACTGGGGTGATTCCGTCCGCCTGAGGGAGGCCGGCCATGCAGCTCTCGCCGTCCGCGCACACCGACACGTTCTGCCGCGACAGCCTGCCGCCGGATCCGCTGTGGCCCGAGCTGACCTTCACGCTGCCGGGCCTGCGCTATCCCGACCGGCTCAACGCCGCCGTCGAACTGCTCGACGTCACCGCCGACGTCCGCGGCGGCGGCCGACCGTGCCTGCTGGGCGAGGACGGCGCCGCCTGGAGCTATGCCGACACGGTCCGCGTCTCGAACCAGGTGGCGCGGGTGCTGACCGAGGACCTCGGGCTGGTACCGGGCAACCGGGTCCTGCTGCGCGGGCCGAACAACCCGTGGCTGGCCGCATGCTGGCTCGGGGTGCTCAAGGCGGGCGGGGTGGCCGTGACCACCATGGCGCTGCTGCGCGCCGGGGAGCTGGCCACGATCGGCCGGGTCGCCCGGCCGGCGCTGGCGCTGTGCGACCACCGGTTCACCGGCGAGCTCGAGGCCGCGGACGTGGACGGCCTGCGCATCGTCACCTATGGCGACCCCTCCTCCGACGACAACCTGACCGCGCGCGCGGCCCGGATGCCGGAGGACTTCCCGGCCGTGGCCACCGCCGCCGACGACGTGGCCATGATCGCGTTCACGTCGGGCACGACCGGCCGTCCCAAGGCCGCCATGCACTTCCACCGCGACCTGCTCGCGATCGCGGACACGTTCTCCGAGCACGTGCTCAAGCCGCACGCCGACGACGTCTTCACCGGCACCCCGCCGCTCGCCTTCACCTACGGCCTGGGCGGGCTGCTGGTGTTCCCGCTGCGGGCGGGGGCGTCCACGCTGCTGCTGGAGAAGGCGACCCCGGCCGAACTGGCCGACCAGATCGCGGCGCGCGGCGTCACGGTGCTGTCCACGGCGCCCACCGCGTTCCGGGCCATGCTGGCCGCCGGCCAGGCCGCCCAGCTGCGCGGGCTGCGCCGGCCGGTGTCGGCGGGCGAGCACCTGCCCGGCTCGACCTGGCAGGCCTTCCGCGACGCCACCGGTGTGAAGATCATCGACGGCATCGGGAGCACCGAGATGCTGCACATCTTCATTTCGTCCTCCGATGACGACATCCGGGCCGGCTCGACCGGCCGGGTCGTGCCCGGCTACGAGGCCGCGATCCTGGACGGCGAGGGCAAGCCGGTGCCGGACGGCACGCCGGGCCGGCTGGCCGTCAAGGGCCCCACCGGCTGCCGGTACCTGGCCGACGACCGGCAGCGCTCCTACGTGGCCGACGGCTGGAACCTCACCGGCGACACCTACGTCCGCGACGCCGACGGCTACTTCTGGTACCAGGCGCGCAGCGATGACATGATCATTTCGGGCGGGTACAACATCGCCGGGCCCGAGATCGAGGAGGTCCTGCTCGGCCACCCGGACGTGGCCGAGTGCGGCGTGGTCGGCGTGCCCGACGAGGCCCGCGGCCAGATCGTCAAGGCCTACGTGGTGCTGCGGGACGGCGCCTGCGCGGATGCGGCCAAGGCCACCGAGTTGCAGGACTACGTCAAACAGCAGATCGCACCGTACAAGTACCCGCGCGCGGTGCAGTTCCTCGACGTGCTCCCCCGCACCAACACCGGCAAGCTGCAGCGGTTCCGCCTCCGCGACCTGTCCGGCGCCTGATCGAGCCATCGCCCCCGGCCGACAGCCGCGCTGTCGGCGCCAGCCGTCATGGTTGCACGGTTAGGCACTCGCCGGGGGGCCTAGCGGTGCAACGACGCGTTCCTCGGCGGCCCGCTCGGTGATCGCCCGCATCGTGCGGACGGTGGTCTCGATGTCGCGGATGTCGAACTGGCCCAGCAGCCGGGCGGTCCCGGCCAGGACGTGCTCGCGCAGGCCGCGGTAGAGCTCCTCTCCCTGGGCGGTCATCTCCACGTGCGTGTCGCCGCGGACCAGTCCCTCGGCCTCGAGCCTGACCAGCAGCTCAGCCGCGGATGCGGCGTCGAGGTTCCGGGAACCCGCAAGGTCGCTGATCATCGCCTCACGGGAAAAGTCCGGGCCTCGGCTGCTGACGAGCTGAAAGACATACCAGGTCTCGGGCGCGGTGTCGCGCTCGGCCAGGTGCTGGCGCAGCACGGCGGTCAGCGCCCGCTCAGCGAAGGCCAGGGTCTGGCCGAACTGCGCGAAGACGGCGGGTGGTGTGGTCATCTCGGGCTCCGTTCCCTATGATCGACAGGTACCTGACCACTCTACCTCGATAGACAGGTACCTGTCTAATTATGGAACCCGGCTTTCCCGAGCGTCCCCTGATCGGACTGCTGCTCCGGCTGGTCTACCAGCACTACGCGCAGGCCATCGACGCCGCGCTGCGCGAGGCGGGTTTCGGCGACATCCGCCCGGGCGCCGCGAACGTGTTCCCGTTCGTGCCGCCCGAGGGCATCACGGTTTCCCGGCTGGCCGAACTGGCGCGGGTGCGCAAGCAATCGATGGCCCAGGCGGTTGACCAGCTGGAGGCGTCCGGCTACGTCGAGCGCCGCCCGAACCCGGCCGATCAGCGCTCGCGACTGGTGTTCCTGACCGATCGCGGGCGGTCGGTCCCCCCGGTGACACATGCCGCCGCGCAGCGCGTTGAAGAGCGCTGGGCCCAGCTGATCGGCCCGGCGGAGTTCGACGCGCTCCGGGCGTCCCTGCTGCGCCTGCTGACCGAACTCAGGAACCCGGCCGAGCCGCCCGCCGAGCCGGCTGGTCCCTCGCACGCTGGTCCCCGGCGCTAGGCCCCGAGCGTGGCCGCGATCCGGTCGATGCCGTAGCCGCTGATCAGGAGCCGCTCCTTGCGGTTGCCGAGCAGCTTGCCCGTCCAGTCGACGAACCCGCCGTCGCCGATCTCCAGCTCGCCGGCGCCGAAGTCGGCCTGAACCTTGAAGCACAGCCCGGTGTAGTACCCGCGCCCGCTGCGCCGTTCCGGCGCGTCGGCCACCTCGGCGACCATCCCGGCGCCGCGCGCGTCCGCCAGCGCGGCAGCGACCGCCGTCGTGACCTCCGGCATCGCCTCGTCCAGCCGGGTGAGCTCGAGCCGGGCCCGCGCCGCGCCGAGCCGGGCCAGCCCGGCGACGGCGAAGAGCAGGTGCTCGACGATGCTGGTCCGCTCGAACGCGTGCCCGCCGGTGTCCCGCCCGGCCGTGACCAGTGGGACTGGGGCGGCGGGTCCACCGCCTCAGACCTCGACCAGCACCGGGATGATCATCGGGCGGCGGCGATAGCCCTCGCTCACCCAGCGTCCGACGGTCCGCCGGACCAGCTGCTGCAGCTGGTAGGAATCGCTGATCCCGTCGGCGGCCGCGTGCTCGAGCGCCTCCTCGATCCGGGGCCGGATGTCGTCGAACGCCGCGTCGTCGATCCCCGAGCCGCGGGCGTGGATTTCCGGGCCGGCCACGAGCTTGCCGGAGGTCGAGTCGACCACGACCACCACGGACACGAAGCCCTCGTCGCCGAGGATCCGCCGGTCCTTCAGCGACGCCTCGGTCACCTCGCCCACCGACAGCCCGTCCACGTACACGTAGCCGCACTGGACGCTGCCGGCCACCGAGGCCCGCCCGTCCACCAGGTCGACGACCACGCCGTCCTCGGCGATCACGATGTTGTCCTCGGGCACGCCGGTCAGCGCGGCCAGCTCGGCGTGCGCCCGCAGGTGCCGCCACTCGCCGTGCACCGGGATGAAGTTGCTCGGCCGCACCAGGTTCAGCACGTACAGCAACTCGCCGGCCGGGGCGTGCCCGGACACGTGCACCATCGCGTTGCCCCGGTGCACCACCCGCGCGCCGAGCCGGGTCAGCTCGTTGATGATCCGCGACACCGCGGTCTCGTTGCCCGGCACCAGCGACGAGGCCAGGATCACCGTGTCGCCCTCGGCGATCCGGATCGGGTGGTCGCGGCCGGCCATCCGGGCCAGCGCCGACATCGGCTCGCCCTGCGAACCGGTGGAGATCAGCACGATCTGCTCGGGCGGCATCTCCTCGGCGTCGCGCAGGTCGACCACCAGCCCACCGGGCACCGAGGGCACCCGGAGGTAGCCGAGCTCGCGGGCCACGCCCATGTTGCGGACCATGGACCGGCCGACCAGGGCCACCTTGCGGCCGTGCGCGGCGGCGGCGTCCATGACCTGCTGCACCCGGTGCACGTGGCTGGCGAAGCAGGACACGATGATCCGCTGCTTCGCGCCGTCGAACACCTCGCTCAGCACCGGGCCGATCTGCCGCTCGGTGGTCACGATCCCGGGGATCTCGGCGTTGGTCGAGTCCGCCATCAGCAGGTCGACGCCGTCGGCGCCGAGCCGGGCGAAGCCGCCGAGGTCGGTCAGCCGGCCGTCCAGCGGCAGCTGGTCCATCTTGAAGTCGCCGGTGTGCAGCACCACGCCCGCCGTGGTCCGGATGCCGACCGCCAGCGCGTCCGGAATCGAGTGGTTGACCGCGAAGAACTCGAGGCTGAACGGCCCGAACGAATGCACCGACCCCTCGCTGACCTCGCGGCCGTCGGCGGTGAGCCGGTGCTCGGTCAGCTTGCTGGCCAGCAGCGCCAGGGTCAGCCGGGACCCGGCGACGGGGATGTCGTTACGCAGCCGGAGCAGGTAGGGCACCGCGCCGATGTGATCCTCGTGCGCGTGCGTGAGGACGAGTGCCTCGATCTGATCCAGCCGGTCCTCGATGGCGGTGAAGTCGGGCAGGATCAGGTCGACGCCCGGCTGATCAGGCTCGGGGAACAACACCCCGCAGTCGACGATCAGCAAGCGGCCGCCGTGCTCGAAGACCGTCATGTTGCGGCCGATCTCGCCGAGCCCGCCGAGCGCGACGATCCGCAGGCCGTCGGGGGGCAGGGGCGGCGGCGGCCCGAGGTCTGGGTGCGGGTGGCTCACCGGATCTTCACGCCGCCCGCCACCAGGTCCGTGCGCAGCCGTTCCGCCTCGGCGGTGGTCGCGTCGGCCAGCGGCGGCCGGACCGGCCCGCCGGGCAGCCCCAGCATGGCCAGCGCCGCCTTGGTCGAGACCGTGCCCGGCATCCGCATCATGCCGGTGTACACCGGCAGCATCTCGCGGTGGATGGCCAGCGCGGTGCCCACGTCGCCGGCCAGGTAGGCGTCGATCATCTCGTGCAGCCGGTCTCCGGCCACGTGGCCGTGCACGCTGACGAAGCCCGCGGCGCCGACCGACAGCCAGGGCAGGTTGATGATGTCGTCGCCGCTGTAGAACACCAGCTCGGTGGCGGCCATGACCACGGACGCGGCACCGAAGTCGCCCTTGGCGTCCTTGACCGCGATGATCCGCGGGTGCTCGGACAGCGCGATCAGCGTCTCGGTGGCGATCGCGGTGCCGGTCCGGCCCGGGATGTCGTAGAGCATGACCGGCAGCCCGGTGGCGTCGGCCACCCGGCGGAAGTGCGCGGCCAGCCCGTGCTGCGGCGGTTTGTTGTAGTACGGCGTGACCACGAGCAGCGCCTGCGCGCCCGCCTGCTCGGCCTGCCGGGCGAGCTCGCAGGAGTGCGCGGTGTCGTTGGTGCCGACCCCGGCCACGACGCAGGCCCGGTGCCCCACGGCCTCGACCACGGTGCGCAGTAGCCGGTCCTTCTCGGCGTCGGACGTGGTCGGCGACTCGCCCGTGGTGCCGCTGATGACCAGGCCGTCGTTGCGCATCTCGGTCACCAGGTACTCGGCCAGCCGGGCCGCGCCGTCGTAGTCGACCGCGCCGTCGGCGGTCATCGGCGTGATCATCGCGGTGAGCATCCGGCCAAACGGCGCTTGCGCCGACCGGGCCGCGAAACCGCCCTCTGACGATGTCGAAGCAGTCATGTACCGAACGCTACCGGGCATGGGCCCCGGCGGGTACTGCCGGCGCGCTGCGGGGGCTCGCGGGGGTCGCGGGACGCGAGGGGCGCGCGGGGCAAAATGAAGACGCGGCGACGTGAGCTCGGGGGTACCCACGTCGCCTGCGTCTGTCTTATTATCGTCCGCCATTGCACATGGCGTTACGCGTTGTGCGCCATTCGTTGACACACCGGGGGATTAATGAACGGCAAGTGTCGCCATTCCCGCGCCGGATCGCCTGCCCCAGCCGGTGATCGACGGGCCGGCCACGGGCCCGGGTCTAGCGATTTCGCGGCCAGGGTCGGCGAGTCGGGGCGTAACTTCTCGATATGCCATTGCCCGTGAGCACGCGGCGGGCCGCCTGGTGTCGCCGGCCACGTGACGGCAGAATATGTACGAGGCCCCCCCATGTATGAGATGGAGGGGCCTCGCTCGGTCCGCAGCCCAGCGTGCCGATCGCTCGGCTGGCCGGTCTCCCGGCTGCTGTCCGCTGCCGACCGGGCCACCAGCGCCGGTCACCCGCCGGAAGCCCCGGTTTCCCGGCTCTCCCCGCGTCCCGGGGTCGCCCCCGGAGTCCCGGGGTCGCCCCCGGATCGGCATCCGTGCTTTGTGGTGAGTGCTTTTCTACTGCGTCGCGAAGGGCCTGCACAAGGGGTTCGGGGAAGCAATCTCAAGATTCTTTAGCCATCCACAGGACACCGGCCGTTTTCCCCCGCGTTCCCGGCTTTTCCACTGCTCATCCACTGGTTCATCCACACTCTGTCCACAGGCGTCAGCGCGGCGCCAGCTTGTCGGCGCAGGCGGCCGCGATGAACTGGTGGCCCCGTGCGTTGGGGTGCACCCGGTCGGGCCCGTACAGCTCGGGGTCGGCGGCGGCGGGCATGGCCCAGGCGTCGAGGCACAACGCGCCGTACGACTCGGCCTGCTCCCTGATGATGTCGCTGGCCAGCCGCAGCCGCTCGCGGACGACGTCGGCCAGGTCCGGCGACAGCGTCATGACCGTCGAGAGATCCGGAAGGGTAGCGGTCAGCAGCGTGGCCTGGGTGGCGGCCAGCGCCTCGAACAACTGCCCCAGCTCGGCCTTGAAGTGCATCTCGTCAAAACCGCGGGCGCGGATGTCGTTCAGGCCCACGGTGACGCTGACCAGGTCGGGCCGGCAGGCGGCGACACCGGGCAGTTGCTTGCCGCGAACCTGGCCCACCGTGGCCGCGTCCACGGCCAGGTTGATCAGGCGGCATCGCACCGCCGTCCGCACGCTCAGGATGTCGGCGAGCCGCTGGGCCCAGCCAACCGGGCGCCCGTCCCGCCCCTCGTCCCCCCGTCCGGCGGTCAGGCTGTCGCCGAGGGCGACATACGTCGACCAGCTCAAGAGCAATCCCTCCCTCGGCTGCCACGAGGCGTTCTGTTCGTTGCTCAATCAAACAGTCCACCACCGACAGCCGCCGGGGCAACCCCGCTGCGGCAGCGGCCGGAAGCCAGCCTGCGTCCCCGCGCCGGGACTCGCGGCATGCCCGCAGGTCAGGAACGGAAAGCCCGCGTTGAGCCGCGATCAAGATTCCTGTCTTTTACGCACCGGCGCGTCGCCCGCCGGGAGCGCGAACCGGCGATCTGGGCCCGGGCTGAAAGCCGCGCCGGGCCGCGCCCGGCTGGCACCGCCCCATCCGGTCGCGGCAGCCGCTCCCCGGCGGCCGCAGGCCCCCTGCCGGCCCCGGCTGCGTCCGGCCGCTCCCGGCCCCGGCACCCGGCCACCCATTGTGAAGCATATGCTTCGCAACTAGTATTTCGAAGCAGTTGTTTCATAGTTCGGAGGGCCAGACCGGTGAGCACCCCAGAATCCCCAGCCGACGACCCTGGCGACGCTCCGCCGGGGCCCGCCGAGCCCGGAACGCCCGAGCACCCGCTCCGCCTGACCGACCCGCGCATGATGCGCGCGCTGGCCCACCCGGCCCGGATCGCGATCCTGCAGCACCTCGGCCTGGACGGGCCCGCGACCGCGACCGAGTGCGCCGCCGTGGCCGGCCTGTCGCCGTCGGCCTGCAGCTACCACCTGCGGGCACTGGCGCGATACGGCTTTGTCGAGGAGGACCTGGCCAGCGCGGCAGACGGCCGGCAGCGGCCATGGCGGGCCCGGATCATCTCCATGTCGTTCGACGAGGGCGAGCCGGATCAGCCCGATGCGGTGCGCGCGGCCGGGCGGCTGCTGAAGGAGACCTTGCTGGCCCGCTTCGAGGAGGTGCGGACCGAATACCTTGACCGCTCGCCCCGCTACACCGCGCAATGGCGCGAGATCGCCGGCTGGCATCAGGACGTCGTGCACGTGACGGCGGACGAGGCGGCGGCGTTGCGGGCGCAGGTCCAGGCCCTGCTGGCCGGCTATCGCCGCATCGACCCGGCGGACCGGCCGCCGGGCGCGCACCGGGTCCACGCCCTGCTCGACCTGATCCCATGGTTCGATCCAGACGAGCTCGATCCAGACGAGCTGTGATGCCCGCCCGCCTCACGGCCGCGTGGCGGAACGGCCCGCTGGCCATCCCGAGCCTGCGGCTGCTGGCCACCGGGCAGTTCACCTCGACCGCCGGCGACTACTGCTACGCGGTCGCGCTGCCGTGGCTGGTGCTGTCGGCGCACGGCGGCCCGGTGCTGCTCGGCACGGTGCTGGCCTGTTACGGGGTGCCCCGGACCGTGTTCATCCCGGCCGGCGGGGTGCTCGCCGACAAGATCGGGCCGCGCACGATCATGCTCGCGGCCGACGCCGCGCGCTGCGCGCTGGTCGTGGCGCTCACCGTGCTCGCGGCGGAACATACGGCATCGCTGGCCGCGCTCGGCCCGGTCGCCGCGTTGCTCGGCGCCGGGGAAGGCCTGTTCATCCCGGCCTCGTTCTCGATCATGCCGTCGTTGCTGGAGCCGGAGCACCTCGCGGCCGGCAACGCGATCAACTCGGCCGCGGTTCAGGCGGGCACCGTCGCCGGGCCGGTGCTCGGCGGCGTTCTGGTCGCGTCGGCGGGCACGGCGGCGGCGTTCGCGGTCGATGCCGCGACGTTCGCCGTCTCGGCGCTCAGCCTGGCGCTGATCCGGCCGCGGGTTGCCGCCGAGGCGGCCCGGACGGGCGGCGGGGCGGCGCCCGCGTCGGGCAACGGCGCGGCGGACGCCGAGGGCGGTGTCTGGGCCCTGCTGCGGCGCGCCCGGATACTGCGGATCGTCGTGGCGGTGGTGATCGTGGCCAACCTCGCCAACGGCGGCACGTTCGACGTGGCGCTGCCGGCGCTGGCCCACGCCCGGTTCGGGGCGGGCGGCTACGGCGCGCTGATCGCGTGCCTGGGCGCGGGCGCGGTGATCGGTACGCTGGCGGCGGCCCCGGGCGGCCGGGCGGCCCGGCCGGCGCTGCTCGACGCCTGCGCGATCCTCATCATGGCGGTTTCACTGGCGCTGATCCCGTTCCTCGGCGGGCTGCCTGGCGCGGCGGCGGCCACGTTCGTGCTCGGGGCCTGTAACGGCTTCGGGAACACCATGTTCTTCACCTTGCTGCAGCGCTGGGCGCCGCCCGGGCTGCTGGGCCGGGTGATGAGCGTGGTGATGCTGGCCGGTCTCGGCACGTTCCCGCTCTCGGTGGCGATATCGGGGGTGCTGATCCGTCAGATCGGGCCGTCGCTGTTCTTCCCGGTGGCCGGCGCCATGGTCGCGGTCGCGATCGTCGGCGCGCTCTCGCAGCGAGAGTTCCGTTACTTCGGTTCGATGCCGCCGCGCGAGAGCGAGCTGGACGTGGCGGCGGCCTGACCGGCCGAACGTTAAGCGGCGCTCGGTTCGGCCAGGTACGCGGCCCACTGCGGATCGCCGTCGTGGGCGGCGCCGATCAGCCGCCAGTGCGCCCCGCGGGGCACGACCGGGACACAGCGCAGGGTCCAGCCGAGTTCGTCGATCAGCCGGTCGGCCTTGCGGTGATTGCAGCGCATGCAGGAGGCGACGCAGTTCTCCCAGGAATGGGTCCCGCCGCGGCTGCGCGGAATCACGTGATCGATGGTCTCGGCCTTGATGCCGCAGTACGCGCACAGGTAGTTGTCCCGGCGCATCAGGGCCGCCCGGGTCAGCGGAACGCGGCTGCGGTGCGGCACCCGGATGTAACGGCGAAGCCTGATCACGGACGGGGTGGCGAGCACAACCGAGGTGGAATGCAGCACTGCTCCGTGGGCGTCGTCGTGCACGACTTCGGCCTTCTCACCGAGCACCAGGCAGACGGCGCGGTGCAGCCCGACCGTGGTGAGCGGCTCGTACGTGATGTTGAGCAGCAATACCCGACGCACTCCCACCTCCCGGGCCGGTGCGCCGTCAAATTGTCGGGGCACCCGTGACCAGTGTGATTGCCAGATCGCCCGTCCGCCAACCCCATTAGCGTAGCCTTGCGCGGCGGCGAGCGGGCGCAACCCGCCGGTCCGTCGCTGACCAGGGCGTTCATTCGCGGGCCGGCCCCGCATCTCGGCCGGGTCGCGGTGGTTTGGCAAAGCCCTACAAACCGGACGGACGTGCCGTCCCGCCGCCAGATATCCGTATTTCATCGAACCTTTCCGGCCCCGGCCCCGTTACCGGGCAAGAACCAACGAACCGGGCCGCAAGTGACCCGGGAATCTCCACGTAGAGTGCGGCTCATGACTGCAACGGGGTACCCACCAGCGCGCCGCGAGGATCTCACCGAGGAGATCCACGGCCACCTCATCGCCGATCCCTACCGGTGGCTCGAGGATGCCGGAAGCGACGAGACGAAATCCTGGCTGGCCGCACAGGACGCGCTGCTGGCCGAGTACATGGCCGGGCTGGACGACCGGGAGCGGCTGGCCGAGCGGATCGGCGAACTGCTCGGCGCCGGGTCGGTCGGGGCGCCGGTGTGGCGCGCAGACCGGTGCTTCTTCACCCGCCGTGCCGCCGACCAGGAGCACGCGGTGCTCTACACGGCCACCGGCGAGGGCGAGCGGGCGCTGATCGACCCGACGGCGATCGACCCGGCCGGCACCACCACCCTGGACGACTGGCAGCCGGACAAGGACGGCCGCCTGCTCGCCTACCAGCTCTCCCAGGGCGGGGACGAGGAGTCGATGCTGCGGGTCATGGACATCGCCACCGGCGAGGACGTGGACGGCCCGATCGACCGCTGCCGGTACACCAACGTGGCCTGGCTGCCCGGCGGCAAGGCGTTCTACTATGCCCGCAGGCTGCCGCCGGACCAGGTCCCGGACGGCGAGGAGCAGTTTCACCGGCGGGTGTACCTGCACTATGTGGGCCGCCCCGCCGACGACGACGTCCTGGTCTTCGGCAGCGGGATGGAGAAGACCAACTACTACTCGGTCTCGGTCAGCCGGGACGGCCGCTGGCTGCTCGTCGGCGCGGCCGCGGGCACCGCGCCCCGCAACGACCTGTGGATCGCCGACCTCACCGCGGCTCCCGAGTCAGCGCCCGACCTGCGCGTCGTGCAGCAGGGCGCCGACGCGCAGACCTGGGCCCGGGTGGGCCGGGACGGCCGGCTGTACATCTTCACCGACCGGGACGCGCCGCGGGGCAGGCTCGCCGTGGCCGACCCGGCGGAGCCGGGTTACGAACGCTGGCGCGACCTGATCGGGCAGGACCCGGAGGCCGTGCTGGAGGGGTTCGCGATCCTGGACGGCCCGGAGCTGAGCCGGCCCGTCCTGCTCGCCTCCTGGACCAGGCATGCGATCAGCGAGATCAGCGTGCATGACCTGGCCACCGGCGAGCGGACCGCCGCCGTGCCGCTGCCCGGCCTCGGCACCACCGGCGGGCTGAGCGAACGGCCGGAAGGCGGGCACGAGGCGTGGTTCGGCTATACCGACAACACCACTCCGCCGCTGGTGCTCCGGTATGACGCCGTCGCCGGCACCGCGCAGACCTGGGCCCGCTCCCCTGGGCATGTCGAGGTGCCCCGGGTCTCGGCCCGCCAGGTCGCCTACCCGTCGCGCGACGGCACCGTGGTCCGGATGCTGGTCATCTCCGGCGGCGACGACGGCCCGCACGCGCCGCGTCCGACGATCCTCTACGGGTACGGCGGCTTCGGCATCAGCATGCAGCCCGGCTACGCCGCCTCGATCCTGGCCTGGGTCGAGCGCGGCGGCGTGTACGCGATCGCGTCGCTGCGCGGTGGCGGCGAGGAGGGCGAGCAGTGGCACCGGGCCGGCGAGCGAGCCTGCAAGCAGAACGTGTTCGACGACTTCCACGCCGCGGCCGAGAAGCTGATCGCCGACGGCTGGACCACGCGCGAGCAGCTGGCCATCTCCGGCGGCTCGAACGGCGGTCTGCTCGTCGGCGCCGCGATCACCCAGCGGCCCGAGCTGTATGCGGCGGCGGTGTGTTCGGCGCCGCTGCTCGACATGGTCCGCTATGAGCGGTTCGGGCTCGGCGAGACCTGGAACGACGAGTACGGCACCGCGGCCGACCCCGAGCAGCTCGGCTGGCTGCTGTCCTACTCGCCCTACCATCACGTGCGCGACGGGATCGGCTATCCGGCGGTCCTGTTCACCGTGTTCGACGGCGACACCCGGGTTGACCCGCTGCACGCGCGGAAGATGTGCGCCGCGCTGCAGCACGCCTCCTCGGCCCCGTGGCCGCGGCGGCCCATCCTGTTGCGCCGCGAGTCCGACGTCGGGCACGGGGCGCGGGCGATCAGCCGCTCCGCGGCGCTGGCCGCCGATACCCTCGCGTTCCTCGGCGTCCGGACCGGCCTCAACCGGTGAGCAGCGCCTCGCGGTACTCCCGTACCGCGGGCAAGCCGGCGTGGCGTGCCGCCGCCGCCCGGCCCAGCTGCTGGGCGGCCCGCACCACGATCGGCGGGCGCTGTTCCCGCGGCCGGCGCAGCAGCGCGTCCCGGCTCAGCCCGAGCGCCCGCTCCGGCTCGCCCGACTCCAGCAGGCACCGGGCCTGGCCCAGCGAGATCAGCGTGCGGTCGAGGAACTCAGCGGCCGGGTACCGCCGGAGGGCCTGCGCGAACGCCCGTCCGGCCCGGCGGAAATCGCCCAGCATGACGAGTGCGTCGCCCTCGTAAGAGAACGGATCCGTGCCGCGATGCCGTCGGGAGGGGTACCGATCACGAGCTCGCGCGCCCTGATCTGACGGGCCAGGGCTAACTCCCGGCGGGCCGACAGCGGCACCACGTCACCGGCCGTCTCCTGCTCCTGGCGGCCTCCGCGAGCGGTCCCCACGCCCCGGCGCTGTCCCGGCATTCCCTGGCTCCTTCCCCTGCCTTTTATCGCGAGATTGAGCCGTCACACCGGTCTGGCCATTAGATATAACGCATAGTAACTTAGCCATCGCTTTAGGTCGATAACTATGATCCGCGGTTTCCGATCGCCCCCCAGGCGGCCGGCATCTGTCTCGCCGGGCCGGGCGGCCGGCGACTATGGGAGGCGCTCGCCACTCAAGGAGGTCATCGTGCACAGGGCCGCTCCACCCGCGACCGAGACGCTGTTCACGGCCTGCGGACAAACCCAGAACCCCGGGATCGCCTGCCGGATGGTCTGGGACGTGACGCACAGCACGAAGGCGGCCAACCTCACCAAGGTCTACTTCGCCGGGCCGGCTCAGCTCGTGATCCGGATCGCGTTCGTGGTCCTGATCGCGCTGGTGCTCCGGGTGATCGCGCACCGCGCGATCGGCCGGATAACGGCCCGGGCCACCCGCGAATCCAGCGACGGCAACGACCGAACCCATGCCCTGCTGTTCCGCGAGCGACGGTTGCAGCGGGCCAGCGCGCTCGGCGCGATCCTCAGCAACGCGGCCTCGGTAACGATCTTCGGGATCGCCGCGGTCATCATCATCGGGGACATGGGGCTGAACCTGGCTCCGGTCCTGGCCAGCACCGCCGTCCTCGGCGTGGCCATCGGATTCGGCGCGCAGAACCTGGTCCAGGACTTCCTGGCCGGAATCTTCATGCTGCTCGAGGACCAGTACGGGGTGGGCGACGTCATCAGCGTCGGGGCCACCACCGGGACGGTCGAGGGGGTGAGCCTGCGCATCACCCGGATGCGGGACGTGAACGGGGTCGTCTGGCATGTCCGCAACGGCACGATCAAGAAGGCGGGCAACGAATCCCAGGGCTGGGCCCGGGCGGTCGTCGACTTTCCCGTTCCCTACTCCCACGATCTCCCCTCGGTGCGGCAGATGATGGCCCGCACGGCCGAGGCGATGTTCCGGGAGCCCGCCTGGCACGAGATCATCCTCGAGGAGCCCGAGGTCTGGGGCGTTCAGTCGCTGTCCAGCGATGCCGTGCTGATGCGGGTCACCGCCCGGACCGTGCCGCTACGGCAGTGGGAGGTCCAGCGCGAGCTCACCGAGCGGCTGAAGCTGGCTCTCGACGCCCACGACGCGCTGGCCGGGTCCCCTTCCGCGCCGGGAGCCGCGGCCGAGGACGGCCCGGCGGTGGCCGGCCCGGCGGTGGCCGGCCCGGCGGTGGCCGGCCCGGCGGTGGCCGGCCCGCCCGGCCCTGACCAGGCCGACGCGAGCCCGCCCGGCCCTGACCTGGCCGACGCGAGCCCGCCCGACGCGAGCCCGCCCGGCGCCGCCCCGCCGGAGGCGGCCCCGCCGGAGGCGGCCCCGCCCGACTAATGACCGGCGGCGCGTACCCTTGATCAGCGATGAACGATACGACCGAGACCAGCTTCTACGAGGCCGTGGGCGGCGAGGAAACCTTCCGCCGCCTGGTCAGCCGGTTCTACCAGGAGGTGGCCGCGGATCCCGCGCTGCGGCCGGTCTACCCCAGTAGGGACCTCGGCCCCGCCGAGGAGCACCTCAGGATGTTCCTGATCCAGTACTGGGGCGGCCCGGGCACGTACAGCGAGCAGCGCGGCCACCCGCGGCTGCGGATGCGGCACGCGCACTTCGCGATCGGCGAGGCAGAACGCGACGCCTGGCTGCGGCATATGCGCACCGCCCTGGACGAACTGGAGCTGGACCCGGCCCTGGACGCGCAGCTGTGGGACTACCTGGTGATGGCCGCGCACAGCCTGGTCAACCAGCCGACCCGCTCCGGCGGCCCCGACCTGGGCCTCACCCCGGCCTAGGGCCTCACCCCGGCCTGATGCCTCAGCCCGCCTGACGCCGCAGCCGGCCCCAGCCAGAGCAGGGCCGCGGCGGTACTGGCGTCCTTGACCTGGCCGCTGGCAATGAGCGCCGGCGCGTCGCTGAGCGGAATCCACTCGATCCGTTCGGCCTCGAAATCGGCTTCCGGCGGCCTGCGGTGTATCGCCTCAGTTTCCGAGCCGGGCTAAACCCCGGGCGGCGCGATCAGTCCCGGGTGAGCTTGCGGTAGGTGACCCGGTGCGGGCGTGCCGCCTCAGGACCGAGCCGCTCGAGCTTGTTCTTCTCGTACGCGTCGAAGTTGCCCTCGAACCAGAACCAGTTCG
>Ga0335072_10003339_pt1 | contig 24230 bp, 24 predicted proteins | sample Lox_Sample_21_FD_206725 | JGI IMG/M metagenome (GOLD analysis project Ga0335072, IMG submission 206725) | Soil microbial communities from Loxahatchee National Wildlife Refuge, Florida, United States - Lox_Sample_2.1 | ecosystem: Environmental > Terrestrial > Soil > Wetlands | place: USA... | reverse complement strand
GCGGAATCACTCATCGACCGCAGATAGGTAACGAAATGTCGGCCAGTATTGAGGAATCCAGGCAGCGATAGGGCTGGCTCGCAAACCTAACGACATTCTCGTTTCAGGGGACCTATCCGCGAAATGGCGCGGTAAACCTGGATCTTGAGGCAATTGCGGGAGGCCGACACGAGCGCGGCGATAAATCGACACCAAGTCCGCATCAGCCACTTCCAAATGTCCGCATTGCCGGTCACTCGCCCGGCACTACTTCCTTGTGGCGAAAGGATCGCCACTGGCGGTACGATGCCTTGCCAAAACAACTGACTGTGCCAAATCCTTCTTGCTGGTTGTTTATGAAGCACCCAGGCAAGTATCATTAAGTGGCCGCTCTTGCGGTTTAAACGACAACCACTCGATAGCATGCGTGGTACTACCGGCTAATGCTGGCCAACGGACATCCGACGTCGCGAGCGAATCGCTTCGACCAAATCGGCGCTGAACCGGGAGACCTCTATCGATGCTTCCAGGATGGTCGAATGTTGTGCATCGAGTCACGACCGCCGGCCCGTACGTCAACGAGAGGCTGAGCGTCGTAGCGCTCACCTCCGTGATCGTGGTGGGCATCGCCGCGGTCGCATATGCAGACAGATCCGTGACCTCTCTTTCCCTGGCTTCACTGTATTTCCTGCCCCTCGCTCTGAGCGCTCTGGTACATCCGCTTCGTATCAGCATTGCGCTTTCGATTGTTTGTCTGGCGCTGCATGATCTTCTCAGCCCAGTGCGGAATACCGGCATGCGGCACTTGACCGGAGATGCCGCGACTCTGCTTGGATATGTCTTCGTTGCCGTTCCTTTTCGGCTTGAGTGAGTGAGTTGGCGATTTTGCGCGAAGCGAGAAACACTCTTGCTTCCAGTTTCGCTGGAGCTGTGAACCAGAAGATAACTTCCGGATAGGCGACCACCCAGGCGCAACCTCAATCCTGAACCCTGGGGGCGTTTTCTGGCGCAAATCTTACGCCTGAATCAGAGACACCGCGATATACTCTTGGCACAACAACCAAAACCAAGGCTCCGAATGCTCTCGAAGCTGCTTCGCACGCTGCACTCCGCTCTCGTCTGCACACTCTCGCTGCTCGCCACCGCATCCTTGGCGCTGACGACGATCCACGTCGGTCCCGGCCAGACCTATGCCACTATTCAGTCCGGCATCGACGCGGCCAATAATGGTGACACCGTCCTCGTCGCCCCTGGTAGAGGTCTGCGGTACTAGTCCGCAGGTCAATTGAAGTTCAACCTCGATGAGTGCCTCGCCCTGATATCAGCAATTGAGAATAACCGACGCTCGAAACATCCACGAATCGATGATTGATGATTATTGTCAAGGCTAGGACGCCTTGATTGCGTCTTGAAGTGCGTGGACCTTTCCCAAATCTTTCGGATCCGAGGGATCAACGAATGTGCGGATCCCCACCATTACATAACGAGTGCCTATCTGCTCCTTCGTGAGGGTATGGGTCCCCGCTCCGTAGAAAACCAGTGGCGCATACTGGTCCTCATCGATCACCATCATGGACATGAACCTGTTGCCCGCATCCGGCATTGTGACCGTTACTGGTCCGGCATCGAGATCGAATACAGCCGCCGAATACAGCGTATCGCGGTTGGCGCGGATTACGGCTTGCTTGTCGATTGGCATGACCCCGCGGTTGTGATTGAACTTACCAAATCCTCCGTTCTTAACGGTGCCGCTGAAATACATATCCGACTCGGCGCGGTTAAAGTTGTCTGGAGTGACGGGCACGGTCATCCCTGCTGACACTTGCGCATGGAGTAAAGCGGACGATGCGAGGACGAGGATTGCCGCCGCAAGCTGACGTTCGTTGTTGACCATGACAGTCTCTCCTCCCGCTATCTGTTTATCTTCTCGATATCCGGCAGCTTCCATGTCTTCTCAAAGAGAGGCTTCTGCGGGCCATAGAGGCGGAAAAGAACTTCGAATCTTCCATCGGCGCTGGTGGGCACCCAGTTCGACTCCTTGCCTGCGGGCGCTTTGGGAGCAAAGTAGAGGTCTACTGAACCGTCCGCGTTCTTTTGCAGTCCCGGGGTCTGGGATGAGCGGCTGGGCCATTGCATGTTACGGATGAGCGCGTGGGTGTCGCGGTCGTAGACGGTGGCCGACCAATACTGAGTGACGGGTGCGTTAGCGGGGATGTTCAGGCGATAGTTGCTGGCACCCTCGAAGTCGTGCCCATCCTTGTCTTTGAAGGTCATAAGGTAGAACTGCCCCGCCCCAAAATGTTTCGCGCTAAAGAAGCCGACCGTGTAGGCGACTCCGCGGTCGTCTACGGGATACTTGTCAGGATCGGCATAGAACGTATGTAGTCCCTCGATGACCTCCGACGAGACAGGCACGTACCAGTGTCCACCTTCATAATAGGGCGGCGGAAAGTAGGAGTTTTCGTACTTGTTGGCCAGCCAGGCGTGGGCTTCTCCGACGGCTGCTTTGAGCGTGTCCTGGGCCTTCGCGTCGGGATTGAAGGGCTTGCCCTTCTCGATGCCGATGGACTTGAGTTGATCGATCATCACCTTGTCGCGGGTCAGCCAGGGCTCGATCTGCACAATGCGGTTGAGTGATTCGAAGAAACGCATATCCCACGGAATGTTTGCGTCATAGACTACGTCGATGGCGTCGAAGAATTGCGTCTCTGGTGGATGAGCCGCCTGCGAGAGGGGATAAAGCTTGATCTGCTTGCCGTAGGCGACGGCTTTGGCAATATCGGTTTCGCTGTTGCTCTTGAGGATGGAGCGGAGCAAGGCATAGCCCTCGTAGTTGTACGCCTGCAGCGGGATGTAACCGCCGGGCGCCTTGCCTTTATAGTCCGGAGGAAGGATGAGGTATTTGCCTCCCTTGCCCTTGTCGACGCCGGCGGGGCCAACATCCTCAATGGCAGTCTGCCAGCAATCGTCGATCGAGCCTGTGATGGAGCCTCCGTCTGCGGGTGGGATTTCGAGGACGATTGGACCAACGTCCTTCATGTTGAAAAAGGGCATGAAGTAGATCGAGTCCGGGTTGGGAGTTAAGGTTTGGTTTTTCCAGCCGAAGAGGCGCGACCAGTAGACGATCTTGTTGCTGCCTTCACCTGCCTTGGCGTCGTGGACCATCGCCTGATACATGCGGTCGAAGTTGACTGCAGGCGTGCTCCAGATGACGGCCTCAATGGCACGGCGCTGGATGGCGTGCTGAGTGAGGTCACCAGCAGAGATATTCTGCGCGGTAGTCGCAGGCTTCCCAGTTTCGGTCGGTTGGTTTTGGCAGGCGGTCAGGAAGGCCAACAGGACTGTGGCGATGACGTTAATGCTGTTGGGCGGCTTTCTCACGATTCCCCCCTTTCTCATGTCAAGAGGTCGAATTACATGATGACGCGCTTACTGAATCTCTGGGCCCTGCAACTTTACATCAGCTCAGAGCGGACGGCACCCTGCAGGTTGCGCCACGTCACTTGGTAACAAATCGCCTATGCGCCTTTTGAAGGCCCGGTCCGGGTAGAACTAGGTCTATTTTGTGCATGCCATTGGCGAGGAGGCCAACTGCATGCGCAAACAGAAGAAGAGGCAAAGGAAGTCACCCTGCCGCAGGATCGTCCTGCGGCTTCCGGATTTGGATCACGCCAAATCGGCTGTCCTGAATAGCCTGAGCTCCCCATGTTCGCGGCGGAATTACAAGTTTGCGATGGAGCAGTTCATCACCTGGTACTGCTCGGAACCGCGGCTTGCTCTGAATCGCACCGTAGTTCTGCGGTTCCGGTTCTACCTGGAATCGCTTGGACTGGCTGCGGGGACCATCAACCAGAGGCTTGCGGCAGTCCGGCGGCTGGCCTATGAGGCCGCTGATTCCGGACTGCTCAGCCCGGAACTCGCGGCGGGCATTCGTCGGGTCAAAGGTGTGAAGCAGTTGGGCTCGCGGGCTGGAAACTGGTTGACTCACGACGAGGCGAGAACCCTGTTGCAAGCCGCGAATGGGGAGGGGTTGCGATCCGTGCGTGACTTGGCGATGATCTCCATACTTCTCGGCTGTGGGTTGCGGCGTGCGGAATTGTCCGGTCTGGAGGTGGATGATTTGCAGATAAGGCAGGGGCACTGGGCCATCGTAGATTTGGTCGGCAAAGGCGGCCATGTCCGGACTGTGCCGATGCCTGCTTGGGTGAAAGCCGCTGTGGATCGCTGGACGTCTGCCGCCAAAGTCACAACGGGGAGGATCTTCCGAGCAATCAGCCGTCACGGAACCCCGTGGGGCAGAGGGTTGTCCGAAAACGTGATTTGGTACGTGGTTCGGAGATGCGCCGACAAGATGCAGCTCGTTCACCTTGCTCCGCATGACCTCCGCCGAACCTGCGCTAAGCTCTGTCATGCCAGTGGCGGCGAGCTGGAACAGATCCAGTTCCTGTTAGGGCACGTTTCCGTGCTGACGACCGAACGCTATCTCGGATGCAAGCAGAACCTGGAGGAACCCGTAAACGACCGCTTCGGATGTCTTTTTGCACCCAGCCCCGTCGAGTTACGATAAGCCCTGTTGGCAACACCTGACGGCCTCGGCTTCCTGCGGCGATACCGGAAACGCAGCCACGCTTTCCCGATAGAGCTGAAGCCGCTCTTCTCTCACCGAAGCCGCCGGACGAAGTGGAACTCAATGCCGGATAGTGGACCGCCGACGTCGTGCATTGCATCGCCCATGGCGAGCGACCCGAGATCAATCGCGACCAACCCGGTGCTATTGATCAACTCGATTATTCGCTGCTTGGCGTCGGTGTCGTCGCCGGATGTAAAGATGACCGTGCGGGGCTTGTTCGGCGAGAAGTCCTGGATCCAGGCCATCGGCATGTTGCTGATGGATTTCACGAGGCGTGCCCCTGTCGCCATCTCAGCGACGAGTTGGCTCGACGAGCGCCCGTTCAGCGCAGCGCGCGATCTGGTAACTCCGGCCAGACTGATATCGGGTGTCACATCCATGTGCGCATTGGCAGCATCGATCAGAACTCGGCCACGCCAGTCGATACCTTTCAGCGCTTCAGGCACGTTCCGCCAGGGGACAGCGAGAATAACGATGTCGCACTCCGCCGCCTGCTCCCTCGTCCCTGCGATGGCGCCCGGACCGAGCTCTGCGACAAAATCGGCCAGCGTCGCCGGCCCTCTCGAATTCGACACAACGATGGTGTGACCAGCGTTTATCAAGTGACGTCCGAAAACGCGCGCTACGTTCCCTGCTCCCAGAAATCCGATTTTCATAACGCACCTCCTGCTGTCTGCGCCGCTTTCAACGGCGCTATGACATCAGAGATTCGTTTCCCATTGATAAGGCGTGGTACTTTGTTCCTGTCACTCTGATAACTTGTCATTATCAACAAATGGAACTCAGACACTTGCGATACTTCGTGGCAGTCGCCGAAACGTTGAGCTTTCGGCAGGCAGGCAAACAAGTCCATGTCTCCCAGCCGTCGCTAAGCGTCCAGATCAAACAACTTGAAGAAGAACTGGGTGTCGCTCTCTTCCGGCGATCGAAGCGACGAGTTGAAATCACCCGTGCGGGCGAAGTCTTCTTGTCTGCGTCACGGGAAGTGTTATTGAGACTGAAGCAGGCATCGGCGGCGGCACTTCATGCCGAGAGCGGTGAAGCAGGAACAATCCGGCTCGGATTCATTCCTACGGCAGGTTTCCATATTCTTCCCCGTCTTCTCGAGAAGATCAGAAGCACTCTTCCTCTCGTGAATGTGGAGCTTAAAGAAGGGACCGAAGCCCTTCAAATCACGGGACTACGTTCGGGAACCCTCGATGTCTGCATCGGTCATTTAGGCCGTGTCTACGAGCAGATCGAGAACATACTGCTGGTTCGGGAGCCACTCGTTGTGGCCCTCCCGAAAGGGCATCGCGCAGCTCGCAAGAAAAATGTGGGCGTAAAAGACCTTGAGGGTCAGCTCTTGATTATGCCCTCCAAGGATTTGTTGCCGAATATCCATCAAATGATCGCGGCGGCCTTTCTGAAAAATCACATGCCGCTGGACAGATATCAGATCGCGGAGCATTTTCAGACCGCGGTCAACCTGACAAATGCCCGCGTAGGATTTGCGTTCCTTCCAGCCTCAGCAAGAGGCATTGTTCCTGATGGTGTCGTGTTGCGAGCTCCAGACTTTTCTATCGGACCGTTGGACACGTTTGCACTATGGTCGCGTGGCAATGTAGACCCGCTCGTTCACCGCGTCCTCGGTCTACTCAAGGAAATCAAGAAGCCGTTGTGATTAGCGGGCTCGTCGCTCGACACAAGGACGTACTGACGTTTCTCCGCGCTTTTCCGTCGCCTCGAACGGAACAGGAAAACTCATTATTGAGAAGCGAAAGCCGAATATGTGGTTCGTCAATAAGCGAACTATCGCCAATGCACTTGCGGAGTCCCTGGATGAGTGCATTGCCCTGAAGGCAACAGTTGAGCCAAGGGTCACTTGTCCGGAAAGCGGACTATACAGACAAGTGGACTCGCTTCGATGGTCAATGAGTGCGTCGGCGATTGTGCGCTCATTGAGAGTTCAAGGCTCCTCAATGCTCCTTCGGCGAAAGGAGCACTGGGGAAGAGGCGGGGCGATCGCAAAAGGGCAAATCAATGTGTAGCGACGGGAGTTTTAAGAGCGTCAGCTACGGCATCCGCCAGGAGAGTGGTTTTCCGGCCAATGAGTCGGCTCAGTGTGTGCGAATTGTCGTCGAGAGCACCCGCAGCCGCGTTTGCTTCTGCATCGGCAATGACGTGTGCCGCCACTGAAGGGACGAATTTTGCGAGGATCTTCTCGTATTCCTCTTCAGGAAGATTGCGATAAGCGACCTTCTTTCCTAGCTGCTTGCTCACCTCCGCAGCCAGTTCAGAACGCGTGTAGGGAAAATCGCCGCCAAGCTCGTAAATCGTATTGTCATGACCCTCCGCCGTGAGGACGGAGACCGCGGCCTCAGCGTAATCGGCCCGAGCCGCCGCAGCATACCTTCCGTCGCCCGAAGCTCCGATAAATGCTCCGTTTTCGATGGCAATAGGGATGGCTGCCGTCTGATTCTCGAAATACCACCCGTTACGCAACAGCGAGAATGCCATTCCGCTGGCGCGGAGATAACGTTCCGTAGCCAGATGCTCCACCGCAATCTTCAGGGGAGACGTGTCGGCGTGCAGCAAGCTCGTGTATGCGACGAAACCGATCCCCGCTCTCTTCGCGGCATCGATCACGGCCTTGTGCTGCACCTCATAATGGCCAATATCATTGCTTGAAATCAATAGCAGCTTCGCCGCTCCCTGAAGCGCGGCCTCCAGTGATTTCGGCTGCTTATAGTCGGCCATGCGCACCTGGACACCGCGTTCTGCCAGGTCATGAGCTTTCTCGGGTGTACGAACGGCGGCAACGATTTCCGATGCCGGCACCTTCTTCAATAGGCCATCGATCACCAGTCTCCCAAGATGTCCCGTGGCTCCAGTCACAACAATCATTTTTGTCCTCCTCGGCCCACCTGCGCCGCATGAAAACCAGCGTACTCTTTCACGCTTACTTTGCGTAAGTACATACCTTGAGGTAAGCTACATAAATGCCGTGGCCAAAAAGTACCAAGACAACCCGCATCCCCAAAGGAAATCTGTTTGCGGCCGACTGTCCGACGCGTTTCATCCTTGACGACGTAACCTCGCGATGGGGATCACTTGTTGTAGTTCTGCTCCTGGAGCAGAGCTATCGCTTCAGCGAACTCGCGTATCTCATCGGCGGCGTGAGCGAGAAGATGTTGGCGCAGACACTACGGACCTTGGAAGAAGACGGCTTCGTTCTGCGTACAGTGCACGCAACCAAGCCGCCTAAAGTGGAGTACAGTTTGACAGCTTTTGGACGCGAGTTGGGTGAGCGACTCCATGCCTTGACAATGTTCGTGCATCGAAACGCCGAACGCGCGATGGCAAATCGAGCTAAAGCTCGCGAGAAGCCGGCGTAAGACGTGAGATGTTGATATTCGCAACGGAAAGCCGTCAGCACTGATTCAGTGGATGCCCACAGAGCAAAGCGCTGATTTGGCCGGATGGATTCGACCATAGGCAGAGGTTTACAGCGCAGTGATTGTGGGTTTGATAAGAGTGAAATATGCATCTCAGACCACCTCTCATACATACAAATCCAAGGGCATCGCGGTCATGGTGGTTTGCCCTACCTCGATGAGATATCCATCCGGGTCGCGCATGTAGCACCGCAATTCGGTTGCGTGCACTTTCGGTTCAGTGATGAATTTCGCTCCCCGCGAAGACCAGAGCTCATAGTAGTGTCGGATATCGGTCACACGAAGATTCAGGAAGATGCTCAGGACGTTTTGATCTCGAAGTGGCGAAGCGACAACTCCGGGTTTGTCGTCCGTCGGGCCTCCTCCGCCGTTGATCGTCAGCCAGACGTTCCCGAGCCGAAGAAACGTCGGTTCGCCATCGCGCAGCACCGTTGCACCGAGGACGTCGCGATAGAACACCACCGAGCGCGGTATGTCTGCGACGATGAGAGTGTTGGTGACGACGAATTTGAGTTCAGCAATCTGATCTGGATGCGCTGGCACGATAGCCTCCCCTTCCAGCCATCTGTCTCCGCTGACGCCGAAATCAACCGGGAGTAGAGGCAATGGCTGACCGCATAAAACGAATCTAAGGCTGGTATCCGTCCGCGATCCAGCGACCAAACAGGTCAATGCGTTCCTGAGGCCAGGGACCTTCTCCCCTTGGCGGTGGCGGTGGCATCACGGCGCCCCCGATACCTCGAATTCGGTCATAGATAGCAGCCGCGTGTGCCTTCACGTCGTCATAATTTGACAGGTTGAATGCCTTACTCATGGCGCGAATGTCTTGTTCCGTGAAGAGTGGGAGAATGTCATCTCGAAAGCTTGTCGGTTTATCCATCAGAGAACCTCGAAGATGCTATAAAGCGGGCCGTCGGCAAACCGGTGGCCTACGCCGACGGCGATGATGCGATTGATCCAATCGTATTGCGCGGCACTTGTTTCGAAGATGGGGCTCATGCGGAAATAGTAACTGCTGGGGTCTACCGCTTCGCCTTTATCTAGCTTTTCGATGACGTCGGGCGTACCGGCGCGCAAGCATGTGTACGTCATGACGATCAGGGCGCCATCGGTTGTTTTGAGCAAAAGCCGGACGTCGAGTTTGATGCACGAATCCGTGCGCACCGTCTGCCAGTCATTTCCGCTGACGACTTCACCGGAAAGGCGCTCGCCCTCGAATGTCCCTCCCGGAACCACGCCGATCCGACGGAATCCGTTGGGAGTTTGACCGACGACGAAAAGGGGCGGCACTTGCTCGCGCAGGACGAACAATGGACGAGTCCGCACGCTCTTAAGAGTTTCGGGTAATGCCTGGCTCAACAAAGTGGACACGATGTTCTCCTTTCCATGGCGATCTTTCCGAAGGGGTCGAGCTCAAAGCCAGGGTTCTGAAATGCCAGGCTAGGCGCCAGCGGAGAGAAACGGAATTAGAGACTTGGCAAGCGCCTCGGGCTGCTCTTCAGGAACAAAGTGGCCAGAGTCGGAAATCACAACAGACTTTACGTCATTAAAGTAAGGCTGCAAGGACTCTCCCATCGTCGGAATAGAGTGTTGCCCGCCGACTGCCAGAAGGCGAACGGGAATCTTGCTGGTGAACTGTTTCTTGTTGAATTCCATGTCATTGATAATGTTGCGGCAATAGTCGAAGGCGGCGTCCATTCGCCCTGGTCGCGCGTAGGCTCGCACATAGGCAGCTACGTCGCTCGGGGGGATCGATCCCGGCTTATAGACCTTGTTCTTGTACCACCATCCGACATAGATGTCCTCTTTCCCTTTGGTGAGTTCGGCCGGCAAATCAGGAAGCTCTTGGAAAATAAAGCACCACTTCCTCTTATAGTCAGAGATCTGAATGTCGTTCAGCAGGGTGATCCCCGGGATTCCTGCCTCCATGAGCGTGAGCGACTTGAAATCGCCCGGGAAGAGAAGCGCCCAGCTGTACGCACACCATGCGCCAAAATCGTGAGCAACAACGTGCAGCGGTACGCCCTGATTCGCCGCAAACTCGTGAAAGACTCTGGCGACATTCTCGGTTGTTGCCGGGGCCGAAAGAAACCCTGAATCCCCGAAGCTTGGCAGGTCGGCCGGTATTGTCTGAAACGTCGGGGATAACAACGGAATTACCCTATTCCACGACCTCCGCGTCTGCGGAAAGCCTGATATCAGCAGTACTTTCTCTCCATTGCCGATTCGGTCGAAGGCAATCTTTTTCGCTTCACTCTTTGCATCGAGGGGGCCAGAACCGGGAGTGTACTCCGAATCTGACCTGGCGCGCGGGGCGGCTGCGCTGGTCGCGTCGAGACCGAGGCCGACGCTCAAGGCGCTGGCGAACGCGACGCCGCCCCTCAAGAGCTCACGCCGATTCATTGACCCATTGCCGATGACAAGTTCCTTCGCTCCCGATTGGTCATTTCTGTAATGCTCCATGAGAATTCTCCTTCCTATGCCAGCCTGGGTTGGTTTGGTTATGGAGTGCAGCTAACTGTTGTCGCACGCCTCGTCAAATCCCGATATGGCCGTTTAAGCCTACTTCGCAGCAACGCTCATTGCGCCTTTTTCTTTCTCCGCCGCCAAGGCACGAACGACGCAGGGAATTTCGCCCTGTCGACCAGCAGGTAGCCGTCCGCCGAAGGCAGGATCGGCAGTACAGGCGCGTCAGGAGGCGGACCTTTAATCAACAAGGAAATGGACTCACCCCTGTCGGGCGCAAAGGCTGCGATATATACCAGCCCCGCCACCTTCGGATCGTTGCCAGCTTCGTAAATGACAGCCCCACCATATTCATTCCTATGCTGAAAAATGATCGTCAGCGCACTGCAGATGATTCATGTTCTGACACCGATTGCCATTGCGCTGTCATGCCTCGCTCGCTGCAGTGACGAAATTGATCGAGAGAATCAGACTTCCACCTCACCTCCGTTCGGATCACTCTGAAATTTCCAAGTGCCACCAGAACGGAAGCTTGAGGCAGTACAAAACGTATCCTCCATGAACTGCATGTAGACAACTTTGCCGTCGGTCACCTTGCAAAATATCGAAAAAGGTGTCGTGATCGTTTTCCGCAGCTTGGTTGAGGTGTAGGTAAAGCGGCCGAATACAGCGACGTTCTCCCCCTCACTAAAGATTGCTTCAGGGGTAAACGAGTCGACGCGCCAGTAACGAGCGACATCGTGGAACGTTTTGCTGATGGCATCCACGCCGTGACCAGTGCCGCACCACGGCATAACTTTGTGCAGATCGGGATTGCTGTAATTCAGCGAAACATAGGTGACATCGGGCGCACAAAGGTCGCTAACCACCTTCGGGTCACGAATTGACTGCAGCAATTTTCGCACGATTTCCTTTGGTTCACGGGCCATTACGTTTCTCCTTTCGATCAACGACATCCTGAACGGACGCCGTCGAGCCTGGCGGATGAAGCAGAGCACCACTTGTGGCGCTCTGCTTCAAGCCGCATTAAGCTACCAGCACGATCTTGCCGGCAACGCCCTTTTCCATGGCGATGTGACCCTGACGTGCTTCTTTGAGCGGCAGCCTCTGCGCAATCGGAACCTTCATGCGGCCATCTCTCACGGCTTCCGCCATGTACACCAGCGTCTTCGGATCCTGTTTCGACACAAATGCGACGACCCGGACGGACGGGTATGCCTTGGCGTTGTCCGGCACTCCCGTGACCGAAGCGTAGGTCCCGCCTTCCTTCACCTTACTGAGGAGCAACTCGGCGGTCTTTCCGCGGACTGTATTCGCTACAACGTCGACCGGAGCGAGGGCCTGGACGTCAGCCACATCATCGAGAGCCACGACCTGGTCGACGCCGAGCCCTTTCGCCTCTGGCAGTTGATCCTTACGAACCCCGGCTATCACGATGGCTCTCAGGTCCCTCGCCGTACACGCGGCCGCGCGGGCAACGCTGCCGACGGCCCCCGACACCAGAATCGTTTGGCCTCGCTGGATCCCGCTGGCCTTTGAAATCAGCTGGCTGCCTGTTATCGTGACAAGTGGTAAGGCCGCGGCATCGACCAGATCAAGGCCTTTCGGAATCTTTGCAAGGATGTCGGTCTTGACCGCGCAGAGCTCTGCATACGTGTGGAATGCCCAAGCGAAAACTCGATCGCCAACGGCAAAATCCGTGACGCCGGGCCCGAGCTTGACCACGGTCCCTGAAACGTCCCACCCAATCACGACGGGAAATTCCAGCGGGAAATATGCCTTGGTCTCACCGGAACGTTGCTTCAGATCGACAGGGTTTATGCTGGCCGCCGCTACCTTGATCAGAACTTCGCCGCGTCCGGGCGTTGGATCTGGATAGTCACCGTAGTCCAGCACCTCGGGGCCACCGTACTCCTTCATCACAATTGCTTTCATCGGCTCTCTCCTGCCAGGTGCATTTGGCGACTACCAATATGCTCCGCTAGATGTCTTGATGTCAAGATACAAGTGTGAGATTCTTTACGGCGATACACTTTTTTCTATGGAGACCATGACTGACGGCACCTCAAAGAAAATCAATGCTCGCGACCTTTTCCTGGTCCTGCAAAAGACCTACAGGACGATGCTTGTCCGAGTGGAAGAGAGTAAGAAGAAATTGGGTTTGGGAGATTCGGACTTTCGGGTCCTGGAGGCCTTATTTCACCAGGGACCGCTGCCCGTGAATGTGATCGGCGAAATGATCGACCTGACCACTGGTTCGATCACCACTGCTGTGGATCGCATGGAGGCTAAGTGGCTCGTCGTGCGTAAACACCATCCGAATGACGGCCGAATCCGGCTGGTCGAACTCACCCCAAAGGGTCGCAGGTTGATCGAAAAGGCTTGCGCCCAGTTCGCGGCGGATATGGATGATGCCTTCGGCTCCTTGTCGCGGGAAGAACGGTACACTCTGGTCGAGTTGCTGAAACGGCTCGGTGCCCAGGAAGGTGAGGCAGGCCGGTCGAGTCGCTGATCTGCGACCGTAACAAAATACCGCTTCAGCGACCCTCGGGCTCGTTCCTGCTTCGAACGGGTCGGTGGACGCGATGACCAGCCACAGTTGACGAATGATGTCAGGCGAATTACCTTGACATCGAGGAGTCGTTCGCCATGACTACGAATGAACAGGCAGTCGCTGAAGTTCTTGCTGCTTACAATGTCGCTCTGAATTCGTCCGATACGAATGCAGTGATGCCTCTCTATACGGAGGACGGCGTCTTCATGCCTCCTTACAGTCCTTCGGCAGTCGGGTTGGCGGCTATACGGAAGGCTTACAATGCCGTCTTCGCCGCCATCCGGCTCACGGTGAAGTTCGACACTGCAGAAATCGTTGAAATGAGCCCGGACTGGGTCTTCGCCCGCACGAACTCCATTGGCACCACCCTGAACCATGCGACGGGCAAGACCAACGCCGAAGGAAACCAGGAACTCTTCATCTTCCGAAAAGATCGTGATGGCAAGTTCAAAATAGCGCGATATAGCTTTTCGACCACTAACCCACAGAGTAAATAGCGAGGCCATCCGCGCGACTTTAGCATCCCGAGGTTAAGCCATGGGCACAATGAAAGCCGCTGTCATGTATGCGCCGGGCGGACCGGAGGTTTTGCAACTCGAAAGCCGGCCGATCCCGACACCCCAGCTCGGGCAGGTTCTGATCCGTGTCAAGGCATTCGGTCTGAACCGATCGGAATTATTCACCCGGCAGGGCCTCTCCACCGATGTACATTTCCCGCGCATCCTTGGGATCGAAGCCGTCGGCATTGTCGAAGAAGCTCCCGGCGGCGAGTTTCAGAAGGGCGATACCGTCGCCACTGTAATGGGCGGCATGGGGCGTCAGTTCGACGGCAGCTATGCGGAGTACACGTGTGTGCCCGTCAGGCAGGTGCAAGTGGTGCATAGCCAGCTTCCGTGGGAAACACTGGGAGCCATCCCCGAGATGCTGCAGACCGCCTGGGGTTCGATCTTCAAGTCACTGGCATTGAAGAAGGACGAGCGCCTTGTGGTGCGCGGCGGAACGACCTCCGTGGGGCTCGCCGCCGCGGCGATTGCGAAGAAATTCGGGGCTCACGTGGCCTCGACCACCCGCAATCCGGAACGCGAAACCCTCCTCCGAAAGAGTGGTGCTGATCAAGTGTTCATCGATTCCGGGGCCATTGCAGCCGAGGTTCGCAAGGTCTATCCGAACGGAGTCGACAAGGTGCTGGAACTGGTGGGTACCACCTCGCTGAAGGATTCCCTTCTCTGCGCGAGGCAAGGCGGGATTGTCTGCATGACCGGGATGGTCGGCAACAAATGGTCCTTTGACAACTTTGCACCCATGGAGACGATTCCGACGGCTGTCTGCCTGACCATCTACGACGGCGGGGTGCAGGACTTTATGCGAACGCCGTTCGACGAGTTGATGCAACAGATCGCCGCAGGCGAACTGCCTGTGAAGGTGGGCAAGGTGTTTCGCCTGAACCAGATCGTCGAAGCGCATCGCGCCATGGAGGAGAACAAGGCCGGCGGGAAGATTGTTGTGCTCCCCTGAAGGCCCCGGTACGTCTCAAGACGCTAATCCACAGTGGGCATGACCGCTCCCGTGTTTTGCACTAAAGGCCGCTGGCGCGCGGCGGCATTGTGCCCACTTCTATCGCCGTCCGTGCTTCAAAAGTTGAGGTCCGTCTATTATATCTTGACATCAAGCTATCGTCTTGTATGCTTAAGCGTAGCGTGGCTCAGATGTGTGATCTGAGGAATAGGTCTTCATTGATAGTTTCCCCCTGAGGAGTACCCCATCATGATGAAGCAAAGTTGGACACTGACGTTACAGTTGATTTTTGTTCTGACAGCCGGATTCAGTGAATTCACTCGCGCACAAAACACCGACGCCCTGCCCAACTACGTGCCGCTGCTGCCGCAGGTGCTGGCAAAGGCGACGCCCATCGACCCTCGGAAGGGCTACGCCGTGAAGGAATTGAAGCCAGACATCTACATGATTACGGAAGGCGCATACGAATCGGTATTCGTGACCACGAGCAAGGGTGTTGTCCTCTTCGACGCTCCTCCGTCCCTTGCTCAACACATCGTACAGGCCGTGACTGAGACAACAAGCGAGCCCATCGTGGAACTCGTCTATTCGCATGAGCACGTGGACCACATCGGTGGCGCCGGCCTGATTCTGAAACAAGTTCCCAATCTCAAAATCTTGGCAGAGGAAGGCACAGCCAATTTTCTGCGCGAGATGCAGGATCCGAACAGGCCTGTCCCCACCCAGACGTTCAAGGATCACTACACGCTCAAACTCGGTTCCTTGACGGCTGAAATGAAGGTGGGATATTGGCACACACCGACGGGCGACCTGATTATTTACATCCCGGATAAGAAATTTGTGATGGCCGTCGATGCATTCTCGGCAGGCGCAACGCCGTTCATGAACTTGGATCTGACGATGAACATGCATGACTACCTTAAGATCTTTGATCAGCTTTCGGCTATGGATTGGGATGTGATGGTGCCCGGTCACCACAGTACTCCGGCAACCAAAGAGGACCTGGAGATTGCACAGAGCTACGTCACCGACGTGGTAAACACCATGGCCCGCATCCTGGGAGAAGATCACCACGTATTGGTGGCACGAGTGGCACAGAAGTATGGGGACAATAAGTGGGCTATCGCCAGCGTTGTGATGGATAGCGAAGTGAATGAGTGCGCAGAACAGATCGAGGGGCGCTGGATCACGAAGTTGGAAGGTGTCGATATCTGGGCTCCCAGTCACTGCCGGACCGCTCTGATTTATGACGAATGGGACGTTGGCCCACGATGATACTCGTCCAATCCAGACGGTTAGCTGGTCGAGGTGGGTCAGTCGGTCTGTGGTTAGTAACGAGCCGGGACCTGCTTCGTTCGATCACAGGCAACGTTGTTATTGGCATCGGAGTGCGATGGAGAACCTAGTTGTGTTGACCAACTTGGCGTTGCGCGGAATCGCAACTTAGCCGGCCAGGCAATGTTGAGTCCAATAAACCTGAAAAACAGCTTTTGAGGCAACGCATTATTTCCCAAAACGTTTCAGCTCGGTCGCGACTGGCAGAATGTTTCCTTATTTTCTGCGTGTTCATGTTTGTAACAGGAGTGCTGAAAGCACAGACACCCGATCCGACACCCCTGCATGTTCCACAACCAGGAGTGCGGCCTTCACTTGGCCCTTTTCCAAGGTTTGAAGATTGGAGCTTTCTGCGCGACCCAGCCAAACGAGTTGATCCTTATGACAGACTGAAGTTCATTCCACTGACTCGCTCGGGAACTAACTACCTCACGCTCGGGCTTGAGAATCGGACGGAATTCCAATATCTCAACAGCTCTGATTGGGGCGCGGGTCCGCAGGACCACTCGGGCTACGTCCTTGAACGATTAATGCCCGATGCCGACCTGCGGCTGGGGGATCACGCTCGCGTGTTTCTGACTCTGGCCTTTGACGATGTTGGACACAAGGAAGCCGGCCCTCGGCCGGGAATCGACAAGGATATTGCAGATGTACATGAGGCTTTCGTGGAGTTCGGTTGCCAACTGCATAGTCCGCACCCCGGCTGGGATGTCGTTGTTGGACGTCAGGAGGTAGTGCTCGGAACAGGACGCTTTCTAGACGACAACGAAGGAGTGAATGTACGCAGTGCCTTCGATGGCGTGCGCATTGGATACGATAGACCAAAAGGCCGTGTCGATCTGATTGCTATTAAGCCGGTAGAGATCAACCCGGGAGCGTGGGATGACGTTCCTAATCCTGCCATCACTTTGTGGGGTTTGTATGCCTCCAACGCGCGTTGGACTTCCGAGTTCATGTCGGACATCTACTTCCTTGACTACGATGCGAAGTCGGCAACATATGGTGACCAATCGGCGCGCGAGCAGCGGCGCATGGTTGGGGGGCGATATTTCAATCGCCTGCCCGGCGAGCCGCCCAGGGCCGGTTTCGACTACAACGTTGCGACGACGTTCCAGTGGGGTTCCTTCGGGAATCGCTCCATCCGTGCCTGGGGCACTGGATGGAATATCGGATGGACACTTCCCGGTCCCGTGTGGCGCGCGCGTTTCGGAACCCAGGCCGACGCCATCAGCGGCGACGCGGGCCATCCGAATACGTTAGGTACGTTCAATGCGCTGTTTCCGCGAGGAGCTTACTTCGGGCCGAAGTTCGCGCTCATAGGGCCGGCGAACCTGCTCGACGTGCAGCCCCAATTTGTCTTCCATCCCCTGCTCAACGTAACAGGAACGTTCGAATGGATATGGTTCTGGCGCGAGAGTACGAAAGATGCACTTTACAGTTTTCAAAACGTTGCCCTACGGCCCGCGAACCCCAGCGCAGGGCGCTACGTAGGAAGCCAGCCCAATTTAGAGATTCGTTGGGCGATAGACGAACATTTCCTGGCAGCGCTGAATCTCGCCGGTTTCACTACGGGGACCTTCTTACAGCAGTCTCCTCCGGCACAAGACATTTTCTTCCTCAATGCCGGCCTTACTTATCGATTTTGACCAGCAACGGCTCGCCGCATTCTCACTGTCCTCGCAATTTTACGCAGTATTACATCTTGACGTCAAGATTTTTATCTCACACAATAAGTGTGCCGTGTTACAGTCAACCGTTTCCGCCGGCATCATCGGAATGAGCAAAAAGCAGCTGGTCAGCTCGGTCAGGGAGCTAATCGAAGCTACGAGCAATCCTGTGATGCAAACGATCGTTGTCTCCGGGGATTTGTCGGACGTTCCCACCATTCGGCTTATGCCCGGCACGACTCTGCTTGGGCAGGCGAGGGACCGTCCGGCCCTGCGATTTGCGGCCGGTGCAGACGGAATCTGTCTCTCGACGAATAACACGGTGATGGACGTGGATCTGATTGCTGCGGACGATCGCTGCGCTATCTGGAACGATGAGTCCGTGAGCAGTTTCGGTACCCTTACGCTGCATCGCCTGAACACAACCGGCCGTGTGCGCATTCTCGCTCGCGGCAATATTCGCAGCGGCCACGTTGTAGTGGACGGTCTCGACATTGTCTCGGCGGACGCTCGCGGGGAGAAAAACCGGCCACACGAATACGGCGTAGATGTGCTGCACGGCGCTTTCACGCTCTGGAATATGCAGACCGATCCCGCTGTAGTCATAACAGCCGACTTGGTCGATCTGTCAGCGGGTCACTTAGGTGCACCAGTGCTCGGCAGCGGAATCTTTGTGAGCGGCGCCGGCGAAACGGGCGGACGGCTTGAAATCCAGCATCTCCGCACCGGAGCAGTTTATAGCGACGGACGCATCGAGCCGGGCACTCCGGGCCTGATTTCAGGTGGTGTCTTCGTCGTCTATGGTGCTCGTGTTGACCTGGTTGAGAGTGCAGGACCGGTCACGACCTACGGCCCGAACGACATGGCTCTGGACAACTGGGGCGTAGTGGACCGCTGGATAAGCAGGGACAAGGTTACGACCTTTGGGCCGAGTGGCGTAGGCTTTGTCAATTTTGGAACCATCTGCAGATTGCAGGCCGAGGCGCCTATCGAGACCTTCGGGCTGGGTGCGCGCGGGTTCAATGTTTACACCGGGACTGTGCGCAACGCCGAATTCGATCGCATCGTCACGCATGCCGACGGCGCGGTCGGCGTACAAATCAGCCAGCCCGTGGGAACTCTGGTCTTCCGTCGCGGCATCGAGACATATGGAGCAATGGGAGACTCTCTTGTGAAGGGCGCAGTCATGAAGCTGGCTGCGACCGCACTCAGCATTAAGACGGGCGGATCAGTTGAAAGCATCCGTATTCAGGGAGGTCTGCGAACCCACGGACAAGGTGTGCTACCACTGGAGCAGGACGGTGCGATTGCTTCCCTGCATATCGAAGGTGGGTTTAGCTCGGCTCAGCCCGCGTAGCCTCAGATCGTGATGTCGTAATGAAACTTCCGGCGGGATCATCAAGTATGATTCGCGGTCGTCACAATTCGAAGAAGCCGCGCTGCAGCGCAATAGTCACAGCGTGGGTTCGGTCGTTGGCCTTCAGCTTGTACAGGATATTGCGAACATGGCCTTTGACGGTGTCCTCCCGAATCCTCAGACGATCCGCGACCAGCTTATTCGAACAGCCCTGGGCGATGAGCTTGAGCACCTCGATCTCTCTTTCCGTAAGCGACTCGTCGGAGGTGTGCAGGGCCAGCTCATTTGCAACTTCCGGCTGGATCAGCCGCTGCCCTGCGTGCACTGCTCGAATAGAGTTGAGCAGATCCCGCCGAAGTGTGGCTTTCAGCAAAAAACCGGAGGCTCCGGCTTTCATTGCGCGCTGGGCCTGGATATCCCCGAGGTATGTGGTCAGGACGATGAATCGCGCGTCGGGATGGTTCGCTCGCAGCGTTCGGATCACATTGATGCCGTGGATGTCCGGCAGCTTGAGGTCGATCAACGTAACGTCAGGCAAGTACGCTTCGAAAAGCTCGATTGCTTCCCGACCTGTTCCGGCCTCCGCCACCATTTCCAGATCGCTTTCGCTTTCGATCATCGCTGCAAGGCCTTCCCGCAACACGGGATGGTCGTCGACCGCCAGAATGCGAATCTTTTGGGGAGGAACAAGTTCCATCGGATTCTTCATTCCTTTGCCGGGAGCGTCGGCGGTCGATCCCGGAAATGGCTTCGCTATTGAATTGAGAGGCTTCACACTTTCCTATCGCCCGGGGACTGATCACACACTCACACTCACTATAATCAATCCCCGTATTGAGTCATTCGCATCGCCTGTTCTCAAGAATGGCATAATGCCTGACAAACGACTGGGCGACGACTGCCTGAGTTCGGAGAAGTTCGCCTCACTCACCGAGGGCTGTCAACATCTCTGTCGCCCGGCAAACGCATCATGCCGATTTTGCTGGCAACTTCTAACTGGTGTTGTTTCTGTAATGTACGGATTTACTCACCCTCCGACGCCGGCAAGTTTGAGTCTGCCCCGTGTATTTATTATTGGGTCCACAAGCATTGGAATGCGTTCGCCCAGGTCCCAAATGGCCATGGCCAAAGCCGCAATGTCGGGCCCGAGTCTTCCTCGCCGCCAGCCGCAGACTGAAAGCAATATTGCGAGCGGCTGCGGTCTTTTGGCGGGGCTTTTGCTCCTCATAGTCGGTCTGTCTTTGTTCGTGCCCAAGAGTTCAGCAGCCTCGGAGCCCCTTCGGCTCACCCAGCTTGACCATAAAGTGTGGACAACCCGCGACGGCGCGCCGGCCCGAATTTGGAACATAGCTCTCGGTCACGATGGCACCTTGTGGCTAGCAGGGGAAAGTGGGCTTTATCAGTTTGATGGGCTGAAATTCAAGGAGTTTCATGCGCCGGCTGGAGAACTAGATTTACCAGCCGGGGGATACAACTCCGTATTGGTTGCAAGGAATGGAGATGTCTGGGTCGGTTCCATGACCAGCGGAATAGCTCGGATTCGACACGGCCGAGTCAGGTTCTTCGATGAACACGACAGATTCCCCTCGCACACGGTGATGCAGATTTGCGAGGGGCCAGATGGTTCGATTTGGGCAATCGTACACGGGCGATTGATGGTGTTCGATGGAAATCATTGGATTGATGCGGGAGCCCCGGGAGGCATTTCAAATGAGGGAGTACGGGCTGTCTTTTTTGATCACGAAGGCACACAGTGGGTTTCTACCACTCGGTCGATCTACTATCGCTCTCGGGGGCAGCAGCGGTTCTTAAGAACCGACATAAATTTTGGCCGAGGGATCGACACGAGCAATTTCGCCGAAAGCAGGAACGGCGAACTATGGATTGCGATCCTAAGCACAAATCCTACATCAAGTTCTGATCTTCGACAGATCGATGTTCCGGGCCATCGAGTCACTGATCCGGTTGTAATCCATCTGCCTTTTTTCGTTGAGCAGATAACCTTTGCTTCCGATGGTTCGCTCTGGGTTGCGGGTTCAGAATTGAACAGATTTGAGCCGGTGATCATTGAGGGGAAGCAGAGGTTTTCACGCGAGACATTCGGGACGGCTGAAGGCCTCACTTCCCCACAAACCTTCGCCATCTTTGAAGATCCGGACGGTGACATGTGGTTAGGCACGACCAACGGAATCGAGCGATTTCAGGATCCAGTCCTCATCAAGTATGTGGACCGGCCCCTTAACCCATTCGGTATTGGCCTGGGACGTGATGCTCAAGGAACAATTTGGATCGGGAGTCAGCGAGCGCCACTCCTTTCCGTCCGCAATGGACAGACCCAGGATCATGGTCCAGCTTTATCCAATGCGGGCGTCTTGTTCCCGGATAGCCGCGGTACGATTTGGATCAAAACCGATGATGGCATCGTTCGGGAAACGCAGGATCATGCGACGAAAGTGGCCTTGCCGAAGGGGGTTCAAGTTTGGGCTCCGCGGCAGTTCTTTGAAGTGAAGCCCGGCGAAATGGATGTTTTATTTGCAGGTTATGGCGTTTTCCGGTTCGTCGACGGGAAATGGTTCGAATTGGACCTGCCCAGGCAGCCTAAAGAAGCTCCTGAGAGTTTCTTCGTCGATAGACAGGGCCGAATCTGGATCGGATACGTCAACGGCAAAGTAGGCATGGTGGACAACACATCCGGCTACGTGTTTGCCGTCGGGAAATCTGCAGATCTGAGCAGCGTAGAGACTTTTCTCGAAAGTTCCGAAGGGCTGTTATGTGGCGGCCCGAATGGTATCGCTATCCTTCGTGGCCACCGCTTCGAAGTCTTGCCCGCTGCCAACCCATCCGCGATCACAGGTATTTCCGGAATGGTGCAAGCGAGGAATGGAGACCTATGGCTGAATGGTCTTCATGGAGTTTCAAGGATTGCCTGGTCTGACTTTCGCGCGGCCGTTTCGGATGGGGTGCCTCTGCCGACACAGCTATACACTCAAACGGACATAACCGGGCCTGCACAGGGCCTTGGTTTCCCCACGGCTGTGGCCGATGCAAGTGGGCGAATTTGGTTCAATACGTCGGGTGTGATTGCATATGTGGATCCAGAGCACATACCGCATAATGCTTTGCCCCCAACGTTGGTTATCTCTGCCGTCGAAGAAGACGGGCAACCGGTTGGAGAACGAAACCAGGTAAAAGCAGGTACAAGCACCGTGCGCATTTCATATTTTGGGGCGAATCTGTTCGCGCCTGAGAAGGTGAAGTACATGTACTGGCTGCATGGAGTCGATAAAGCCTGGCAGGATGTGGGCCCGCGCACGGAAGCTGTCTATACGCACCTTGGGCCGGGAAGGTATTTCTTTGAAGTGAAGGCGGCGAACGGCGAGGGTGTTTGGAGCGCGCCTGTCTCTTCGAGCTTCACAGTCTTGCCATTCTTTTATCAAACTTGGTGGTTCAAGATCGTCTGTATTGCTGCCGCTGCGTTCCTGCTGTGGTTCGGATTCACTCTTCGTCTTCGCTCGGTTGCTGCTGGAATTCGAGCGCGCGCCGAGGAGCGGGCGGAGGAACGAATTCGCATCGCCAGGGAACTCCATGACACACTGTTGCAGGGCATTCAGGGACTGCTGCTCAGCTTTCACGCAGCAGCGGGAAAAGTGCCGGCAGAGCATGAATCGAAGAAGGCTCTGGAAAAAGCGCTTACCGCAGCCGATCACATGATTCTGGAAGGTCGCGATCGCATTCATCGGCTTCGGTCGCAACGTCTTACCAGTGCCGAGCTGGAACCAGCCATCGAAGCAGTAGCTGACGAACTTGCCACTCTCTCGAAGAGTGACTTTTCCGTGGAGAAAACCGGCACTCTGCGGGCGCTCCATCCTCAGGTCGTCGACGAAATCTTCTACATCGCGAGAGAGGCGCTCACAAACTCTTTCCATCACTCGAACGCGACACGGATCACCGTCAGTCTCGACTATGGGAGAGATCAATTTATCCTGATATGCCGCGACAATGGGCGCGGTTTCGAAGCCGCCGAGCTGCGGGAATCGGAAGCACGAGGTCACTGGGGTCTGCGTGGTATGGCGGAACGTGCAGAACGGATTGGCGCAGACTTCGACTGCGAAAGCACTCCGGGCGAAGGTACCGGGATTCGCGTCCGCCTGCCGGCGAGCCGCGCCTACTTCCGCCCGCCCGGCTTCGCATCCTTCTTTCGCCGACGTCACTTTTCGTAAACTTCCCAGACCATATCTGACTCGCACGCCTGAGCGCCTCGTCGCGCGGATTCGTGTTTGCATCAACAAGCCGCGTCGATTCCGCAAACCCGAACCGTACCCTCCGAAAGGGGGGCCTACATCCGGCACCATCCAGCGATTCCCAACGCGGCCAGACCTAGTCCACTATTTCGGTCGGAGGTCGGAATGCCATGAAGAAACCCTACCGTGGAATCAACCCCGAAGCGAAGCCGACCGGGTTCTGCTGCGAAGAATGTCTGAAGACAGGAGGTTGGTGGCTCCATCTGCGGCGGTGTGCGGAGTGTGGTCACGTCGGCTGCTGCGACAGCTCGCCCGGACAGCACGCTGCCAGGCATGCCGCTGAGGCCGGACACCCCGTCGTCGCGAGCTTCGAGCCCCTTCAGCCCTGGTTCTATGACTACGAGACGCGAAGAGTCTTCCGAAGCATCAGACTGGCATCACCGCGGTCCCACCCGCCGGATCAGCCGGTGCCCGGTCCGGAAGGCAAAGTACCGGAAAACTGGGAGTCCCTGCTGCACGATGTCGCATAAATTCATGCGCGTGAATTAGATCCTATTGGAGGAGGGCGAGGAAATGAAGAATACGTTAGGCTTTGGCCACCCATCGAGGCGAGACATCTTGCGAATTGGCGCGGTCTCTGCCATCGGAGTTGCTGTGTCTGGTCCCGTACTTTCTGAGACCGCTAATGCCTGGGCTGCAGGAGGCGAATCCGGCCCACTCCAATCAGCAGGTGTGCTGGCGTTCGGGCCTGATAACGTTCTTTTCGTCGGCGATATCACAGGCGCAGCTGTTCATGCGTTCGCACTGCGCGAAAAGGATCTGACACCGCAAACGGGAGTCGAGCTCGGCAACTTCCACAACTTTGAGGGGCGCGACCTCGTCACCGGTCTGGATCGGAAGCTTGCCGCACTCTTCGGCACGACGTACGACAAAATCGTCATCAACGACATGGTCGTGCATCAACCCACTCAGCAAATCATTTTTTCGGTTGAACGTGGCCGCGGGACGGATGCCCTTCCGGCAATCGTGAAGCTGAATCATGGCCAGTT
>Ga0335072_10003338_pt1 | contig 24230 bp, 23 predicted proteins | sample Lox_Sample_21_FD_206725 | JGI IMG/M metagenome (GOLD analysis project Ga0335072, IMG submission 206725) | Soil microbial communities from Loxahatchee National Wildlife Refuge, Florida, United States - Lox_Sample_2.1 | ecosystem: Environmental > Terrestrial > Soil > Wetlands | place: USA... | reverse complement strand
CGGCCGACGCGAAGGTCGTCTGCTTCATCCCTACCCCTTATTGAAGGCTATTGCTCACTGCACACAGTATCCTTCACTCATGACGACCTGTGCAGAGCTTCCCTAGCGATTGAAAAGATCGCGTAACCTGCTCAAGAAGGGGCGCGAGTGCATGTGCTTCAATGCGCTGGACCACTTGTCCTCGGCGAGCAGCTTTCTTTGCAGGTCCGCTTCCTCGCGCTTCATCAGGTCTAGCACCCTCGTGTCCTCATCGTCCTCGAGCCAGTAGCCGTGCTCGTTGGGACAGAACTCCATCTGCAGATCATAGAACCTGTACTTGAATCGCTGGAGCAAGGCAGCACATTCCGGGCACTGGTCGGTAGTAGCAGTGGAACCAAAGACGAGCGTGCCCTTCCAGCGATCGCCGAAGTCGAACACCTCATCCTCGAGCTGCTCGAGCTCAGGATGCTCGAGCCACATGCCCTTGCAGTTCTGACAGTAGTTGACCGGGATCTTGTGTCGCACGGCGGGTACGAGCGTCAGCTTACATCTCGGGCATTGCATCGCAGCCTCCAGATCCTCAGACAGACAAGTGGGCGACTCGGTCGTATCGCGCACATCCCCTTCGAGCGCTTCGTTCAACGACAGTTCCGTGCGGTCCAGCCGCGGTCTCCTCCCCAGCGCCGACTGGCAGCGCGCACTTGAGCGGCCTGCTGCTGCGGCGGATGATCTCGGACCCGATGCCCGATGAACTCCAGACGTACTACGCCGCTCGTGCGAGCGAGTATGACGAAGTCTACGCAAAACCCGAGCGCCAGATCGACCTCCGCGCAATGCAGGGCTGGCTGCCGCCGATTCTCGCAGGTCGTAGAGTCCTGGAGATCGCGTGTGGAACCGGTTACTGGACGCGATTTCTGGCCCCGGTCGCGCAGAGCATCGTCGCGATCGACGCCGTAGAGCAAACCCTGCAGATCGCTCGCGCGCGCGTTCCCGATGAGCGTGTGACGTTTGCCAGGGCCGATGCATATCGGCTGCCCGATAGGCTCGGATCCTTCAATAGCGCATTCGCCGGTTTCTGGCTGTCGCACGTTCCGCGCGCGCGTCAGCGCGAGTTCTTCGGCCAGCTGCACCAGCGTCTGCAGCCGGGCTCGCGCGTGGTATTGCTCGACAACCTCTACTGCGATGACTCCAGCACACCGATCGCCGAACAGGATGAAGAGGGGAACACCTATCAGCTGAGGAAGCTGAAGGATGGATCGGTCCACCGTGTGCTCAAGAACTTCCTGCTCGAGCCGGAGCTTCGCTCGCTCGTCCGCGGCATCGGCGAGCAGGCGCAGTTCACGGACTGGCGATATTACTGGGGATTCAGCTACCTCACCCCGGGCAGCGCTTGACGAGCCGGCCCGCGAAGAGCGATAGCCTCCTGCTACGCCTTCCGCATCCGGTTCACGCTCAGACAGTAGTGCGCGCAACATCGACCACGGCACCCGCCTGCGCGTGCGCAAGCGCCGTGATCCGTGCAGCCGCGCCCCCGGGCACGGATGGCTTGCACCCGCGCTCGGGGGAACGACCGAAGCTAAACTCTTCTCGAGAAGTTCGCGATCAGACTGACGAGCGTCAGGATGAGAAAGACCACGAACAGGATCTTCGCGATGCTGACCGCGCCGGCGGCAATGCCGCCGAACCCGAACACAGCCGCGACGATCGCGATGATGAAGAACACGAGCGCGTAATAGAGCATGCTGGCTCTCCGTTGAGAGGTCGAGACACAGCCTCGCGCAGCTGCGCTGCCAATGTCATCGGCCGGCTCCCCCGCTGCGTGTAGGAAGCGTCTCACCCGCCCATCCCCCGGGCTCATCCCAGGCGCCATTTTCGGCTTGAGCCTGGCAGGCGCCCCCGGATGCCGCAGCAGCCGGTATAGTTCCTTAACCTTGAAGGACGGCAACTTGAGCGGCGCAGGGAGGCCAGCACAGCGAGGGCAGCGGCACATGAAAAACCTGCGTGGAAGGGTCGCTTTCGTCACCGGCGGAAGCAGCGGCATCGGCCTCGGAATCGTCAAGGTGCTCGCCGGCGAGGGCATGCGGGTGGCCTTCACCTACCGCCGCGAGGCACACCTCGAGGAGGCGCTGGGCTTCTTCCGATCACGGCCGGACCTTCAGGTTCACCCGGTAAAGCTCGACGTGGTGGACCGCGATGCCTTTGTGCGGGCCGCGGTGGAGACCGAGCGCAAGCTCGGCCCCGTGCAGCTGCTGGTCAATAATGCAGGCGTAGCGGTGCATGGGCTGATCGAGCATGCAACCTACGAGGATTGGGACTGGGTCCTGGGCGTGAACCTCGGTGGAGTCGTCAACGGACTCATGACTTTCCTGCCTCGCATGATCGCCTCGGGACTCGAGGGGCATATCGTGAATGTCTCCTCGATCGGCGGCATCGCTGCGCTGGGGTCCGTGGGGATCTATACGGCCTCGAAGTTTGCCGTCGTCGGGCTGACCGAGGCGCTGCGCACCGACATGATCGGCCGCAAGATCGGCGTGTCGGTGTACTGCCCGGGACCCGTCAAGTCGCACATCACAGAAAGTGGCAGCGGCCGTCCGGCGAGTCTTTCCCGAACCGGCTATTCGACTCCGGAGCTGGAGAAGGGCGCGCCCCCTGCTGCGATGCTGCTGCACTCCATGGATGCGGTCGTCGCCGCCGGCTACGTCCTGCGGGGAATCCGTGCGAACGCGCTCTACATTCTGAGCCATCCGGAATTTCGCGAGGTGCTCGCAGCGCGTCATGCGGCGCTGCTCGCAGCCGTGCCGGACGAGGCCATCGATGCGGCTCGCGCCGAGTCCATTCGCTGGATCCTCTCCAATCCAGTCTACGACCGGGGAGCCTGAGGTGAGCGCGGCCGCCACCCCCGCACCGCTCGTCTTTCTGGTCGACGTCGACAACACGCTGCTCGACAACGACCGGCTCATTCGCGACCTGATGACGCACATCGAGCGCGAGTACGGCGCGCAAAGCCGCGAGCGCTACTCACAGATCCTCGAGCAGGTGCGCTCCCAGCTCGGCTACGTGGACTACCTCGGTGCGCTTCAGCAATACCGCCTGGAGCACATCGACGATCCGCGCGTCCTGCAGATGTCATCGTTCCTGGTGGACTATCCCTTCGCCAACCGCCTGTATCCGGGCGCGCTCGATGTGCTCGAGCATCTCGACCCTCAGGGCACGACCGTCATTCTCTCCGACGGCGATGTGGTTTTTCAGCCGCGCAAGGTGGCGCGCTCGGGGCTGTGGAACGCGGTGGATGGCCGGGTGCTGATCTACGTTCACAAGGAGCAGATGCTGCATGCCGTGGAGTCGCGCTACCCGGCATCTCACTACGTCATGATCGACGACAAGATCCGCATTCTCTACGCGGTCAAATCATTCTGGGGCAGCCGAGTGACGACCGTGCTGCCTCGCCAGGGCCACTACGCGCACGATCCGGTCGCGATGGCATCGTTCCCACCCGCCGATCTGACCATCGAGCACATCGCCGATCTGCTCGAGCAGAATTTTGTCGCGCGCTGAGGCGCCCTGGGGGTGGGCTCCGTGCGAGCGCATCCCGAGGGCGCTGCATCGACCCTCAAGCCTTCAGCACGCCCTTCTGCTTGGCGGTGTGGGTTGCGATCGCATCCATCAGCGCCGGTGCGAGACAATCGTACGGCTCGAGCCCGAGCTCCTTCAGGCGCTGGCGCACCTCGCTCATCTTTCCGGGCGCAAAGCCCGACTCGATGATCGAGGAGACGAACGCCGCGAACTCCGGCGCCGCCCAGCCCTGCTCCTTGAACAGCTCGGGGTGCACGAAGTCGAATCCATAGAACGGGTGATTCTTGTTCTCGATGCGGCCGTAGGCGTGCACGCCGCAGCCCGTACAGGCATGGCGCTGGATGGGCGCGCTCTGATCGACGATCTTGAGCTTCTGCGCGTTGGCGGTGACGCTCAGCTTGTCGCGCGGCACCACCGCGACGAGCGAGAACAGAGCGGCCTCGGGCTTCCAGCACTTGGTGCATCCGCAGACATGATCATAGGCGACGTTGCCGTTGATGCTGACCGTGACGGGCGAGGAGCTGCACTTGCAGGAGATCGTGCCGCCGGCAAAGCTCGCACTTCCCTGCTTTACCCCTTTGTCGACGGCCGGATGAATGGAGATAGCCATGACGTTTGCCTCTTTCGTGGGAACCTGACGCGGAGTCGGAACAATCAGAACGTGACGACCGATCGGATCGATTCGCCACGGTGCATGAGGTCGAAGGCATCGTTGATCTTTGCGAGCGGCATGACGTGCGTGATCAGATCGTCGATGTTGACCTTGCGATCCATGTACCAGTCGACGATCTTCGGCACGTCCGTGCGCCCGCGCGCTCCGCCAAACGCGGTACCCTTCCACACGCGGCCCGTCACGAGCTGAAAGGGCCGGGTCTTGATCTCCTGACCCGCCCCGGCCACTCCGATGATGACCGACACTCCCCAGCCGCGGTGGCAGCATTCGAGCGCCTGCCGCATGAGATCGACGTTTCCGACGCACTCGAAGCTGTAGTCCGCGCCCCCGTCGGTCAGCCCGATCAGGTGCTGCACGAGCTCCGCCCCGGCTTCCTTCGGGTTCACGAAGTGGGTCATGCCGAATTTCTCGGCGAGCGCTTTGCGCCGCGGGTTCACGTCCACTCCGACGATGCGGTTGGCCCCCACCATGCGGGCGCCCTGGATCACGTTGAGCCCGATGCCGCCGAGCCCGAAGACGACCACATTCGCCCCCGGCTCGACCTTCGCGGTGTTGATCACGGCGCCGATGCCGGTGGTCACTCCGCAGCCGATGTAGCAAACCTTGTCGAAGGGCGCATCCTCGCGAATCTTGGCCACCGCGATCTCGGGCAGGACGGTGAAGTTGGAGAACGTCGAGCACCCCATGTAGTGATGCACCATGCGTCCGTCGAGGGAAAAGCGGCTGGTGCCGTCGGGCATCACGCCCTTGCCCTGGGTGGCGCGAATCGCCGTGCATAGATTCGTCTTGCGTGACAGGCAGGATTTGCACTGCCGGCACTCGGGCGTATAGAGCGGAATGACGTGATCGCCCTTCTTGACCGAGGTGACCCCGGGACCCACATCGACCACGATGCCGGCACCCTCGTGACCGAACACGACCGGGAACAGCCCCTCCGGGTCCGCCCCCGAGCGTGTGAACTCATCCGTGTGGCACACGCCGCTCGCCTTGATCTCGACCAGCACTTCGCCGGCCCTGGGCCCGTCCAGATCGAGCGTCACCACTTCGAGCGGCTCGCCCGCTTTGTACGCGATTGCAGCTTTGGTTTTCATGCGCCCCTCTCGGAGGGTGCGTGCGCGAGATGCACGCCCCTACCCAATTTATCACGGCAGTGCATTGAGGGAGCCGCCCGCGTGCCGCGGGCGGCGCACTCCATGTCGTGCCTTATTTTCTGGCGCCTCTGCCGGGCAGCCTGGCTGCCCCCCGTTTGGCTGGTCGCCGGTACATCCGCTTTCGCGGCTCGCCCGGCCTATCCCCCGCTTGGCGGCACCCGCGGGTTCTTCGATTGGTGCGTACGCAACTTAAGTTATCTTATCCCAAGCTGAAGGTACTGTGTTGTGCGTCACGATCGACTTGTCCGGGGGGGCTCCTGCCGATGTGGCTGACCGACGCGGAGTGGGAAGCTCTGCGCCTGAGTCTGAGCGTCACCCTGCGCAGCGTGCTCGTGAGCCTTCCGGTCGCGATCGTCATCGCGTGGGTTCTCGCGCGCAGGCGCTTTCCGGGACGCATGCTCTTCGATGCGCTCGTGCATCTGCCCCTCGTCCTGCCGCCGGTCGTCGTGGGTTACCTGCTGCTGCTGGTCTTCGGCACCCACGGGCCCGTGGGCGGCTGGCTGCTGCGAACCTTCGATGTGCGCGTCGCGTTCACGACGAATGGGGCGGCCCTGGCCACCGCGGTCATGGCGTTCCCGCTCATGGTGCGCGCCATTCGCATCTCTCTCGAGGCCGTGGACCGCGGACTCGAGGAGGCCGCGCGAACACTCGGGGCGGCGCCACTGGATCGATTCTTCAGCATCACCTTGCCCCTCATGATGCCCGGAGTACTGGCCGGCGCAGTCACCGCGTTCTCTGCAGGCCTCGGGGAATTCGGCGCCGTGATCACCTTTGCCTCCAACATTCCCGGGCAGACGCGCACCCTGCCGCTGGCTCTCTACACCGCGTTGCAGCTGCCGAACGGAGATGCCGAAGCGGCGCGGCTCGCGGCGGTATCGTTCACGCTCGGTTTGCTGGGGCTGGCCGGCTCGGAGCTGCTCGCGCGCCGTGTGCGCCGGTACCTCGGAGCCTGAGGTCAGGAGCGGCGCCCAATGGTCGAGATCAGGCTGAAGAAGCGCCGCGGCGAATTTGCGCTCGATGTGGCCTTTGCGGCGGAAGGCGCAGGGGTCATCGCCCTCTTCGGGCCCTCGGGCTGCGGTAAGACGACGATCATCAACCTGATCGCAGGGCTCCTCACGCCCGAGGAGGGCCTGGTACGCCTGGAAGGTGTCACGCTCTTCGACTCGGCGCGTCGCATCGATGTGCCCGTGGAGAAACGGCGCATCGGATACGTCTTTCAGGACGCAAGGTTGTTCCCCCACCTCGATGTGCGCGCGAACCTGCGGTATGGCGAGTCACGCTCCCCGAGCGGGCCAGACCGGATTCGCTTCGACGAAGCCGTCGAGCTGCTGGGACTTCAGGCGCTGCTTGCCCGCCGGCCACGCGAGCTCTCAGGGGGTGAGCGCCAGCGCGTTGCCTTCGGCCGGGCACTTCTGTGCAACCCGAGGTTGCTCCTGCTCGACGAGCCGCTCGCCTCGCTCGATGCTGCGCGCCGCGAGGAGCTGCTGCCCTACCTCGAGCGTCTGCGCGACCGGCTCTCCATCCCCATGGTGTATGTGAGTCATCAGTTCGAGGAGGTGTTGCGGCTTGCCACACACGTCGTGCTGCTGCGAGCCGGCGCGGTGGTCGCACAGGGCGATGTGGTCGCCGTGAGTCGCCACCGCGAGCTGCGCACGATCATCGGAACGGAGGCTCTGGGCGCAGTGGTCGAGGGCGAGATCGAATCGGTGGACGCCGCGACCGGGCTCGCCCGCGTTAAAGTTGGCGGCGGCCGGCTGAGCATTCAGGGCGAGGGGCTCGCCCCCGGACGACGCATGCGCATTCAGCTCCTGGCCCGCGACTTGATCCTCGCCGTCGAGCCGCCTCGCGGGCTGAGCGTGCGCAACTGCCTGGAGGGGACGCTCGCGAGCCTCACCCCCGAGGGCGGACAGACCGAGCTTGCGGAGATCGACATCGGTGGCGCGCACCTCATGGCGCAGGTCACCTCGAGCGCAAGCTCGGAGCTTGCGCTCAGCGCCGGCCGCCGAGTGTGGGTGCTGGTGAAGACCGTTTCGCTGCGCGGTCGCGTGTATTCGGCCGGCCCTCTCCCCCACGCGCCCGCTGCCCAGGATGGGCCGCGATCGGACGCGACAGGGGCCGGGTCGAGATCGCTCTGAGTCCCCGGGGATCCGCCGAGCCATCGGCGAGCCAGGCGAGTCGGGCCGCCGCAAGATCATGGGTGGCATGCTCCACGTCGCGGTAGGCCACGATCAGCTTGCGGCCAAACTCGGTCAGCCGCGCTCCCCCGCCCCCGGCTCCGCCGACGCTGGCCGTGCTGACCGGCTCGCCCAGAACGTGATTCAGATCGTCGAGCAGCAGCCATGCGCGCCGGTAGCTCATGCCGAGCTCGCGCGCCGCCTGCGAGAGCGATCCGCTGGCCTCGATCCGCTCGAGCAAGGCGATCTTTCCGGGGCCGATCGAGCTTCCCGGAGCCAGATCGATCCTCAACCGTACACCGAAGGAGGCGCTGCGCTGACTCATGCCCTGCGATGGTAACGCAACGCGCGCAAAGCCGGGATCACGCTCCTGCGCCCTTTGCGTTATATTCTGCGGGGTATTACGAGGAGCCGCTCCCATGACTCTGCAGCGCAGAACCGTGCTCGCCTGGGCTCTGGCCCTTCCGATGGCGTTGCCGTGTGTGGCCGCGCCACGGGCGGATCTTCTGGTCTTCGCGGCGGCATCCCTCACCGATGTGCTGCGGGAGATCGGGCGGGCGTACACGAGCCAGAACGGTCAGCCGGTGGTGTTCTCCTTTGCCGCCAGCTCGACTCTTGCCCGTCAGATCGAGGCCGGCGCGCCGGCAGCGGTCTTCGTGTCGGCAGACATGAAGTGGATGGACGAGCTCCAGAGCCGCCACCTCATCGAGGCTGGCACTCGGCGGAACGTGGCCGACAACCGTCTGGCGCTGATCGCCCCGGCGGGGCGCCGGCTGCAGCTGAGGATCGGCCCGCGCTGTCCGCTCGCAGCGGCGCTCGGCTCGGGACGGCTGGCCGTCGGCGAGCCGCGGTCGGTGCCCGCGGGGCTCTATGCCCGCGCCGCACTGCAATCGCTCGGACTGTGGCAGAGCGTGCAGGATCGCCTGCTGCCAGCCGAAGACGTGCGCGCAGCGCTTGAGTATGTGGCTCGCGACGAGGCGCCTCTCGGGATCGTGTATCGCACCGATGCGCTCATCGAGCCCCGGGTACGCATCGTGGATCTGTTCCCCGAGCAGTCTCATCCACCGATCACCTACCCCGCGGCGGCTGTGGCCGGGTCGGGGCCGCAGGCGGCGCGCTTCGTCGGCTTTCTGAGCGCTCCGGTCGCCCAGGCCATTTTCCATAAGTATGGGTTTGCGCCCCCACGGGCACTTCGCTAGCCGCAGCAGAAAAGCTCGCCGGAGAGGGGGGTGATCCGCTAAAATCCGGCCCCCCTGCATTTCGGGGAACCCCCCCCGGAATCGGGTCTGTTCGAAGGAGCGTTGGCCATGGCAGTCGAACACGCACGGATATGTGGATCATGCGGGCGGGAGTCTCCGAGCTGGGCGGACCGGTGTCCCGTCTGCGGCAGCCTTTCCCTGGTGCGTCAGATCACGATCGTCCCTCCTGCCGCCCCGATTGCCGCGATCTCCACAAAATCCGGACGCAAGAAGGCGCGTCGCGCCCGCATGGTAGGTCGCGAACCGCCACGCACCTCGCCGGCCCGTTCCACTGCCTGAGGCCTGCGGCGACTTGAGATTCGGGGGGCTTCCATCCGCACCCGTCGTGGCGATCGTCGGGGCCACGGGCGCGGTCGGCATCGAGCTGATCGAGTGTCTCGAGAAGAGACGCTTCTCCCTGTCCGAGCTGCGCCTGTTCGCCTCGGCGCGCTCTGCCGGGCGCACGCTCGCCTACCGCGGGACCGCCATCCCCGTTCACGCGCTCGAGGAATCGAGCTTCCGCGGGGTGCATCTTGCGCTGTTCTCCGCCGGTGCGAGCATCTCACGGCGCTTCGCGCCGCTCGCCGTGGATGCAGGCGCAGTGGTCGTGGACAACTCCTCGGCGTTTCGGATGGATCCGGCCGTGCCGCTCGTCGTCCCCGAGATCAACCCGCAGGCGCTGCGCGAGCATCGCGGCATCATCGCCAATCCCAATTGCTCCACGATCATCGCGATCACGCCTCTTTGGCCCGTCCACCGGATCAATCCGATCCGCCGCATGATCGTCGCGACGTATCAGGCAGCCTCCGGAGCCGGCGCTGCAGCCATGCAGGAGCTGCGCGAGTCCACCCGAGCCTTCCTCGAGGAGCGGCCCTACCAGAACGAGGTACTGCCGCACCCGTATGCGTTCAACCTCTTCAGCCACAACTCGAAGATCGACCCGGACGGCTACAACGAAGAGGAAACGAAAGTCGTGCGCGAGACGCACAAGATCTTCGGCGACGACAGCATCCGCATCTCCGCAACCTGCGTGCGCGTGCCGGTGCTGCGCGCGCACTCGATCGCCATCCACATCGAGTGCGAGCGCCCGATCACCCCCGCCGAGGTGCGCGAGATCGTATCCTCGGCGCCCGGCGTCGAGCTGGTAGACCACCCGGAGCGCAACTACTTCCCGATGCCGCGCGATGCCTCCGGCAGGGATCCGATCCTCGTGGGACGCATTCGCCGGGACACCAGCGACCCGAGCGGCCGCTCCATCGCCCTGTTCGTCGCGGGTGATCAGCTGCTGAAGGGCGCGGCCCTCAATGCAGTGCAGATCGCCGAGTGCCTCGTGCGGTCACAAGCCGAGACCCCCGCTCGCATCACCGCCTCGACGGCCTGACCCGCTGCACTTCGCAAGCGGCATCGGGCCCGCCCCTCATGAGCGCCCGCCGTGGGTCAGGAGCCCTGCGCCGCGGTCGCTCCGCTCGCGGTATCGACCCCCACGATGAGCTTGGTCGCACTGGCGAAGGCATACGGCATGATGTTGAGGTTGATGGAGGCCGGAGAGCCGTCGAACACCCGCCCAGCAAGGTCGAAGCGCGAGCCATGGCACGGGCAGAGCCATCCGCCCGGCCAGTACGCGCCGAGCACCGGATCGTGCGCGTCGAAATGTGGCTTGGGCAGGCAACCGAGGTGGGTGCAAGTGCCGATGCACACGTACCACTCCGCCGTACGCGAGCGCATGGTGTTCTTGCAGTAATCCGGCTGGTTTGAATCCTCCGATTCCGGATCCTTGAGCAGCCCATTGTGGTTGGCGAGCTGCTCCATCATCGCGGGTGTGCGGTGGACCACGAAGATGGGATTGCGGCGCCACACCGTGATGATCATCTGCCCGGGCTCGACCTTCGACAGATCGACCTCGGTGGGCGCGCCCAGTGCGCGAGCGCGCTCCGAGGGCAGCCACGACTCGATGAACGGCACTGCGGTGAATGCCGCGCCCACCGCACCGATCGCCGCCGTGGCCCCGAGGAGCAGCTTGCGCCGGCTCGGGTCGATCTCCCCTGCCTCCGAGCCTGCCGGGGCGCCCGGCTCAATCAGCTCTGCCATATCAACAGCATCGGTTCACGCTGCTCCACTTGCGTTGCTCCTCATCGAGATAGAATGCCCGGCGCGAGAGCGGCTCGACGCCCGGGTGCGCGCGCGCATGATGCACGAGATAGCGCTCGTATGCATCGTCCCCGGACACGGCTCTCAGGCCACGCCACAGCGCCCGCAGCCACCTCATGGCCGGCCCTCTTCCGCCGCCTGCAGCCTCGTCAGCTGGTGCGGGGCCTCCGAGCTTGCATGGGTAGGCATCCCGCGCACGCAGCGTATCGCACAGCGCAGCATGTCAGCGATCACGAACCAGACGATGAGGGTGAAGATCACCGTGAGCCAGGCATCGAGCTGCTGATTGAAGATGAGCTTCGGCGCCGCCGCAGCGCTCTTGGCGGACAGGGCGCCAGTTGCGAGCTTGTGCGCGAGGTCGGCGGCACCGGCGAAGAAGCCGAGGTGCGGATCGCTGCTGGTGACCTTCTGCCAGGCGGCGGTGGTCGTGACGATCGCGAGCCACGCCAGCGGGCCACCTGTGACCCATGAGTACTTGAGCTTGCCGGACTTGATCAGAATGCCGGTGGCGACCGAGAGCGCGATGGCCGCGAGCATCTGATTGGCGATCCCGAAGAGCGGCCAGAGGATGTTCACTCCGCCGTTCGGATCGATCACGCCGATGTACAGGAAATATCCCCAGCCTGCGACGATCAGCGCGCTGGTCATCAACACCGAGGGGTACCAGGAGGTGCGCCCGAGCGGCTTCCAGACCTGGCCGAGGAAGTCCTGCAGCATGAACCGGCCGACGCGCGTTCCGGCATCGATGGTCGTGAGAATGAACACCGCCTCGAACATCAGCGCGAAGTGGTACCACATCGCGAGCAGTCCCCGGCCGAACGTCGAGCTGAAGATGCTCGCCATGCCCACCGCGAGCGACGGCGCACCCCCGGTGCGCGCGAAAAGCGTGTGCTCACCCATCTGCTGTGCCAGGCTTTGCATCTGCGCGACGGTGACGGGGAACCCCCAGCTGGAGATCGTCGCGACCGCCGCCTGCGGCGTGGCGCCCACGACGCCTGCACCCGTGTTGATCGCGAAGTACACGCCCGGATCGAGCAGCGTCGCGGCGATCACCGCCATGATGGCGACGAAGGATTCGAGCGCCATGCTGCCGTAGCCGACCAGGCGCACGTCGGCCTCGTTGCCGATCATCTTTGGGGTGGTGCCGCTCGAGATGAGCGCATGGAAGCCCGACACCGCCCCGCAGGCAATCGTGATGAACACGAAGGGAAAGATCTTGCCGGCGAACACCGGGCCGTCGCCATTCGTGAACTGCGTGAGCGCGGGCATCTTCAGCTCGGGATGGATCACGATGATCGCGACGGCGAGCAGCGCGATGACGCCGAGCTTGAGGAACGTCGAGAGATAGCCGCGCGGTGCGAGCAGCAGCCACACCGGGATGATCGCGGCGAGCCATCCGTAGGCGATGACGAACCCCGCAAGCCCCGGCCCGGACCAGTTGAAGAGCCCCCGCAGGCTCGCGCTCTGATCGATCCAGCCACCGGCCACCACCCCGAGCACCAGCAGCGCCATGCCGATGATCGAGGCCTCGAGCACCCGGCCCGGCCGGAAATATCTGAGGTACAACCCGATCAGGATCCCGATCGGGATGGTCGCGGCCACGGAGAACGTGGCCCACGGGCTGCCCTTCATCGCATTGACGACCACGAGCGCGAGCACCGCGATCAGGATGATCATGATCAGGAGCGTGCCGATGAGCGCTGCGAAGCCCCCGAAGGGGCCAAGCTCATCCCGCGCCATCTGGCCGAGGCTGCGTCCGTCGCGGCGCGTGGACAGGAACAGGATCGTCATGTCCTGGACGCACCCCCCGAGCACCGAGCCGAACAGGATCCAGAGCGTGCCGGGGAGATAGCCGAACTGCGCGGCGAGGGTGGGCCCCACGAGGGGGCCAGGACCTGCGATCGCCGCAAAGTGATGGCCGAAGACGATCCAGCGGTGCGTGGGGACGAAATCCCGGCCGTTGTTGAGCCGCTCGGCGGGAGTTGCGCGGCTCGAGTCCACGCTGAACACCCGCGCGGTGATCCAGGCGGCATAGAAGCGATAGCCGATCGTGTAGATGCACACCGCCGCGACGATCAGCCACAGCGCGTTGATCGGCTCGTGCCGATGCAGCGCGATGCCGCCCACCGCGAATGCGCCGATCACGGCCAACACAATACCGAGGAGCCGTCCCAGCATGACTGCACCCTTCGTAATTTCGGCAAACGGATGATGCCGCGATTACAGCCCTGCGCGCCAGTAGGCGGCATCCACGGTATTGGAGAGCAGCATCGCAATCGTCATCGGTCCGATGCCCCCGGGCACCGGTGTGATCCATCGTGCCCGCTGCGCGGCGGTCTCGTACTCGACGTCACCGACCAATCTTCCCGACGGTAAGCGATTGATGCCCACATCGAACACGGCGGCACCCGGTCGAATCCACTCCCCGGGCACGAATCCGGCCTTGCCGACGGCGGCCACGAGGATCTCCGCGCGCTCGACCTCGGAGCGAAGATCGCGGGTGCCCGTATGGCAAACCGTGACCGTCGAGCGTGCGAGCAGCAGCTCGAGCCCCATCGGGCGGCCGACGATGTTCGATGCCCCAACGACCACCGCACGCATCCCCGTGAGCGGGATTGCATAGGCCTCCGCCAGTCGAATGACCCCGTAGGGCGTGCACGGGCGCAGCCGTGGCCGCTTCTGCGCCAGCAGCCCCGTGTTCATGGGATGAAATCCGTCCACGTCCTTGGCCGGATCCACCGCATCCACGATGCGGTCGCTGTTGATGCCTTTGGGCAGGGGCATCTGCACCAGGATGCCGTCCACGCCCTCGTCCTGGTTCAGCGTATGCACGAGATCCAGGAGCTCATCCGCCGGGGTGCTCTCCGGGAGGTCGTACGCGTACGACTCGATCCCGACCTCGCCGCACGACTTGCGCTTGCTGCGCACGTAGACCGTCGAGGCCGCGTTGTCGCCCACCTGAACCACCGCAAGTCCGGGCTTGCGGCCGGTCTTGCGTGCGAAACTCGCCGCGCGCTGCGCCGTACGCTCCCGCTCGTGCATTGCCGTCGCCTTGCCGTCGAGCACAATGACGTCGGTATCTCGCTCTGCAATCTCGGCCATACGACCTCGCCCCCTGCCGCTCATGCAAGCGGCCGGCCAGCGGAGCTCTCCGATGGCCGGCCGCGACACATCATCTCATCAGTAGCGGTAATGATCCGACTTGAATGGACCTTGCTTGGGCACACCGATGTAGCGCGCCTGCACGTCCGTGAGCTCGGTGAGCTGCGCGTTGAGATTCTTCAGCTGCAGCCGCGCAACCTTCTCATCGAGATGCTTCGGCAGCGTGTACACGCCCACCGGATAGCTCGAGGAGTTCGTGAACAGCTCGATCTGCGCCAGGGTCTGGTTGGCGAACGAGGAGCTCATCACGTAGCTCGGGTGGCCCATCGCGCAGCCGAGATTCACCAGCCGGCCGCGCGCCAGCAGGATGATGCGCTTGCCGTCGGGGAAGATCACATGGTCCACCTGCGGCTTGATCTCCTCCCACGTGCACTTCTCGAGGGAGGCCACATCGATCTCGTTGTCGAAGTGACCGATGTTGCAGACGATCGCGTTGTTCTTCATGCGCTTCATGTGCTCGTGGGTGATCACATGAAAGTTGCCGGTCGCCGTCACGAAGATGTCGGCCTTGTCGGCCGCGTAATCCATCGTCACCACGCGATAGCCTTCCATCGCGGCCTGCAGCGCACAGATCGGATCGACCTCGGTGATCCAAACCTGCGCCGACAGCGCGCGCAGCGCCTGCGCAGAGCCCTTGCCCACATCCCCGTAGCCGGCAACGACGGCCACCTTGCCGGCAACCATCACGTCCGTGGCGCGCTTGATGCCATCCACCAGCGACTCGCGGCAGCCGTAGAGATTGTCGAACTTGCTCTTGGTCACCGAGTCGTTGACGTTGATCCCCGGGAAGAGCAGGCGCTTCTCCTTCGCCATCTGATAGAGCCGGTGCACGCCCGTCGTGGTCTCCTCGGTGACACCGCGGATCTCCTGGGCCTTCCTCGAGTACCAGCCCGGATGCGCGGCCAGGCGCTTCTTGATCGCCGCGAAGAGGAAGCGCTCCTCCTCGCTCGCCGCGTGCGCGATCGCCGAGGGATCCTTCTCGGCCTTGACGCCCAGATGCACGAGCAGCGTCGCATCCCCGCCATCGTCGAGGATCATGTTGGGACCGGCCTGGGGCTTGTCCAGCTCACCGAACTCGAAGATGCGGTGGGTGAAGTCCCAGTACTCCTCGAGCGACTCGCCCTTGTAGGCAAATACCGGCGTGCCGCTCGCGGCGATCGCTGCCGCCGCATGATCCTGGGTGGAAAAGATGTTGCACGAGGCCCAGCGCACGTCCGCGCCGAGCGCCTTCAAGGTCTCGATCAGCACCGCCGTCTGGATGGTCATGTGCAGCGACCCGCAGATGCGAGCACCGCGCAGCGGCTGCAGGGCCGCGAATTCCTCCCGGATGGCCATGAGGGCTGGCATCTCGCTCTCGGCGATCGCGATCTCCTTGCGACCCCAGTCGGCGAGCTTGATGTCGGCGACCTTGAAATCGGCGGTACCGTGAGCGGGTTTGAGGTTGGCGTTCATGGAATCAGCTCCAAAGGTTAAAGCGGAGCGCCGTTGTTCACTTGAGGATCGCCCGGCCGAGCCTGTCAGCGGAGCCACTCCTGCCCGCCGATGCAGCGCTCCTCGGCCGCCAACGATCTGCCGCGCCCGCGCGCGGCGAAACATCACGCTGCGCGAGCTTGCCCCTTCGCCTCGGCGGCGAGCTCCTGCGCCTTGTCGGTTCTCTCCCAGCTGAACTCGGGCTCGGTACGGCCGAAATGCCCGTAGGAAGCCGTCTTCTGATAGATCGGCCGAACAAGATCGAGCATCTCGCGCAGCCCGTAGGGGGTCAGGTCGAAGTGCTTGCGCACCAGCTGTGTCAGACGATCGCGCGACAGGCGGCTGGTGCCGAAGGTCTCCACCATGATCGAGGTGGGCTCGGCGACGCCGATGGCGTAGGACACCTGCACCTCGCAGCGCGCTGCAAGGCCGGCCGCCACGATGTTCTTCGCGACGTAGCGCGCGGCATAGGCCGCCGAGCGATCCACCTTCGAGGGGTCCTTGCCCGAGAACGCCCCACCGCCGTGGCGGGCGAAGCCGCCGTAGGTGTCGACGATGATCTTGCGGCCGGTCAGGCCGCAGTCACCGACCGGTCCGCCGATCACGAACCGCCCGGTCGGATTGATGTGGTACTTGGTGCGCTTGTCGATCCACTTGACCGGCAGCACGGGCTTCAAGATCTCCTCCATCACCGCCTCGCGCAGCGCCTTGGTGGAGATCTCCGGGCTGTGCTGCGTCGAGAGCACGACGGCCTCGAGGCCTACGGGCTGATCGTCCTCGTAGCGCAGCGTGACCTGACTCTTCGCATCGGGACGCAGCCAGGGGAGCTTGCCGGCCTTTCTCACCTGGGCCTGCCGCTTGACCAGGCGGTGCGCCAGGGTGATCGCGGCGGGCATGAGCACATCGGTCTCGCTCGTGGCGTAGCCGAACATGAGCCCTTGATCGCCTGCGCCCTGCTTGCGCTCGTCCTTGCGGTCCACCCCCTGTGCGATATCCGGGGATTGCTTGCCGATGAGATTGATCACCCCGCAGGTCGCCCCGTCGAACCCCATGTCGGAGGTGTTGTAGCCGATGTCGAGCACCGTGCGGCGCACGAGGGCTTCGATATCCACCCACGCGTTGGTTGTGACCTCACCGGCCACCACGACCACGCCGGTCTTGACGAGCGTCTCGCAGGCGACCCGCCCGCGCTTGTCCTCGGTGAGGATCGCATCGAGCACCGCATCGCTCACCTGATCGGCCATCTTGTCCGGATGACCCTCGGATACCGACTCTGACGTGAACAGATAGTTGCTAGCCATGGAAAGTAAGGTCCTGCCTGAAGTGTGTTTGGATTCGGTGCCTCAGCGATGATCCGTCGTAGAGCTCGTCGCCGCCGTCGGACGCAGCGCCTGCGCCGGCAACGCCACGCCGAAGCTCTCCTCGAAGCGTCGTGCGAACTCCGCGGCGCTGAAGCGATGATTCTGGGTACCGCGGGACTCGATCTTGATCGCCCCGAGGAGCGAGGCAATGCGCCCGGTCGCATCCCAGTCGAGCCCGCGCAGCAGTCCGTGGATGAGCCCGGCGCGGTAGGCATCGCCACACCCGGTCGGATCGACCACCGCCCTGGCGCGCGCGCACGGGATCTCGTGCTCGCGTCCCTTGACGTGAATGACCGAGCCGTCGGCGCCGCGCGTGATGATGAGCGCATCGACGCCGGCAACGATGTCGCGGGCACTGAGGCCCGTCTTCTGCTGCATCAGCTGCCATTCGTAATCGTTCACGGCCACCCAGCTTGCCTGGCCGATGAAGGTGCGCAGGTCCTGCCCGTCGAAGGCCGGCAGCTGCTGACCCGGATCGAACATGAACGGAATCTTGCGCTCGGTGAACTGTGCTGCGTGCTGCACCATCGCATCGCGCGCATCCGGCGCGACGATCCCGAGGTCGATGCCGCTGCCGTCCGCCACCCGATTCATGCTCGCGTGCAGCATGGCACCGGGGTGGAATGCGGTGATCTGATTGTTGTCCAGGTCGGTGGTGATGAAGGCTTGTGCGGTGTGCTCGGTCTCCACGCTGCGCACGTGATCCTGCGGCACACCGTTGGCACGCATCCACTCGGCGTAGGGCGCGAAGTCGTGTCCGACGGTCGCCATCGGGTAGCCCGTGTCCCCGAGCAGCCTCAGGTTGTAGGCAATGTTTCCCGCGCAGCCCCCGAACTCGCGCCGCAGCGCCGGCACCAGAAAGGCGACGTTCAGGATGTGAATCTTGTCGGGCAGGATGTGATCCTTGAAGCGCCCGTTGAACGTCATGATGTTGTCGAACGCCACCGACCCGCAGATCAGCGCGCGCCCGCCGGCTGCGCCGCGCGGCGCAGGCCCCGCCCCGTCGGCTTGCGTTGCGACCCTTGCGCTCGGCGCGGCGCTGCGCGGCGTGCTCACGCCTGCACCGTGAACTTCTCGTGGCTCTTGTCGAGGTCGAACCGCCCATCGACGACGCCTCGCAACCAGCGAGCGGTCGCGGCGACGCCTCCGAAGGCATAGAAATGCGGATGCGCCAGGTGCGAGGCCGGCTCGCGCGCGCGGCGCCTCACCAGCTCGATCAACATCTCATCGGGGGACATGGCAAGGCCGGCCACGCGGCCGACCAGACCCATGCCCTTGGTGAGCGCGCCGAGCGATGAGCCGATGCCACACTGCACGGCGAACTTGATGAGTTTGGGCAGTGGCGTCGGGCCTGCGATGCCCACATGCACCGGCAGCTTGATGCCATGCTCGGTGAGCTGCCGGTCCCAGGCGCTGACCGCCGTGGGATTGAAGCTGAACTGCGTGGCGATGTGCATGCGCACGCCGCTGCGCTCGGCGTAGGTCTGCTTCGTTTGCAGCGCGCTCCAGAGCGTATCGGCACCCACGGCCGGATGCCCCTCGGGATGTCCGGCGACACCCACGCGCTTGATGCCGCAGTCGGTCAGCGCGCCGGTGGCGAGAATCTCGAGCGTGCTGCGGAACTCGCCCGCCGGCGGGTCGCGGTCGCCCGCAACCAGCAGCACCTGCTCGACGCCTACCTCCACCAGCCGGCCGAGCGCATCGCGCAAGGTGCGCTCGCTGTCGATGCGCCGGGCGACCATGTGCGGTGAGGCTCGCAGTCCTGCGGCCTGGACCTTGGAGGCCACTCGCACGACATCCTCCACGGCAGCCTTGGGAGTGTGGGCCACATAGACCGTGGTGCGCGCGGGCAGGATCTGCGCCAGCTCGGGCACCAGGCCCTCATCGTGCGGCGAGATCTCCGTCGAGGTATCGCGGGCGAAGTCGATGATCTGGCGTTTGAGCTCGGCGCCTGCGAGAGCGGCCGGGTCGTTCGCTTGCGCGTTCACGGTGGCATTCATGTGCGATGGCAATCTCGAATGGTACGTAAGATGAGCGGATCTTGCGACTGTCAGCTGCGTCGGCGGGTGACGACGAATGTCTCGTCGTTGAACCATAATCCGCCGTGCTTCTGCAGCACCTGCTGCGTGGCCTCGAGGTAGGTACCGTTCTGCACGACGGAGTCGAGCCGCTCGTCCTCGATCTGATTGACATAGATCGCGGCGTTCCAGGCTGCAAAGAGCGTGGAGGTGCCGATGCGGCTGCCGATCTCCGAAGGCAGGGTATGCATCTCGTAGCGAAACACCGCCTTGTCATCGGGAAGCCCGGTGAGCGTGAAGTCGCGCGCATCGCGGCCGAGCTCGGTCTTGAGCGCCGCGATCAGCTGATGGCGGTCGACCTGGAAGGGGTTCTCCCCGGGCCAGAGCCGCTGGATGATCTCGAGCGCGGGATCGTGGCCGAAGGATTGGATCGCAAGCAGCCGCCCGCCCGGGGCGAGGCTGCGCACGAGCGGGGCGAGCACCCTCTGGGCCTTGAATTCAGCCGGCATGCGCGCTCGCCAGGGCTGGGAGGCGACGATCAGATCGTAGCTCTCGAAGATCCGGCCGGGCTTCGGAATGACCGAGTCGAGCAGGAACTTGTGGTCCTCGCGGTAGACGACGAGCACGGAGGGACGCACGTAGACCGGATTGCCCGACTTCGGGCTCGAGCGCGTTTGCCAGCCGTAATCGAGCGTCGGACCGAGCTCCTCGATCTGCTCGGCATACTCGTGCGCCGAGCTGCCGGTCAGGCGCACCTCCTGCCAGTTGAGCGCGGCCGCAAGGTGCGTGTCCCGCGGCATCAGACGCGGCGCCTCCGCGTAGTTGAGATTCGTCACCACGAGCAGTGTCGCGGGATGCTCCTGAAAGCGGTCGGGCATCTTCTCGAGCCCGAGCCGCACGTCCTCGAGACTGATCTCCTTCGCAACGACCGACAGCGGAACCGTGGGGAACATGCGATGCATGCCACGCATCAGGCGCGAGAGGACCGTCGCATCGCCCATGCCGGCGTCGAACACGCGAATGGCGGGCGGCGTGGGCCGCACGTGCGCGAGCTCCTGGATGGCACGCCGCGCGACGGCCGACTTCTCGTTGCAGGTATTGACGAACGCCAGGTACTTCTGGCGGTTATCGTAAAAGCGAAACGGCGGGGAGTCCGGCGGTGGCGGCTCGCTCGACCGGACGCTCGAAACGGCGTGATTTGTGGCCAGGCTCATGGTGCTGCACCGAATCGGGGCGAAACGGTACCGGGTGGCCCCCGGCGGGGGCAAATCGTTTGCGCCGATAGCAGTTATTCGCCCCCGATATGCGGGCAAAGCACCGCGCGCTCAGGAGCTCTTGGGCGCCGGGGCCGCCGGGCTCGCAGGAGACCCCGGGGCGGCGGTGCTGGCAGACTCCGCGGCCAGTATCGCGACCGCATCGCGTGCCACGTCGGTCAGTCCCGCACCGCCCCTCGAGAGGTGCGCGATGATCTCGCGTCGCATGCGCGGCTCCCAGAATCGCCGCAGATGCGTGGCGACATCCCGGGGGGCCTGCCCGGCAGGGGACTCGCTCTCGAAGAAGGTACCGATCTCGTTGGCCATCTTGATGAGATGGTCGATGTTCATGGGCTCCTCACTGCCGCGGCGGGGTTCTGCTCGAGACGCTCCGGATGAGCGTACACCACATGACGATCGCGCCGCGCGAAGGCGACGAGGGTGAGGCCGCTGCGATCGGCGTAGCGCACGGCAAGTGCCGTGGGTGCCGAGAGCGCCGCGACGAACCGGATACCCACCGTTGCCGCCTTTTGAACCATCTCGTAGCTCGCCCGGCTGGTGACCAGAAGAAAGCCGGCCGCGAGATCCATGCGCGCACGCACCAGCGCGCCGATGACCTTGTCGAGCGCGTTGTGGCGGCCCACGTCCTCGCGAACGCAGCGGATGCCCTCACCGGGAACCACCCACGCCGCGGCATGTACGCTGCCGGTACGTGCATTGAGCGGCTGGAGCGACTCGAGCTGCACGATCGCCCGATGCAGCTCCGCAACGCTCACCCGCGGACCGCCGCCACCGATGCCCGGCCGGTCGCGCACGGCCTCCGCGAGCGTCTCGGCACCGCACAGCCCGCAGCCGGTGCGTCCGGTGAGATTGCGACGCCGGCGCAGCAGCTCGGGGAATCGCTCCCAGGCGATGGAGATGCGCACCTCCACGGCATCGCTCGTGGGTTGCACCTCCACCTCGCGGATCTCCTCGGCGCTGGCAACCAGCTCCTCGCTGAGCGTGAAGCCGTAGGCGTAGTCCACGAGGTCCGCGGGGGTTGCGAGCATCACGACGTGCGGCACGCCGTGATACATGAGCGCGACGGGCGCCTCCTCCGCCACCTGATCGGTGGTGTGGGTCGTCTCACCCCGGACCCAGCGATCGACACTGACCTCGGTACCGCCCGCGCCGGATTCGGCATCGGCCACCCTAGCCATGACCGTCTCGGCACCGGGCTCGGCCGCGATCACGCCGGCGCTACATCCTTCGGCTTCTCATGACCCTTGCGGTTGGCCCGCTCGGCGGAGGCGCGCTTCTCCCAGGAGTCTCGATGATCGACGCGCACGATCTGCACGGCCGTCACCTTGTACTCGGGGCAGTTCGTCGCCCAGTCGGAATTCTCCGTCGTGACGAGATTGGCGGCGGACTCCGGGAAGTGGAATGTGGTGTACACGACTCCCGGTTGAATCCTGTCGGTGACCTTGGCGCGCAGCACCGTGTCGCCGGTGCGGCTCATGATCCCCACCCAGTCCCCGTCAGTGACGCCACGCTCCTCGGCATCGTAGGGGTGCATCTCGAGCACATCCTCGTGATGCCACACGACGTTCTGCGTGCGACGGGTCTGCGCACCGACGTTGTACTGCGTGAGGATGCGACCGGTGGTGAGAATGAGCGGATAGCGTGCGGTGGAGCGCTCGGAGGTGGGCACGTACTCCGTGACGAAGAACTTGCCCTTGCCGCGCACGAAGCGATCGATGTGCATGGTCGGGGTACCCTCCGGGGCCTCATCGTTGCAAGGCCACTGGATGCTCCCCAGCCGGTCGAGCTTCTCGTACGTCACACCGCGGAAGGTCGGAGTGACGGCGGCGATCTCGGCCATGATCTCCGACGGATGCGTGTAGTGCATCGGGTAGCCCAGCGCAGCCGAGAGGAGCATGGTCGCCTCCCAGTCCGCATACCCGCACAGCGGCTCCATCACCTTGCGCACGCGCCCGATGCGCCGCTCCGCGTTGGTGAACGTCCCGTCCTTCTCCAGGAACGAGGAGCCCGGCAGGAAGACGTGCGCGAAGTGCGCCGTCTCGTTCAGGAATAGATCGTGTACCACGACGCATTCCATCGCCTGGAGCGCAGCGTTCACATGATGCGTGTTGGGATCGGACTGGGCGATGTCCTCGCCCTGCACGTACAGGCCCCTGAAGGTGCCATCGAGCGCCGCATCGAACATGTTCGGAATACGCAGTCCCGGCTCCGATTCGAGCGTGACGCCCCAGGTCGTCTCGAACAGCTTGCGCACCGTCGGATCCGAGACGTGTCGATACCCTGAGAACTCGTGCGGGAACGACCCCATGTCGCAGGAGCCCTGCACGTTGTTCTGTCCGCGAAGGGGCTGCACGCCCACACCCTCGCGACCGAGATTGCCGGTGGCCATCGCGATATGCGCGAGGCACATCACCATCGTCGAGCCCTGGGAGTGCTCGGTCACGCCGAGCCCGTAATAGATCGCGGCATTGCCCGCTCGGGCGTACAGCCGCGCGGCCTCACGCACCACCTTCGCCGGGACGCCCGTCAACGATTCGCTCGCCTCGGGCGAGTTGCGCTCCTCGGCGATGAACGCCTTCCACTTGCGATAGGAGTCCGCCTCGCACCGGGCATTGACGTAGTCCTCCTTCGTCAAGCCCTCCGTCACGATCACGTGCGAGAGCGCGTTCATCACGGCCACGTTCGTTCCGGGCTTGAGCTGCAGGTGATAGCTCGCCTGGATGTGCGGTGAGCGCACGAGTGCGATCTGTCGCGGGTCGATCACGATGAGCTTGGCGCCCTCGCGCAGCCGGCGCTTCAGCTGCGAGGCGAAGACCGGATGGCCTTCGGTCGGGTTGGCACCGATGAGCATGACCACGTCGGCCTTCTGCACGGAGCTGAATGCCTGCGTGCCGGCCGACTCGCCGATCGTGTTCTTCAATCCATAGCCTGTCGGGGAGTGGCACACGCGCGCGCAGGTATCGACGTTGTTGTTGCCAAAGGCGGCGCGAATCATCTTCTGCACGAGGAATGTCTCCTCGTTCGTGCAGCGCGAGGAGGTGATGCCGCCCACCGAGTACTTGCCGTACTTCCCCTGGATGCGCTTGAACTCGCTCGCCGCATACTGCAGAGCCTCGTCCCAGCTCACCTCGCGCCATTCATCGGTGATGCGCTTGCGGATCATCGGCTTGAGCTTGCGATCCGGGTGGGTGGCGTAACCGTATGCAAAGCGACCCTTGACGCAGGCATGGCCCTGGTTGGCCTGGCCGGCACGGTTGGGCACCATGCGCACGATCTGGGTCGAGGTCGGATGCATGGCGCCGGCGCTTGCCGCCTGTACTGCAACCGGAATCGCGGCCAGCTTCGCCGAGGCCGCAACCTTGCCGGCGGCGGGCATCGCCGCGGCCTGCGCCGCAGGTGGCTTCACCGCTGCCAACGGCTTGGTCTCCACGTTGAAGCTGCAACCCACGCCGCAGTACGCGCAGGTGGTCTCGGTCGCCGCCTCGGCCGTGCCGAACTGGATGACGGACTTCTCGGTCAGCGCACCGGTGGGACACGCCTCGACACATGCGCCGCAGGAGACGCATTCGGAGTCGAGGAAGGAATCATCCTGGCTGGCCGCAATCTTCGACTCGAAGCCGCGACCCTGCACGGTCAGGGCGAGGGTTCCTTGCTGCTCATCGCACGCGCGCACGCAGCGCGAGCAGACGATGCAAAGCGTCGGGTCGAACGTGAAATAGGGGTTGCTCGCATCCTGGGCGCGGTCCGCGTGGCGCACTCCATTCAGGCCGTAGCGCGTGTCCGTCACACCGACGCGCGCCGCCATGTCCTCGAGCTCGCAGTTGCCCGTCGCCGGGCAGGTCGCGCAGTCGAGCGGATGATCCGAAACGTACAGCTCGATGACGTTGCGGCGCAGCTTCGCGAGCTGCTCGCTCTCGGTCCGGATCTTCATTCCGGGCGCAACCTCGGTCGTGCAGGAGGCCGGGAAGCCCCGCCGGCCTTCGATCTCGACGAGGCACAGGCGGCAAGA
>Ga0335072_10003337_pt1 | contig 24239 bp, 22 predicted proteins | sample Lox_Sample_21_FD_206725 | JGI IMG/M metagenome (GOLD analysis project Ga0335072, IMG submission 206725) | Soil microbial communities from Loxahatchee National Wildlife Refuge, Florida, United States - Lox_Sample_2.1 | ecosystem: Environmental > Terrestrial > Soil > Wetlands | place: USA... | reverse complement strand
TGGGCGTGTACCTCATAGGCCTGCACCTCATGGGCGTGTACCTCATTTACGAGTCTTCCTTGCGCATCGAACACGGGGGCGAGAGTCCTTGTATCGACACCCAGGATGGTTGAAAAGCTTCTGATTGTGGGCGACTCGGCCGTCAGGCTGCTGGTCACCCTTGGAGCGCGCTCCGCGTGGTGAAAAGCTGCCGAAAAGACTACCCGACGGCCTCGGTGCTGCCGAAGCCAAAGCAGCAGCTCTGCATCCAAAGTGGTACCAGAGCTTAACTATCTAAACTATCTACTCGAGGTGGGTGAGGCGGGGAAAAGAAGCGCAGGCAATCGGATTGGCTATCAGGTGATAGACAGACAGGTTGAAGACAGACAGACAGGCAGACAGGTCGAAACCAGGCCGATGAGCGCTGGTACCCAAGCAGGCCGTGCGGCGTCCTAAATAGTAGCCTTTAGGACGCTACGACGGTGACTGAGAACCCATATGTGATGGCACATAACCTAATGTGGCAACACATGACCTATATGTGACAAAACGTAACCCATATGTGGTAGCACATGACCTGTGTGTGATGGCCCATAGCCCGCGTGTGACGGTACATAACTCACACGTGACGACACGTAGCCCATATGGGACAACGCCGGCGCCTAGCTGGGGCTAGGGCAGATGTGTGGCTGTGGTCTGGCGCGCAAGGTCCTCGCAAAAACCTTCATAGGCCTGCACCCCATGGGCGTGTACCTCATAGGCATGTACCTCATAGGCGTGTACCTCATAGGCCTGCACCTCATGGGCCTGCACTTCATGGGCGTATACCTAATAGGCATGTACCTCATAGGCCTGCACCTCATGGGCGTGTACCTCATGGGCGTGTACCTCATGGGCGTGCACCTCATAGGCGTGCACCCCATGGGCCTGCACCTCATGAGTGTGTACCTCATAAACGTGCATCTCACAGGTGTGCACCTCATGGGCGTGCATCTCACGGGGTGTGCACCTCATCGGCGTGCATCTCACGGGCGTGCACCTCATAGACGTGCATTTCATGGGCATACACTATGTGGTAGTCCCTATTGCGTGCCTGTAAGGTGCAATTTGCCTGTGAATATATAGAGGATGTATGGGAATTCTTGATTTCAAGAATGCGCTAATTGCAGAATGCGCTAGTGACTGTTCCGACCTACGGGCCACCGCAGCTCAGGGTATGTATCTAGAATGTTCCAAAATACTTCCTGGCTAAACCACTGTCGCATCCTGGAAAGGAGTGTGGACAGGCTGGATACATCGATCACAGGCTTGCCCTTTGATATGCATGTTCAGCCGCTTGACGCCTGCTAAACGACTGCCTTCGATCAATATCTCCGTCTCCTCGAGCAAGAGAAGTTTCCAAATTGCTTCCTCCATATCCTTGCCGCCCCCATCCCGCCATTTCCCCCATCCTCTTTTCCAATTGCTTCATTTCTTGATAGCCATTGAAAGTATCCTCAACGAACAACCTGTAAAACTACCTGAGGTTTCTTTTGACCGGGTCTGCGAACACGCCCAAGGCCTGGATTTCGATGTTCGTGTTCGCGGCCGGTTAGTAAAGCACGACATTAGAGCAACAAGTCTGAAGATTGAATGCTGTTGTCTGTACGCCGGGTTTCAACCAACGGCTCAAGAACTTCAGCCGCGCTGGCAGTTGCCTCGGCCGCATGTTCACTAGGAGCTTCGTGTGCCGTTTCATCAATGTCGATTTCCATTTCAAAGTCCGGGTCGCTCTCAGGTCCATTGGGTCCAACAGATTCCAGAAGTTCGTCAAGCACATCAACGGGAACCTCTTCCTCATCCTCTTCTTCAGAGGTGCGGTCACAGCCATCATCGCTCTCGGAAAGACAGCTTGAAGATTCAGTTTCATGGCTGTCACTTGAGAACTCTGCTGACGTTAACGTGTGGTCGCTATCATCCTCGCGAGTCACCAGGTTATCATCTTGAACTGTGACCTCTTCGCCTATCGGACTCGCTTCGTCTTCTATGTCTGAATCCACACCTTCGTCGTTGTCAGACAAATGCTCATCACGCCAAATGACCTCCTCCCAGAGAGGTGTACGGAAACTATTGGATGGTACCGGAGGTCGAGCGGATATTCTGGTGCTTTTGCGACGTGGGCCACTGCGGTCGCTCCCCATAGACAGTATTAGAGAGCTTAGTGGTGCGACCTGCGGGCTGTCAATTGCCTGCAACGTGCTCTCTTCTCTGGGACGATCTGTCTTGATCCTCTTGGCATCTAGCCCTTCTTCCTCCCTAGTCGGCTCTAATCCATCGCGGTCTCTCTTCGGCGTGTCACCAGCTGGTCCACCATCATAGTGTACCAATTCCTGCGCTTCAGATGGCTTGGCCGCTGCTTCAGCTAGGAAACTTCTTGAAGGATCACTGCTCTCTTACTCGTCATTTTGCTGAGACAGGTGGAAATTGGTCATGTCCATAGGCCTCTCCAAGCCACTTTCGCCTGGGAAGCTTGGAAGTGCGTCTTTTCCTACAGCCGCGTCATATAAATGACTGGTATCATCGTCGTAGAATGCCGGCGTTTTGCTCGAGTAGATCCCGTCTTTGTCGACCTCATACTCATTCCTAAGCGCAATAGGTACAATCTTCACAGCAGCGGTCGCCATATCGATAGGCCCTTCTAGAGGTTCAGTGTTTAAATAGAACACCATTGCCAATCGTTCCGTTTCGTAGTCTGTGAGTCGCTTCCAGCAAGATCCAAGACGTCTCCGGAGCCTAGGTTCTTCGTTCGTCAACTCCAGCTCGATGGTTTTGATCTTGAGCTTCTGTTCGAAGAGATTGAACTTGTCAGTGACAAAATTCTTGAATTCTTTGATATCGAGGAACTCGTAAAAAGGAGGCAGGGGCAACGAGGGTATCTTAGAAGCCAAAGGCGTCATGGAACGTAAGAAGTTAGCAGCCTTCGGTGGAGCGTTTTCCCACAGCATCTCGTAATTCGACTCAATATCCGTGTCTTCGCTGTCTCCTTCTTGGCTTCCACCATTTCCATTGGCCCCCAAAGCTTGTTTTGTGATATACCAAGGCTTAGCCAGTGGCTTGAAGTGATTTTGGCGGCGTGCGATGGCTTCAAGATCACTGAAGGGCTTGTCGTGTGAGCACCAAGAAAAGACGTTCCAAATGCGATGCCAGCGCTCGAATTTCAAATCGTAGAAGAAAGGGCCAGCGTCAAACTCGTGGTCAAAATGATCTCGGCTAGCCATGTAGACTCTCGCAATCGACGAAAGTGCGTACTTGTACGGCTCCCAGTCGGCTTGTGGCCTACCCTGAACAATGCACTGTTCGTCGTCGGTAAGTCTGTGATGTGTGTCAGTATTCTGAGGAACTATGTAGGAAGCTTGTCAGCTTGGCTCACGTATAGGCTGCCTCATTTTTGAAGATGTTGTCAAGCTGCTCGAAGTGTTTTGTAGGTTCTGCATTCTTAATGCCAGGTACGTCATTTCTGTTCAGGATGTATTCTTCCCAGAATGGGCGGAACTGATCGCTCTTGATCCAATCAAGGAAATTTTTGGGTGTGCTAAAAGACAGGTTCGCAGCACAATCACGCTCGCCTTTCCAGCTCAGATCTCCTGGGACACGTGGTTGTTTCTCGATGGGCATATAAATGATTTTCGGCACTTTGATTTTGAGAGCTTTTGCCACATCGTCTTCAGTGATCGCCGTTGTCTTCTTTCTGCCCTTTTTGGGCTTGGGCTTTGGTTTGGCAGTGACTTGTGAACTCGGAGAAGACATTGGAGAGGATGTTTCAAGAAGCGACTCGACGGGAAGCTTTCTGCTTACGAGGTATGCGAACGTCGAGGTACCTGTCACTATACAAAATTGATTTAGCACATCGTAGTAAGAAGAAAATCACCGGCAGCGCTCTCGAGACGATCGCCATGACTTACAACGCGAGCAAGATGTTTAGTCCTGCAATTCTAGAGTAGGCAAAGGCAGTCAGATCAGCAGACGGCGTACTATTGTTGCCGAACAGAATCCAGAAAGCTCCCTCGACCTTGATAGTGACGTTGAAGTGAGGCGGAACCTAGTAGGTACAACAATGTTACCAGAAGTTGATGAAGAGAGTAGCTGTAGGGTTGGAGATGATTTCAGAGCTGTTAAATGGGAAGGCAGACTGCAGTTGGCTGTGGGTAGTGTAGATCAAGGGCAAATGGTACGAGAAGGCAAACTTTCAATTTGGAAGTGGCCGGAGCGATTTGCTTTACTGGTGTTGTGTCTTCTGAGAGTGAAGTGAAGCGTTGCTCAAAATCCACTCACCAATAACCAACTTTTATGCCTTCAAGCACACTGATTACAATCTCCCAAAACTCAGTCTACAACCGAGAGTGCATCTCAGGAGAGCGTCCTCAGATCATAACCAGGGCCACAAAGATGCCAAACCGCTGCATTTTCGGGGTTGGGCGTGATCTATGTAGGCTCATGTCTGTACATAAGGCCGGCCTCTATAAGGCTTCTGAGGCTTTCGAGAAAGGCTTTGAAAGAGGCTTAAATGTGATGTCTAACGCCGGCGAAAAGTTCATGAAAGTCGTTTGCTGGCGTATGGCGTTTCCAGACTTCGGCACAGTCCTTGAAGAGATTTTCTCGGTCTTGCCTAACCACGCTGGCGCATCCTTGAGGGTCGGACTTGTCACGCTACTCCACGAGAATGTTATGAAGCCTCCTAGGTCTATCGTCAATGTAGTCATATTGCATGAACCAACAGCGCGGTCTGCGGCTAGAATGTTCTTCATCCAGCTCCTTTGAAGTAGCTCTTCGCGCCTAAAAACTTCAAACTCGGTCTGATTAGGACGGAAACAGAGCGTGATCTTGCCATGATGACCGTCTCTCAGAAGCAGGACGGGATGGAAAAGATCAGAGAAGAGAATGTTGATCTTTCGGTGGAAGTACACAAGTCCAAGAAGCTTCTTCTCAGTTGCGTTATACTGCCGCTCGATCGAGTCTGCGATGTGCCCAGGATTAGTAACTGACACAAGATGAATCACAAGGAATAGAACGTCCGAGAGCACGCACGATGCATTGATCAAAGAAGGACGATTAGAACGCCAGGCCTTGAAACCACGCTATGAGAATTCAAGGAAATAAGACCAATAATCAAGAACCATCACGGTCCTTCTGCACCGCTTTTGGGGGGCAGATGTCACTCTGATCGGCCGCCATAGCCTTTGTCTCACAATTTAAGTCGAAGCTAGGACAGCAAATCCTACTAGGAAACCCACATCGCCCTCCCACCTTTGCAAAAGAAACAAAGCCGCAAGGCTGATTCGGGAAGTAAATGGGAAAAACCTGTTCCTAGCTGCTTGGCGGCGGGCCTGCTCCATCTACAATTCATCACCACGCTCCTTTTCTAATCCTCCATTGACGTCTTTTGCTCAACTGTCATAGAGTACACGGAGCTTGGAGAAACTCAAGTTGTGGCAGCATTTTCATCCTTCCAGGTCAGTGAGCCCGTACGCAAGACCATGGGTTTGGTACCAACGACTAAACAGACTTTAGCAATCATCTGTCCCGCCATGCCTCCCTCATCAACGTCCTCATCTGTTGTCTCATCCATCTCGAAGCCCATCAAAGGCTCCACCAAGCCGTGCATCTCGTGTCCATGCGGGGATGGTGTAGAATGCGACTGCTGTTGCATCCCTTGCACGGTCATGTGAGTATCAGGATTTAGCACGCTCAGATTCGCGACAATCCAGCCAAACCAGTGAGGAAGGGTCGGGTCAAATGGTACGAGGCTACGGTCTTGTTCGAGCTTTAGCAGGATGGTTGGGAACGGCAAAAAGGTGGTCAAGGGGAGAGCTATACAGAGAATTACTCTTGTTTGACATTGGAAACAATATGATATGCGCCTATGCTGGAAGGATTCTTGGATATGAGAATGAAGAGATGACGATTATCGCAACGCCATGCATTCATTGCATGTAGTGCAAGTCTCTATCTTACAGCTCGGTTTCCAAAAGATGCTCCCACAAGTGTCTACTGCCTTGCCCCTGTAGGATTTTTGCTCAAATCTCTTCGAAGTACTGCCTACGCTAGAGTGTATCCGCCTTGCACTCGTCAAGCAACGCCTCTTTACGTCGCGCCATACGCTGTCTTCCTCCCTATCCTACTAAATCAAGGTAACTAGGTTACTCAAGTTCTAGTACTGTAGCAATCAAAATTTGTGTAAGCCCACATTTGCATTGTAGACGCTGTTATGGCGCGACATATCGCGTCTCAAGCTCTAAACATGGCCGAGAACCGGAATTCGGCCACCACGACACGAAAAGCCACTAACGACTACCAACTCTCATTTTCCGCTCTAGGGAAGAAAATAATTTGACCTGCTCAGTGCGAAAAGTCCGTAGGGGGCACCAACTACCACTTTCTGCTCGATCTCACTGCTGCATCGCAGCCTTGTACCACCTCCCTCCGATCTCACCATCCCCCGACGGCCTCCTCCAGGGCACTTCATTGTCATCATTCTTCTCCGCAGCCTTCTCTTTCTCCTTGACACCCGCCAGGCTGTCGATGCCCTCCTGATACCTTAACGCCGGGTGAACATGACTTCCTGGTCCTTGGATAGGCGTCATGTTCCCCAGGTCCTTCACCACATTACCTATCCCTTTGTTTTCCTTCTTCGCCTCTTCTTGTTCCCTTGTAGGTTGGTATATAACGCGTCTAGCGTTGCTAACAGTTGACGGTGAGGGAATGCTAGGATCTGTGATGCTCACAGTCGTAATGGACGAAGACTGAGACTGAGATAGTGGTAGCTGCGGGACATGCGGGGGCGTTGAGGTCAGAGTGGCCGCCATGACCGGCACTTTGGCTGGCAGTGGCGTCAACTTCCTTGTTTTCTTTGGCGACGTCGAGCCCTGTTTCACAGGTGAAGACCCCTGTTGCATGACATCTCGGTCTTGTCTTGTATGCAGGCTTCCGCTGAAGGAATCAATCCCCTGGGCTTGAATCAACATACCCAATTTGCTGTTCATATATGCCATTCGCGCATTCATTTGAGTCATGTGGTTGTTCACATTGCGCTGGATGGCGTAGACATTCTCGGTCAGTGTGAGAACATTTTTGTTCAGCCGCTCAAGCTCCTCTCGGATACGGCGCTCGTGTGCAGCAAATCGGTTCGCCATATCAGCGGAGTCGCTCGTCTGCAGTTGAATGCGTTCCAGGTAGTGACGAAATCCGTTGCTTTGGATACATAATTGACGAAACTGATTCATGAAGTTCCCGTCAATATGGGATGACGACTTTTCGGCTAGGTAGTCCTTAGAATCTTCAATGCAGCGTCTAAGAGTGTATTTATCTGCTTCCATGTGGTGATGCAGGTCATTGAACTGGTGAGCCATTCGCTCCTCTAGATTGCTTCGCGCCTGGTAGTCTTGATGCTTTGGCATGGAGGGGTATCCACCACGAGTCGTCGCATCCCCAAGATTCTGAGCATAGGAATATTCCTTCCCCTTTAGGCCAGAATTTTGCCTTTCGTTTTTGCTGCAGAATGAAGTAGATGCATCATGCAAGGTCGAAACCTCCTGACTGACATTCTGCAATATACGCTCCATTGGCACTGATTTCTTGACATGCTCGCCTTCATATCGGACCGGTTTCAGTGTAGTTTGTGTTCCTGTTGTGACATTTTCATACTCTCGAGATCCGAGTATAGGTGTCGTTGGTGAAAGCACTCGAGGAAAAACGTTAGGCAGTCCTGACGGTTCGTTCCCTTTCCCCGCTGTTGGTGTCCTGTTTGGTGAGATACTTTGATAAGAGGAGTATCTGAGTTGACGATCCGAAGCACTTCTTCTTAAAGATCCTCTGAGAGTTATAGCAATGTTACCTTCAGCCTCTTCCGCATTCTCGAGGGCCTCAAGGGCTTCCTTCCCATTTTCACTCTTCGCCTCTGATGCATTTGCGTTGTAAAGCGAGGTTTTTGATGCCCTTTCTAGGTCACTTGCTTTATCTTCATTATCAGAATTTTCAGCCAATTCGGTGTCCTGCTTCAACTCATTCCGATAGAGGTGTGGAGTTATTGGAGAGAATTCGGGCATACTGCCTGGATATTGCGCGTGCAGTTGCTCCCACGTCCCTACGTTGGAAGCGTCATGCCGATTGGAACGAAATCCTTGGCCTCCGAAGCTTGTCTGACGGTTAGGCTCGTGTGACTCCAATTGGAGGTAAAATGGCAGCTGGTACTGGAACTTGTCGTCTGGTGAAGGAGGCAAGGGTGCAGCGTAAGAAGTATCGTATGACTCTGGTAGCGCAGAACGAGCAGTGAACATGTTGGAGTTGTTGAAAGCACGGGAATTATGCGGCGAGGTCTCGAAAATGCTACCTGCTACACTCGTTATGCTTGGGTGACTAACCCCGACAAGAGCTGGATATCCGGCGATCGCGTATGAACCAGAACGAGTGGGGCTCATTGAAAGGTCTCCGAGAATCATCGCATCGTTTTTAAGGAGACTAGTATATCGGCTCTGGGTTGTTGCAACAGTCTGCATTGTGGCAGTTGACAGATGAGAGGGAAGAGGTTGACTCGGAGGCTTCTCGCGTGTTGTAAGGACCACTTTAGACATGGCCTCATTTCTCCAGATAATTGGCAAAATCTTCGTGCTGGGCATATCAGGGGTGTACTCGGAAGGCGCTGGCTTTGTGAAGGATTGTGCGGACGATTCAAAGTCTTTTCTCTTGCTCCCCCTTGTCAGTTTCGATTTGATGTAGCCAAAGCCGCTGGACTGCTTGCCCAAAGAGGAGGGTTCTGTAGTGATTGCAGAATGAGCAGTTGAGGCACTTGTAGGATCAGTGAATGATCGCTTGCCCATCTTGCTTCTGGAAGTACTGATTCTTCGTGAGCGACCAGTGTTAGTAGGCGTCTTGACCTCAGCTGGTCCTTCAGGCTCGCCTGGTGGGAGATCAGGACCGATGAACATGGTCATTGTGGTCATGGGGGAGTCTGGTGTTTCTCCATCACTATTTTGCGCCTCTAGTTCTCTTTGTCGTTGAAACTCTTTTTGCTGAGCAAAGGCGTTGCCTGGCTTTGGGGGCATCTCGGACTCTGTGCAAGCGGACAAAAGTTGTCAGGCGAGACCAACCAGGTTGGGAAATGAGAATGGCCGCTAATTGTTAGATTTTGCGAAATGACTGCTTGTTGAGGTGAGGAAATTTGACTGGTGGATTTCAGAGGCGATCAGAAGAGTTCATGCACGATAAACAAAAATGTCAACAAAGCTTGCTACGAACATCTCTGCCGGCTGGAACTTTGAAAGGCGGTAAGTGCCTGCATAACACTCGTGCCTCCTACCCATAGCTAATCTTTACAGTACCGCGTCCATCGGCAAATCTTTTCCTTGTTGCATTTCCCATCTGGCCCGTCATCGGCTTCGCCAAGTCCACGCAAGGACTGGAATTATGAGTGCTGTGAAGGCAATAACGAAGAGCCTTGAGAGAGTAGTTAGCACATAAAGAACTCCCAGTACTTCTTGCGACAGGTAATGAAAGCTTTGGGCTCTTACTTGCGGCGGCTGCCAAAGAGAAGCGATGATATGGAGCCGACTACCCCATGAACGATCACCCTGCAGAACCGAATCAGCCAAAAGTCCTCCTGGTCCTTCTGACCATTTCTTGCAGACAGTGTGGAGACTGACGGCCTCTGGGACACGAGCTTCTCCTCGCCATCTTGAACCTCTGCGTCCCTTTGAGCGGGCCGCTGACTCGGTTCAGCTGATGTCTTGCTCGAAAGGCTGGATTCATTTGCACTGATCACTGATGCTAGGCTGTCGCTGGTAGGTTTCTGCTGAGGCTTTGTGGTTGAGCTGTTAGTAGGTACGTTCGAAGCTTCGAGGGTCTCGGGGTCGTCTCGTTTGGCAGCCTCTGGTTCAGAGTCACATGGTTCAATATCGCCATTAGCACCATGAAAGTCTGCCGCGGGATTTTCGGTCAGTGCTGCTTCTTTGCGCAAAGGCTTAGCAAGATCCTCATCAGAATTATTGATGCTATTAAGGACAAGCGATGGGCTCTTGCAATGGCCGGAAGCTGTCTGGGTTGAAGCTCCAGCACCTTCATCGCAATCGGGGCTCTCTGTTCCTAGCTGACCGACGTCGGTGACCTTGCATTGTTGTACAGTCATGACGTTGTTCACATTGCCCGCTCCGTCGATTTCTAACGATATGTCAGTGTGCAGGTGAGCAGCTTTCCAGGCTATCTGGTAAGCGAGAGTCAAGATTGTGCGAGGCGGGTCAATGATGAGGCTGAGATGGCATGATAGGTGGAAATTTCATGTCACCATAAGGTGAATTGCGTTCGGTCGAGGCTAAAAGAGGACCGACTGACCTGTGTCTTTAGCATCATCGCAAACCCACCAGTCGCCATTGCCAATGCGGAACTTGTACTGATGCCTGCCAGGCACAACCTCGAACAACTTTGAGAAGATGTACTCGCCGTTGACTTGTTCATAGTCAAGCTCTATCGGCTGCCAGGGTGGTTCTGTAAAAGAGCCAGCGACGAAGATGGGCGGAGTTGTACCCGACTGCTCATAGTTGATGGTGATGGTCGAATTAGCCATGTTGAAAGGATGAGCCGACTCGTCAAAGGATGAAAGAATACTGGTGGTATGATATCAGCAAGGTCTTATTAAACGACACTTGCGAGTTCGCAGTGCAAGGCAGGGGCTCAGCGTGTGCAGTGCCAAGGCATCTCAGCAATGGAGTGAGCTCAAACGTTCGTTTGGCTTACCTGAGATGAAGACGATGGTAGAACGAATGTCTCTCGAAGTTTGCGGGTTGTACTCTAAGACGCAGATGGCGAGACCTGTGATGAGGAAGTGAGTAAGTGAGTAAGTGCTGCGAAAGGGTAAAACCGTTGGAGTTCTTGATGGATTTTGGGAAGTAATGGGGTTGGTCAGCGCTTTGCTGCTCCTTCCTTACGACTCTTGCCAACACACTTCCGCATATGATAGAACCGTCAATCACAAAGACATCCTTACCAAAGACAGCCTTCGGGCGAATTCAGAAGAACTAATTGGCGGTCTGGAGCTTTTTCAGTGCGAATTTGCTTTTGTCCAAACGAGGCGACTGATTTTCATACAACTTCTCCGCCAGTTGCCAACGTTAGGTTCTCCTCCCAAGCTTTTGTGAAAGTACAATAGCTGCTCCTAGACTTTCAATTATTCCGGAATGTATTGGCCATTATCAAATACTTTGGACATGCAGCCTGTTAGTACAGAATACGATTACAGTCAATGGAAGAGGAGGGCCACGTCTTGCGGACACTTCGGAAAAATTCCATGAGCGTTCAGGCCCACAGCAAAGATTTTAAGGGCAACAGCCCCATCTTAGAGCCTGCTTAGAGCCTGCCTCCCGCAATGTTGGGGAATTTTGCATGCCGACCAGGGTGAGATTAACCATACATTTCCTCCCGGGAGAATGCTTACAGGGTATGCTTGCCCTGCTCTCCTGGAGAACGTTGAGTGGAATCTGGGCACGCTAGCCGCTTGTTGGACAGCCCCTTGCCACTGTGGCGCAGACTTGTCAAAGCTTTCTTCCCCACGCGGCCGATACCATACCATCAGCAGCAACCGTATCACGCGCTGCACTGACTGGCTTCCCAAGGCATTCTCAGCTTTCTAAACCTCACCTGGCGACTATTGACTTGGTTTCTGCCGGGCCGCTGAAACTGTTATGATGACCGGCGGGATTGAATCAAAATACTTTCTGCCATTCCAAGCAGTCCTAACGGCGCTGCAGTCCCCACGGGCTCCAGTGTAGCAATGTGCTCCCCCCCCCAACATGGCCTTAGTTTCCTTGTTCAACCATAATACCATCTCAGTTAATCTGCTGCTCCGCCTGAATATCTTATTAGCTCTGTGCTACCTTGCATGTGAGGTCCCTGCTACCTCTCACGAATGTTGAAGGCGCCAAACTTTAGTCACGTGAGTATGCACTTTGTACCTTGGATAGAATTGCCCTGCGCCTACACAAGCACACACACAATCAACTATTCACCCTATTCATCAACGAAGGCCTACTCGCCTACTCCCTCCTTAGCCGCCCCCACTCCCTCTCAAAAGACCAGCCGTATCCCCTGAGGATCAGGGCCGTTGGAGGAATCTGGCTGTAGTCTCTCACCAAGCAACAATCCCTACGAGAACACGTGCCTTGCAAGATGAGCTGACCCAAGCAGGAGCCGTTCCAGCTGCAAAGTATACGCCACGGTATACGCACAGTATGCGTCAAAGCATACGCCGCTTTACATTGACATCCCCGCGACACTCCTCTGACTTTCTCCCCACCAATCTATGTACGACAAGGGATTCTCAGGCCCATCGCCTCTCCCACAAATGACAGTAAGGTGGCCTGCACCTGCCCTACGGGGTGTACAATACGTGGGGCACTTCGGGGGCAACAACATTGAGCAACAGTTGTTGGTGCTGAAATCAAGCAGCTCTACTAATTAATGAGTAGCTATCTACACATTTCCACCCCTGCAAGGCTTCCGCGTGCTGCACCCGGCTAAAACAGCATAATAGCCCGGGATAGACAGTGTGCGCTTGGAGCGCCGAGGCTCTGAAGCAGGGGTAGGGGCAGAGGCAGGGGACGGAGGCTCTGAGGCGGAGGCGGAGGACACAGGCTTTTAGGCTTTTGGGGCGGAGGCAGAGGGCACAGGCTTTGCGCCGGAGGTAAATGCGTACCCGCGAAAGAGGCCCACGTGAGAGGCTCACGAGAGCGGCACGTTCACGAGATACACGTCCATGAGATACATGCCTATGAGATGCACGCCCATGAGATGCACGCTCCTGCACCGCCGACACCTCATGCAACCGCTGAATAACGACCCCTAAAGTTTAGAGGCTAAGCCCCTAGATAAGGCGCCTTCCCGGGAACGACCGCTTAAAGATTTCTGTAAAGGTTATATGAGTGGATGCGGGAGCACTCAGGCATACCTCTGACCATCTGGGATGCCCGGAAATGACTCTTGTTCACTCCCGAGTGACCCCCGCAGGCGGTGAGAATCAGGGCAACAGTTATTGCTCAACATTGTTCCCCCCGAAGTGCCCCGTACAATATGACATGGGGAAGGTCACGGTGGGCGGCACATTGTAATGAACGGGGAATGCTAAAGGCGCCTCCTACAGTGTCAATGGCAAATGTTTAGCGGCTTCAGGCTCAGCAGATCCGGAATAGCAGTCAGATTTCTTGATACCTAGGACGGTGAGTGATAGAGTCACCCGCCGTGTTACATTAACGGAAAATTTCGACGTTACCCCAACTAGCAAAGTAGCCCTAGGTGGTTGGCTTTCTTTTATTGTTCATACGGGATGGCCTCACTTCCCGCTCATCGTTTAAAGCGGCTAGTAACGGCGGCGAGTCACGAAACATGGCTGTTCCTTTTCTGATAAGGGTTGGTTGCGAGTCTACCGCTGGGGAAGCGGTCCCGAAGAATGCAGGAAAAAGGCAAAGGACCGGAGCGGTTGTATCCGGTAGTTCAAAGCCACCGGGGACTTTATGCGAGTCTTCTTCAGAGTCGGAATCAAAGTATTCACTAACCACATCGGTGCTGACGTGAATCCTTCTTCGGATCCTCTGTAGTTCCAGGGATACTGTGGCACTGTCGGTCAATAGTCCTGTCAGCCTGTCGAGAGTCTCCTCTTTCTGGTTATCTCCGGGAAACGGCTTCCAAGATGATAGCAAAGACTTTGCTACGTCACGAAGGCGTCCCTTATATTCGTCAACCATTTGCTGGTCGCCGAGAATGGCGTTGACGGTCATTAATCTCCATATTGCCTCGTGGGACTCGTTGCTCCGGAAGAGAGCTTCTGAAACGGCCCAAAATTTTCGATCGGCGTATGGCCCCAACGGGGGGAGGAAATTCTGCTGCATCGCTTTGCATATCGAGTGTTGAATTGCCGCAATAAATACATAACGGCCGGCGTCTAATCCCGGATGATAGAGCTTGGGCAAATGATCGTACTGAATACCATCAGGCATTTGGCTCTAGATCCAACCAGTTAACGGAAATAGGCCAAGTGATCAAGAAGTCGACATACCCAGCCTGGTAATGTCTCTGCAGAGTCGAAACACCATTGACAAAACGCTCGCAGACTTGTTTGGATCCTGGCAATCTTATCGGTGAGCCTGCTTGCGGGTTAAAGTCCTGCTTTGGCATTCAAATGACCTGCGACTCACTTGTCTGTTCCATCCTGCGGTGAAAATGCCTCTAGAGCGGAAAGTCTGGCCCCAAGCTTTTGTATCTCTTTTTCACGGCCCTTTAACATAGTTTCGTGATCAGTGAGCTCCTGAATCAAGGTCTTTTTTTGGTTCGAGAGTTCGGCAATCTGGTGGTCGCGTTGCTTTAGGTCAATTTGGAATTGCTCTTCCTTTTTTTGCCAGCCTTCCTTCGCTCCCCGTAGCTGACTCTCGAATTCACGTTTGCTAAGGCTTTCCACTTGCTTCAAACGTTGTGTCTCTGCCTTCCCAAGCTCAACTACCTGCTGCCATTTTGACTCCGTTGCCTCCTCACGTCTCTGGTATTCCTCGATTTCGATCTCATGCTCCGATTCCAATTTGCTTAGACAAGCCTGATACTCTTGCGTAAGCTTCAGGGTCGCGGTTGCAAACGAGGCTGTTTCCCCTTGGTGTTCGAATTTAGCCTTTTCAAGCTCTTCCCGGAGCCCTGTATTCTGTCTTTGTACTGACGATAGTTCCTCTTTTAGTGAGCGTTCACTGGTAAGTGCAATTTCGGCCTCGGTAAGGGTGTTTTCAAGCTTTTCGAGCGAGCTTGTCAGACTTTGGAATGCCTTCCCAGACTGATTCAACTCTTTCCTCAACTGCGAAGTATTGCTTCCTTTGACAGTTTTCTCAGATTTGGACATCGTCAGGCACCTTCGAAGTTACGATCGTAAGGCTGTTCATGGAGTGAAGTCCTGGTGCAAAGATTGGGCAGTATCCGTAGGAAGTGGTATTGTACAAAGAAAGATGGGTCGGTATCCGGGTGGGGTGTCGTGTAGCTCTGACGACCTGACCAGGACATGTTACTCCATGTTTCCACAGCATATGCAAGCGTGCGTTATCCCACATAAAGCATGGCTCACTTCCGCAATGTCCTTTGTATTTGCATGAACACGTATCAAGCGCATGGGAGCTTGGCTGTGCTGTCCAATTGTGATTTGTCCAGCGAATTGACCAACTAATCGAAAGATCGACTTGATGTACCCCACTCCCCCTCCAAAAGTTGCTAAAATTGCGGCGCGCAATCTGGACCACTCCACAAATGCTTTGCATGGTTCAAGCGTCCTCCTTCAAGGTCATCAGGAGCCGCTCGTTTATGTGCACAAGCACTTGCCTCCACTCAAGTGGAACCCACCACCTGTCTAGTGTTGATGCTCACTTTTTTGGAGCACTCCAAGAAAGGCGAGTCTCATATGCACGACCTCAATGTTTCGGAACCTAAGGAAGCCGATGCTCTACTACTGCTTCATGGTCATCCCCTTCAACTCACACATTTAGCACTCAACGCTTTTCATTTAGGCTTCTCTATTGACTTCCACTGAAGTGTGGAGTGCTGTCTTTTGACATTCGTGACCGGACTACAGCCCAATACCTAAGTGCATAGAAAGCAAAAGTATATTTTCAGTGCCTTCAAATCAAAAGGATGATTACAAATGAGACTTCTAGTGGAAATGCAAATGGAGCAACGAATGGGTGGAGGAATGGGACCAAAGAGCATCTACATGTGGTCATTGCATGTCACATCCATCTCTGGCAATAGTTCCAATCCCAGAAATCATCAATTTACAATGTCCAGGTCGGCGGGTCTCTTGGAGGTTTGATGGCTGATCTAGTGCTCAAGGCCCTAGGACATAACACCACAATCTCAGAGCGCAATCCATCCCCACTATTGCAAAACCAGGGCGCTGGCATCGTCGCTGGTGGTGACACGCTGGCCTTCTTCAAGCATGACAAATGCAAGCGGCCGACCGCTGTAACCTCCAAGAAGCGAACGCACCTGGACAAAAGCGGAAAAGCTGTGCGCGAGGAGAACGTGAAACAGAACATGATCAGCTGGGATCTCTCGTATTACCTGCTAAGAGCCAATTTCGACAGTGTGAAGAGTGGACATCGTCAAGTGCCAAAGAAAGAGGAAGAAGGTGGTGTCGCAAGATATGAGTATGGCCACGTTGTCACAGGACCAGAGGAAGGCGAAGAGGCAGGCGTGCTTTATTTCGAACACAGTGGTACGGTGGGCACCGTGGGCGCGGATCTTGTCATCGGTGCAGATAGGCCGAGCTCAACAGTGCGCAAAATGTTCCACCCAGAAGTGCAGCGCAAGCTTGTGGGCTGCTGTGCCTTGAGAAGAACAGCCCGGGAAGATGAAGCATCAGCGTCCGCCAAGGAAGCCTTCCAGGAGCGATTCACCTTTTTCCATGCGGATGGCATACAGATACTAGCTTATCTGATACCTGGAACCAACGGCTATTAAGCTCGGAGAACGCTTGATCAACTTTGTACGGTACTACAACTTTCCTGAGGACTCACCAGAATTCGAGGAGTTGATGACGGATGTGGGCGGTGTACGCCATTGAATTGCCTTGCCACTAGGGAAAATGCAGTCTTCAGTGTGGGACCAGCAGATCGAGATTGTTCGTACCAGAACGCCTCCCCAATTCGCTGAAATCATCGCCAAGACCAAGTATCCGTTCGTCTAGGCCATCACAGATGTCATCTCGCCCAAGAACTCATTCATGGGCGGGAAGGTCCTCCTCGTCGGTGGTGCATTGGCAGGCTTCAGGCCGCACACTGTCGCGTCAACGCCACAGGCAGCTTACGACGCACTGCTTCTCGCGGACCTCGTCTCCGGCAAAATCACTCATGATGAGTACGTCAAAGAATGATACATCTCGAGCAAGCACCTGCTGCCTCCAGTCAAAGATCGGGAATAACACGATTATCCAGCGTTCAAGAAGAAAGTCTCCGGGTTAGCAGCCTACGTGAGCAAATCTAGGCTGTAGCTCCTTTGCTCTAAGGATTGCGGTATGGCAGGACTAGATACAGGGACTATCTCCATGAAGGCAGCTACGATTGAGGAGTGATGCGCTATCCTTAGGTTGATACAGCACACTGCCGAAGAATCGACATCCTCAAGCGCAATCAGATAGATAAAAAGCTTACATGCATTGACGTTGGCCTCGGGCAAAAATTGCCGTCCTACTTGGACCGGGTACCTGCCAACTACTGGTCCAGTCGGATGCCCGTTGTCGCGGCCTCGAGGTCGAGGTCTAACACGCTGCCAATCGTGAAAATGCCTCACCAGTAACTCTGCTTGAATCTCCGGCCAGCCGACCTTCGATATCGGGCCTACCCGACAGTGTGACTCCTCGAAGTGGAGATCCTGAGACAGCCGAGTGACGGGCCCGCCGACTACGCCGGGCTCTCGACACCCAACTATCTCCGTGAGCGCGGCCTGACTGTCCCTGGCACTGACGTGGAACTGCGACCTTTGACATGACCGTCCGTTGGATCATTCTTTGCGAGCCAATCGAGTGTTTAGGGTGCCGTCGTGATGGCCTACAAGTTTCGCTGACCGTGGTTGCCTATGCCACGATGGGCCGTGGTGCACCGCCTGCGCCCACTCGGCGTAGACAAGGTGAAGTGTGCCAGACGTTGGCCATGTCACCCTCCAGATCGACCTGCGTCTCCTGGCCTGCATTCGCTGAGACATTGTGGGCCATAGTTTGTGAGTCCTCGTGTTGGGTTACGCGCTCGGCAAGTGTCTCCCGGTTTCTGAACCATTTACGAACACCGCAGAACTCAGTAGCGGTGGCTCTGATGTTGCCCAGGTGGCATCGCTTATAGCCTACTCAGTCAGGTCTCCGGTCTGTGCCAGCTCTTCTAATTCGCTGTAGGGCCCAAGATGCCGCTAATAGCTGAATCGACCGTGCCGGACTGCCAGGTTTGGGGCTTGGCCTCGTTGGCGCTGTCCACCTCGACGCCAGTTGAGCACTGTCTCATTGGACGAATGACTGGCGAGGATGGCGCCCACCTCGTCGTGTCTCGGAGTGACCGCGAAAAGACCTCACACTGCGTGACACCGTCCTGTGGTCATACTGCGAGTCCCGGGGCTTCATAGCCTCTGGAGGTCTACGCCTCTTTCTGCCGATGAACAAGACCGAGCTCTTAGGTGATGGCCCGTCCGACAGGTATTCATATATAGGCCTGTGAGATACACGGCCCATGAGATGCATGCCCATGAAGGTTTTTGCGAGGACCTAGCGCGTCAGAACACCGTCGCACATCTGTCCCAGCTCCAGCTAGGGTTTCGGCGTTGTCGCATATAAGTTTCAGTCATCGTTGTGGTGTCCTAAGACCACTATTTAGGACGCTGCACGGTCTGCTTGGGTACCAGCGCTCATCGGCCTTGTTTCGACCGGTCTGTCTGCCTTCAACCTGTCTGTCTATCACTTGATAGCCAATCCAATTGCCTGCGCTTCTTTTCCCCGCCTCACCCTCCCTCTGTTGTAGATAGTTTAGATAGTAAGCTCTGGTACCGTTCTGGATGCAGAGCTGCTGCTTTGGCTTCGAGCAGCACCGAGGCCGTTGGGCAGTCTTTTCGGCAGCTTTTCACCACGCGGAGCGACCAGCAGCCTGACGGCCGAGTCGCCCACAATCAGAAGCTTCAAAACATCCTTGATGTCAATATAAGGATTCTCGCCACCCCTGTCCTGCGCGCAAGGAAGACTCGTAAATGAGATGTATGAATCGGGAAAATTTTGATTTGTCCTTAAAGCATCCCTCACCGTACGCCGGGCCAAGGAGGTGTTGGCCTGTGCCCTGTGATCCCGCAGGGTGTGGCAATTGGCCTGGGCAGCGCCAAGACCCGTGGAAATATATAAAATCGGATCACAGGCCTGAGTGTCAGAATCGAACACCGTAGTTGCTTGGCAGTTGCCTAGAGGAATTCGCCCTTCTCGGCCTTCCGACTGGTGCGACTTATAAAACCACTCATGCTATTCCGACCTTATAAATGTTCTCGCATAGAATCCCTCTATAAGCTAGAAATTTGAATCACTCGAAAATGCCCGACTTCCAGGCCTACATTAATCCCAAGAATGAGGTCACGTATCCAGCGAGCTGCCATTGCGGTAAAAGCCGTTTCACAGTTACAATACCTCCGCTGGATACCATCATGGTGACCTCCTGCAATTGTTCCATCTGCCAAATCAACGGTTATCTCAACATCCAACCACTACGCAAGAACGTGTCCTTTCAATCTCCATATGAAGAACTGGGAAGCTATGCATTTGGAACTCAGACGCTTGTGCATAAGTTTTGCAGGACATGTGGGACGAGTTTGATGATTGACTTCGGGAGGGCCGAAGAAGGCTTGAGAGAGCACTGTGCTGTCAACGTATAGAAGAGCCACCCCAACCACGTTATTGGTAAGAACGCTGACTCGAAGCATGCAGGTTCGGACGTTAAAGGATGTGGACGTGTCCAAACTGAAGATCGAGCACTTCGACGGAAAGCACTTGTTGTGATTGCGCCGTGTAGGATACTGTGAAGGGGTAGGGTCGTGGAGGACCACATCAACAACAATGACCAGCCCTGGGGAAGGAAGGGGACTTTGCCGTCCACGCTAGCGTGTACGGTAAAGTCCAGGCCGAGCCTAACGTCAAACCTAACGACCAAGAGAGAGGAAAAAGGAAGAGAAAAGATGCCTTGTTCCTTGCCCAAGCTGGGCTGGCTAGCTACCTATGTAGGCTATGTACCTTGTGTGTCCACCTGTCTGTACTAGGGGGTGGTATCCACCCCACCACAATACTCTCCTCACACTCTTACAAGATATTTCCAAAATACTGAAGTCGTTAGCTATTTTGTTTTCTGGAGCTGCTTGATCGGTGTGGTGGCAGCCATACATCGACTATGACTAACTTTACCGCGGAGGGAAGATCGGAACGCGTGCGTTGACTGCGGAGGAGTCAAGAGAGGACCAGTATTTCAATTTCGATATGTCGAGCATAAACACGAAGAACGGGATAATATTATGCTGTTCGCTCGCGTGGAGGAATTAGTTAACGTCCTGCTTAATCTCAGTACAGTATCTAAGATCACTGTTAGTGTGTGGCGGTAAACAGCAGAACAGATTCCATTACCGCTTCAACTTTCTCAGTATGCCCGCAAGGTTGTTCATGGCGGATATGCTGAAATTTTGGTTGCACGCGCAATTGGTCGGTAAGAGCCTGGTATTTGCTAGGTGTGTCTTTGTTAAGTGACGCCGTACTCGACAGATGGTGCTTTGCGCGCTTTCTTGGCCGCATCTTTCAAGACGGAACGGATGTGAGGTTGTACTGAGTGAAAAGTGTCCAGCAGGGCAGGCAGCCAGCGCAGCTGGGGCAGCTGGGGCAGCAGTGTCGAGACGATGTGGCGTGGGAGTGGTACGAGGAAGAGAGCTGAAGCGGACGGAGCACTGCTTTTGGCATCCTCTGGGACGCCATATCGATAAATGTGGTGACCTCGTCAGGCACCGGTCGTCGTTATGGTGAAGCTCGTCTACTATTTGAAGCGCTCAACATGCAAACTGCGTCGTGTTTTTTCAGATTTTGAACGGATGTTCGGCTTAACCTGCCGTGGAACGCTAAATTTCAAAAAGTGGCGGCACAAACGCTAGTGTGATTGGCGTGAAAAAGGCAGCAAAAGCGGCGCCTTGTGTAGGGTGAAATCATAGCTATTTCACCTGAACAGCGAGTCTTTGCGTGATCTACCCCGATAATCTCATGCGGGCATTCGAAGAGCAGACTTTGTCTGCCGAATTACCACTAAATAAAGATTCGAGCATCGCCCGAGATGCGTTCCCAATTGTCAAGGGGTGTTTTCAGAGCACTCATTGCCAATCGCCCCTATGCAGTCGCGGGTTGCGAGAAAACTGCCACTCAATGGCGTCCGCAGCGGCCAAAGTTGCATTCCTGTTCAAAGCTTCAGTCTCGCCCTATTTTCGGATTGTCACTTGGCTCCTCTCCCCGGACCATGCTCAATGCGGAAAACACTCCTGTCAATGTCGAAAAAGCTCTAACGGTGTTGGCTGACCTTATGCGTTCTCGCCGAGCAAGATCCAAGCCACCCCCTCAATCCACGGTTATCGAGGCTTTCAACTTCCTCTTTCAGTCACGCTTCGAAGCCCCGAGACGCTTCTCGAGGAACGAAATCTACCTTGCAACTGAAGCCTTCAAGTATCTACAGGAACAACAACGCATGAACGATGGTGGACAAGAAGACGAGCTTTCCGAAGAAGATATATACAATGCCCTAGCAGCACTCGCGCTAGATACGGGTAAGGAGCGGTTCAGGAGTGACGCAAAAGCTCTAGCATACATGATGTTTCAAGAGGTCCGTGGCCGCTCAGTCGATGAGGACCGAGTTAAACCGGAGAACCATGAAACTAGCGGGAGAGAAGTGACAGACACCTTTGTTTCCGTCTTGTCTTCAACGGGTGGTGCACGGGAAGCTCGCCAGCTGCTCCGAGAGTCAGGAGATGTTGAGGCTGCCTCAATGCCTCGATGGGTGGCGGTTTTGAAAGGCTTGGCAAATGAAGGACTTGAAAAGGAGCTTTGGGAGACCCTAGAAGAGGTCCAGGGATCTGTGGGACTTCTCGATCCCAAAAGCCACGAGGAACTGACGATCCTTTTTGCTGCCGAAGACAACATTGACGCAACCAAGAGGATGTACGATACGAAGATTGACGGAGGAAGCTTGCCGACTCACGATTGTAAACTAGCGGTGGCCGAATTTTGTGTGAGAAACAATCAGTTGGGTTGGGGGTCTCCGGTTTTTGCAAGTCTTTTATCCGAACAGACCGATGAACGAACACGGAATGCCATAATCGTGTGGTACGCTTCAGAAGGGAAAGATGCACATGAGATTGCTAGCCTAGTGCGAGGCCCACTGTCTATCCAGAATATCAACAAACTCATCGAACATGCTTATTCCGTTAACAATTTGGACGCTGTCGATGCCTACCTGAACCTGGCGAACAAAGAGAACATCAGGCCAGACAGGCAAACCTACCTTTTACAGATGAACTACGAACTGGAAAGCGGTGATTTACCAGCCGCTATAAAAACTTATGAGTTCTTTGCAGGAGAGGACCCGAGTTTGGACCTTACGGATGTGCCAGTTCTGAACAAACTTCTGACAGGTGTGGCATTTTCGCCTCGCCCGGACTTCGACCTCGCAATGCGGATCGTCGACTCACTACTTGACAGAGGTGCGGAACTGTATGCGGAGACTGTGAGCGCACTCTGCCATCTATTTTTGCAGCGAGACGACTTGGAGGAGGCCATGGGGATACTGAGGTATAGGGTCGACTCCTACCCTACTAATGATCGAGTACGAATCAGTGAGGTATTCCGAGATTTCATAATCAACCCGGACATGAAAGATCAACGCGCGTTCAATACTTACGAGCTCTGGCGTCACGCCTTTCCAGAGACGCCAGTTGAGAAGCGATTGCCATTGATGCATTCTTTCTTTGACCGCAAGAGGCCAGATCTGGCTTGTCTTGTATTCGGCCACATGCGCCAAAGAGAGGATCTGCCTGGTCGGCCGACTGCTGAAGCTTATGCACAGTGCTTCGAAGGGATTGCAAAGTGCAAAGACGTCGACGGTTTACAAATGGTGTACAACATGTTGAAGCTAGATCTCGAGGTGGAGCAAACGACTCGGATACACAATGCTCTGATGGCAGCCTACACTGCTTGCGAGATGCCTTTCACAGCAATCATCGACCACTTCTGGAAGATCATGGACTCCCGTGAAGGCCCGACTTTGAGCTCCTTTGCACTAGCGCTCCGTGCTTGTGAGACGTGGATACCACAAGGCGCCCAGGAAGCGAGGAGGATCATTGCGCTGATGCAAAGTTGGAATCTTGTGATCACCAAAGAGATCTACCTTTGCTACCTAGGGGCACTGGCTGGACAGAGTGAATTCGAAAATTCGATCGAGCTCATAGAGGAGATGGAGAACGACATAGGAGAGAAGCCTGATGCCTATACGTTGGTGACCTTAGTTTGAATCTATTGAGTCGCGGTGCTGACAATGACCAGGCTTGCGACGTTCTACAATGCTATCCCGTGGCAATATAGAAAGGACGAAGTTGAGTCATGGGCAAAGCAAGCCTACCCAGAGCTATGGGATGAAGTGCTTGCTTTCGGAGAAGAAATTGACGAGGAGTGGGAAATTCGATATTTCAAGATCGATAGATCGATCGACATCAATGACGAGCCGCTGTTCTCTGACGGCCAGTACGATCCGCAGATAGCTCAGAAATCGCAGGTACTGCTGGAAGCCCCACCGAGCTGAGAAATGAAGGAATTTTTTGGTGCAACTTTACTATTGCTAGATTGAGCTCGTTTCGACCCCCTTCGGCCCACACCAGCCAGAAAGATGCACTGCTACCACTTCAGCTTCCGGACCCCACGCCCCTTTTTGGGGGCAGCTTTAGTTCTCGTGCTATAGCGCCTGGGCTTACCCTGCTGGATAGGCTCGCCGTCCTCATCTTCTTCGTCCTCATCTTGTCCCTCCATCTCTCCCTCTTCGGCCTTGTGGATCTTGTCCATAGGCCCTTTAGCTACATAGCTGAGAACTTCGAAGCCGAACTTTGGAAATTCTATTACCATATCCTCCATGACGTCCTTGAATTGACCACCTTTGCAGAAGAACACGGTCGCCTCTCTGATGACGAAGTCACGCATCGCGACTACTGACTTGCTAGCATTCTCCAGATGCATTGCTCGGACGACCAAAGGCAATACCGCTCCGTCTGAATCCTTGATACGGGCTTCCAGTTCTTTACGAGCCATGCTAGCAAACAGTGACAAGTCGTACTTGTCGGCGAGGCCAATCGCTAGAAGATAATGCTTGGTGTCCGCCTCGCACGAGGTATATCCGAACCACTGGGCGGAGGGAATTTGCTGCGTGTAAAGAAAATGGAGCATGCTGTAGACTGCGTCCGGATCATCGTCATCCATATTGACTACCGAAACGTACTGCGCCGAGTCCAAAGTGGTTCCGTCTGCCTGTCGCAGTAACTTCATCTTCTTCTTCGTTTCTTTGACAAACTCGTCGAGTTGGTCATCCGCTGGCTGCTCCTTAACAACATACAGGCAATCACCCAGGGATGCCGGATTTAAAACATACGACCGTATTGAATTTTAAAAAGACGTATAATACACGTTTTATATAATA
>Ga0335072_10003335_pt1 | contig 24243 bp, 18 predicted proteins | sample Lox_Sample_21_FD_206725 | JGI IMG/M metagenome (GOLD analysis project Ga0335072, IMG submission 206725) | Soil microbial communities from Loxahatchee National Wildlife Refuge, Florida, United States - Lox_Sample_2.1 | ecosystem: Environmental > Terrestrial > Soil > Wetlands | place: USA... | reverse complement strand
TCCATGACAAGTTGTGGGCGGTACGCCAATTCCTGGATCCGAAAACACCGAATGTTTTTCGCGAGAGACTACTCACTGATAATAAAATTGCCTTTATCTTGCTGACTCCAGAAGAAGAGCGGACCCTGGAAGTCTTCGCCGAATCTTCTGAGGTTAAGCAAGGGTTCAGAAATAACGCGGGTGTGATCTTTGTCGTGAATAGCGCGCAAGGCTCAGATTTTCAGAGTCCAGGTTCAGAGCGTCGTTGAAACGTTGGGATTAATGTGCAGTTCTTCTGCACCCGAAGATGTCTCCCCGACAATACCCCCGCTACTCCGCGAGGGCAAGTAATTCTGAGATCGGCTCGATCCCCACGTTTGCACTCTCGTCGAGTATTCTTGTGCCATCAAGAGGTACAAATGGTACCGAGCCGTGGCCACACCATGCGCGAACACCAGCGGGGACAGGTTATCGACTTTTTGCGACTATGACATGATCATAGCAGTCATCTTACAAATTCAACCTAGCCTCTCAAAGACCTTGAGCAAAAGGGCCATTGGCGTTAAAGATTCATATTACTTCTTCGACTGGTAAGGGTTTTAAATGGAACGAGAAGAAGTCACCGCCTGACGTTTCCAGATCAGCGATTTAAAAACAAGTCTCATTCCAAACTACTTGTCACCTCAATCCCACAAACACGTTGAATTTAGTGCCAACGGAGCTATCTGCGGCTTGCGCTTTTCCAATGATCGTTCCAGCGGTTGGATAGGTAGCTGCGCACTTTACCCTTCCATTCGTTGTGGTATCAACAATCACCCAATTCCCAATCGAACACGTACCCGTCCCGAGAGTCATGCCGACCGTTCCCGAGGTAATCACGAATGCTCGCCCACCTCCCGATGGAGCGTTACCCACGACACCCACGACGATTCCAGCTCCAGTATCGGCCGTAGTCGTGGAAACTACTTGATTAGCGTTCGAGGTATCCAATTTTACAGGCGTACCGGCGGTTAGAGATGACGTGGCTATCAGCGAAATCTCTAATGATGGCAGGTTCAGCGGCACCGTGAGAGTCTTTTGGGTCGATGTCAGACGTTCCAAATAACTGGCCCCATCGGGAGTAGAATCAATGTACTGAGAGATGGAGATAGGGGCGCCTACTGCCAGACCCACGCTAGTGTAGCCGACACTTCCTGAATCTGAACCGAGATAAGTATCGGCGGCATCTTGGCTCGGACGATTGCCAGGGGTGGCCAACGTCTTAGCAGGATTCGAATCCACCAGCGTCACGATTTCCCCACTGTTCATCGCGGGAACAGTTGGTGATCCAGTCATATTAATCCGCCCTTTGAGGTTTGCGGTCGGTCCTCCGTTCGACACTCCGTACTGCAGAACGGTCGCGGCGGGCATAGAATCATTCCCTTGTGAAGGAGATCCCAAGCAGGACAGCCACTCACCGCCATTAGCCCCTAGGCAATTGTGCGCGAAAATCTGCGGCTCGGTGGGGAATTCTGTAACTACGGGCGAGGTAGGGGTGACGAAAGATAGACTATCTACGTACGTATTTCCCGGAGTCCAGTTTGTATAGTCACTGCTGGCCAGGGCCACGAGACCTCCGGGCAGAAACCTCATGCCAGGAGCCTCGCTTGGACTTGGTACGCTATAATTTGCAGTGCTGGCGCTAGCGCTGTCAGTAAAAGAGCACAGCGTTGTTGCACACTGAGTGATAGCTGTACTCACTGAGCCACAAGCTGAAGTGGCCCCGCCGGTGCAATTCCCATTATAGGGCCAAACCTCGTTCAATCCAGCGCCTGGAAATCGCACGAGATCGTAGGTGACTGTCCCTGTTCCTTGAATACGGGGCCATGATACAACAATGTTTCCAGATGGCGTAGAACTGTCAACCAAGGCATACCCCGCTGATAGGCACTTCGATATTCCAGATGTGGAATCATGCACGACAAAGCAATAGTTATAACGCGTTCCCTGATTTCCTGTTGCCGCAAACTCCGGCAATTGGCCTATCGGGAACTCGCCGCCTCGAATGGTCGTACCGAAATTCCCCCCGCCGTTCACGATTAGTCCAGCCTCGGCTTGTTGTTGCGCCCCGGAGCCTGGATACTGTGGATTGCTACAGCTTCCTACTTCTTCATACACGTTTGTGAATGTGCTTCCGCCGTAACCACCTCTTAGTGTTCCGACATAAATGCCCCATTGTTCGAAACCTTGGACTATGCTGTCGGAAATGTGCACTGTATTGCCATTCCATGCCGTTATTCCATTCCCCGTGCAGAAGACTGAGAATCCCAGGTGATCTCCCCAGATGACTGCGGCGTTCGTACTGAACGGGCCGGGCGCGTAAATACCATTGGAGCAATAATTTGAGTTGCAGCCTCCTATTCCAGAATCTAACTGGATATCATTAGCGTGAAACGCCTGATCGTTTAGCACAACGAATAGATTATTGGGTCCGCTGGCTGACCACGTCCCAGGATAATTAACACTGATATCGTCGACGTGGGTTCCCTGCCCATTAGTCTCAACAAAAGCGAACTGATATGCATTGCCTCCCGCAGTGCTCTGACTTGGAATAGTGCCTGAGCCCCCACAATTCGTATCCGTGTAAGTCCAAGTCGTAGCACTCGTAGTGGAAACGGTATGCGGACCCAAATAATGTTGATTGAACGTTCCTTGAACATCGACAACTGACCCAACAGGAGGGTTCAACGTTGTGGTGATGGTGGAAACGTTGGACGAACAAGCTGTTTGAGTAATGGCCGCACTGGTGTTAGCGGCGGCATATGTGCCGCTCTTGGTACCAACTCTAAATCCGTGGACATGTACTGCAATAGCCGTTGAGGTCAACACGAAACATGCCCGAGAACTCTCCAGATCAATCAACGCTCCGTTACCACCGTCAATTTCAATATTCGAGCCAGTGATTGTGATCGGGGCATAACAAGCGTAAGCTGGAGCAGTCGGGGGAGGATTCACTGGAGAAAGCACAAGGTGTGCATCGTTCGGATTGGAAGATGTCGCATCTGCCAATGCCTCATAGACCCCGGTAGACGCTGATCCGACTGCAAAGCTGGAACTGTGGGTATTGGCAGGAGTGAACTGTAGGGTTCCTCCTGACAATCCTGGCGTACATGTTCCTCCGCTGACAGGAATTACTTCGGAAGCACCAGTTCCTCCCGAGACATAAACAAAAAGATTCCCGTCACTGCCTGACACGCCCAATGGGCAAGTCACGAAGGTCAGGGTGTACGGGACTCCTCCTGTCATCGTACCTCCTGGAGATATACTCCAATTGAATGCCGCCGTGACATAACGAATATTTGCAACGTTATTCGAAGACAGTTGCGTGCCTACAGGCTGCACTATATTCTGGCTACTCGTTGGATTAGTGACGACTGTTTGGGCTGAAACGGCTGCTACCAAAGAGGTAATGAACAATACAATAGCGGTAACTCGCGCATTTAAGTCGGCCATGTAGACTCCTTCTGGGGGGCTTTTCGCTAGAGCTTTAAAGTGCCACCCGTGAATTATCCATTTGTTCGTCTCAACTTCCAGCAGCAGCCACACTTCTCATCTATAGAGAAGCAGCATCCAAGCAGTGAGCGCGTAATTTATATCCCAGCCCGTTATTTAATCGTGCGCTTGGGAGACAAACTTAGGTACTCCGTATAGCACGAGAAGCTAATGGGTGCGCAGCTTCAAGGGAGCCGTTACGAAAACCGAAACTGTGGAGATAGATCAGAGACTCGAATGTGACTGTTTCGAAACGACAAGCCCGCCTATCGTTGAGATCGTCTCCAATTTGCAATTGCGACACAAATGCAGCAGTGGACTTTCGGCTTCCGTAATACCCAATCATCGGCGATCCCAATCAAGGGGGGCCTTTCTATTTAGCAATTCTGTGTCCAGAGTGCGGCGACGGTTCCTTTAAAGTGGTACGTTTGGCACCTTTAACCGCGAATAGGTTTGCGTTTGTAAACTAAATCAAGAATGGCTCGGCACAAAATGAACTTCGATCTCATCCAAGGCTACATATTGTAGAAACCTAAAACCTGAGTCTGTCTGCACCGTTTGGAAAGTACAGTCAACGACTTTTACGTTCCTGTGAATTACAGGCCCTGCTGCGTAGAAGATATGCGAGTTGACGAATACCATGTTGATCCACACTCCTCGAGTTCCCTGTTCTCATGAAACAGGCCCCGCTGTCGTGATCCTTTTGCATGGCTACACGCAAACCTCGCGGATGTGGAGACTCCTAATTCCGAAGCTGACAGATAAATTCACCGTTGTTGCCTACCGGGGGCCTTCTCCGTCAGTACCCTCGAAGGTATGGAGGACCGTGAGCGTTTGCCCTTGCAAGGAAGTTGAAATCGCAACGAGGCAATACGGTGCCATCATTTAAGAGAGTAGCCGTGTGACCTTCGCGTCCCGAGATCATGTTGGCTGATACGGGGGTGAAGGTCCACGTCGTTGGGTCGAAGATCTCGGCGGTGTTATACGCGCCGCTCGGCGTAGGATCGGTTTCGCCGCCCGCGATCAGCACTTTCCCGTTTTGGAGTAACGTCGCTGTATGGTGGAATCGCGGAGAATTTGTGTTGCCAAGGTCAATAAACACCTGTGCCGTCGGATCGTACAACTCCGAATCCGCAATAATTCCTGTTGTAGGATCATAGCCGCCAACGATCAAAACTTGCCCAGTGCTCAAGAGAGTTGCGGGGTGCCCAACGCGGGCTGTGTTGAGAGTGCTCGGAAGCTGAGTGAAGGTCCCCGCGACAGGATCGTAAATCTCGGCAGAATTCAGAGTAGTTTCGTTGGTGAGACTGGAACCGCCCGCAATTAACACTGTTCCGTCATTCAGCAGCGTCGCGGTGTGCAGCCATCGCGGAATATTCATACTGTTGGCTGCTGAGAAGGTCTGATTGCTTGTATTGTACAGTTCGGCGTTGTTCAAGACACCCGAACTACCTATGCCCCCGGCGATAAGAATCTGCATCGAGGTGAGCTGGGTTGCCGTTTGTCCATATCTCGATGCCTGCAATTGGCCAGATGTACCAGCAAAGTCAAACGATTGGACCGTAAAGTTCACCGCGTTGCTAGCCAGACCTGCGATTGTCACAACTACGTTTCCGCTACTTGCGCCAGCGGGTACAGCAACAGTTATCGATGCGTTGCCCCATGCTGTCGGATTGGCCGCTACCCCGTTAAATGTGACAATCGAGTCCTGGCCATCGCCGAAATTACTTCCTGTAATCACAACGCCGGTACCTGCAGCGCCAGATGTTGGTGAGAGAGTAGTGATGATGGGTGCAGAAGTAGAAGAATATTAGACGCTATTGCTGGAAACACCATTCTGAGACACGCTTACCGTTCCTGTAAGAATGCCATTAGGCACAGTCAGCACGATCGTGTTGTCGTTCCAAGTACTGAAGCTGGTTACCTCGACAGAACTTCCCCACGAAAAAAAGACGGCATTCGGCGAGGTCCCAAATCCTGAGCCTGTGAGGGTGAGCTGCATGCCGGGCGCAATCGCAGTGGCCGATATGCTCGTCAGCGTTGGCGGAATTGTTGTGTAGGAAATCGTATTGCTGTAAACGCCGTTCACGTCTACGCTTACCGTTCCAGGAACAATATCACTAGGCACAGTCAGCACGATCGTGTTGTCGTTCCAAGTGCTAAAGCTAGACACTTCGACGGAGCTTCCCCAGGAGAAGAAGACGGCGCCGGGTGAGGTCCCGAAACCTGAACCCGTCAAGGTGAGCTGTGTTCCAGGCGCGATCGCAGTGGGAGAGATACTAAGCAACGTTGGTTGCGCTAATCCAGCAATCGCGAACAACATCCACAGTGCAGACAAGATGACCAGCCGGAACCGTAAGAGCATCGCTGTTTCCTCCGCCGTTCGGACCTCAAGACAAAATACGATGTTTCGACAAGTTCAATATCACGTTGACTCGGACTCTGCCGACCGCTGTACGCATACGTCGCGCACTTTACCGACCGGGTAGGCAGTAGGCCTTCTCTCGGGAGATTTCGTTGTCGTCTTATCTGGGCTGAGGGGAAATCAGTCCGGCACATCGACGCGAAATAACTACACTACAACCGCGCGATGACCGCACACCACGCTGGGACTTACTCAACAGTGGAAACCACGAGGATAATGGGAAGCTCCGAACGCTGATCGTTGGTCGCCTCGAAATTATCCGAAAACTATCCTGTGGCCGGGAGCTTAGACGAAGAATCGTACGGCTGTCAACCGGAATTACTACACATGTGAATCTGATCACCATTTACCGTGATCAGATTCGCCCGGGGTCAAGAGCCTAAAGATGTGAGTCTCCACTTAGACGATAGGAAATAATTCGTTATGCCTGCCACGATGCATCCGCATCTTTGTCACTTCTGTGCGGAAATCAACAGAAAGAGGCCGAGTTTCGGACAACACAATCTTAGAAGTGTCCGAGGGAAACACTTCCAGACAAGTCTGTAGAAAATCCCCTGGAAACGAGAAGATGGTAAATGTAGAAGCAAATCTCCGGGACTAAAAACCTGCACAATCCGCACATCATTGAAGCATCTCATCATATCCCTAACCTCCCGCTCCGAAAAAGACTTCGTGCCCGGACTCTCTAAGTGTTCATAGACAGTCTTTCGAATCGATTTGCCATGCAAGAGACCGAACCGCAGCCAAAGCATAAAACCAGTTAGAGAAGGATGGTGATAGAGCATCAACCTCGCTTGCCCACCAGGCTTCAAAACCCGCTGTGTCTCATCTAAGCATCGCTGAACATCGGGACTATGATGCATCACGCCGTACGAATACACAATGTCGAAAGTATTGTCCTGAAAAGGCAGGTTCTCCGCATCAGCCACTTCAATATCCGGTTTCGCGAATCCCGCGATTCTGCATCGTGAGCGAGATTGATTCACAGATGAGACCGACAAGTCGATTCCGGTCGCAATCGCACCCGCCTTTAGCCATTCCAGGAAATCAGATCCCATGCCCACCCCGATCTCAAGTATCCGCTTTCCTCTCGACGAGGCGAACTGGGCAAACTCGGGAATGTGGGGTTCCAACGCATATCTCGCCTTCGCGTGAGCCAGGAAATCGTCCCCATCGGTTAAATATCGGGTTCCACACGGTTCATCATTCCAGAAATTCCGGACCTCATCCTTCAGTCGAACAGGGGATGAATTTGCCATGAATGCAGTATATCGTGCTGGTCGGGCTTTCGCGCACGTCTGTATAATCGGCGTGGAGACTAGGTTTTCCGTTCATGCAAGGGCCAGAGAAGAGCGAGCACGCACGAACAGAAACGGCCGGACCTGTTCCGGTCACGGTTATTGTTCCTGTCCGGAACGAGGCTAGAAACCTTCCTCGATGTCTTGAGTCTGTACGGATGTTTGGGGAAGTCTATGTCATCGACTCGCAGAGCGAGGATGCGACAGTTGAAATCGCGCGCTCCTACAATACCAATGTTGTTCAAGTCTTCTACAAGGGGGGCTGGCCGAAAAAACGCCAATGGGCCCTTGAAACGCTCTCCCTTACGTATGATTGGGTGCTGCTTCTGGATGCGGACGAAGTTGTCACGCAGGACCTTGCGGATGAGATTAGGCAAAGAACCGTCGAGCCTGGGATTGACGGGTATCACATAAAGCTGCAGATGTTCTTCTTAAATCGGCAACTGCGATTCAGCGGGTCGGAATTCTGGAAAATGTCTCTTTTCCGGCACCGAAAAGGAGCATACGAGTGTAGGCTTCGGGATCAAGATAACTCGATGGCGGATATGGAAGTTCACGAACATGTGATCGTCGACGGGCGCACGTCGAAACTGATCCATCCCCTTGTCCATCATAACGTTGAATCGCTATCACGTTACTTCCAAAAGCACAACGAGTACTCAAATTGGGAGGCAAAGGTGTGGCTGAATGGAAGTGGACAAAATCAATTGCCCGCAGCACTGTTCGGACAACAATCGCAACGACGTCGTTGGCTGAAAAAGCATTTTCTGAAGGTTCCGGGCTCTCCGATTTTGTTTTTTTTGTACAAGTACGTTTTTCGTCTCGGCTTCTTAGACGGTGTTCCAGGATTGCTTTATTGCTGTTATCAAGGGATTCAGTTTTTTCACATAAAAGCTAAGATCTACGAGTTGAAGCTTGAAACAAATCCACAACCCTGAAGGATTCTCCCAAGCCGCCCTGGGTCATTGCAAAGGCGAAGACTGAGCAAAATCTTGACGTTTGCCGTCGTCGGCTCGATGACAATACTCGGGATCATAGGATGCTAGCTCTGCTCCGCACAGCGCAAAATATCCCTTCCAGAATTCTCGCACTGCAACCCACTCCGCCGGTGTCATTCCCATAGTTGAGGCCCCGCACACGTGTAGTGAGTAACCTCTGAGTGGGATCACGAGGCTGCGCGTCCTGGCATCTTCGACTATATCTTGCGATCCCCTCTAGTAGCTTCGGCATGGGGAACGCCTTGGTTTCATTGACCATATCCGAGAAGATCCAAATTGTCTTTTGAGCCGAATCGGACTGCCCGTGAGGATGGGACTCGAAGAGCATCTTTAGTCGCCAGAGCGCGCCAAAGATACCCGCATCTTTGGTTGGCGATTTACGGGTATTAGCACCACCCTCTCCAGTATGGGGTTCAAAGTCGATGTATCGCTTGACATTCTGCGAAACTGAAGCATATCGTGGTGGCCATTCGGCGATGTGAAGGATGAAGCGTACTTAGCTACTCGTCCGAGGGGGCTTCTACTCGCCGAGTTTTCCCCGATATTGGTGTGCCTAGTTGAGGTCAACAAATTTGCCGGGAGGCGTTTCTGTCGCTTTCGCTTGGAGTCTCATGAAACAACATGCTGAAGTCGCTCTGCAAAAGACAAAGAACCTAAACCCTCCAATGTTTGATTTTGGTGGCCATTGGAAAAATGAACTTGGCTCCTACATGGACCTGACAGTAGACGGCAATAATAATGTCGCTGGCAAATACGTGAGTGCCGTGAGTGGAAATGGGGGACCCACTCCGCAGACTGATGTTCTGGGAACAGTCACCGGGGACTTGATGGCATTCACCGTTAATTGGGGTTCGGCCATTACCACGTGGGCGGGTCACGGCGTTTTTGATGCAGGAAACCAGCCGCAAATTCTGACTTTGTGGCATTTGGTGGTTTCAATTGCCGATGAAACTAATCCACAGAAGCAATGGGAGACTGTAATGGCTGGTGCCGACTCTTTTTCTCGATAATTAACCAGAGATGTTAAGTATGAGGTTTGCTGAGGAGTCCTGTGCGCCGGCTTGTCATCCTTCTGCTCCTTTTTCTCTGACTCATCTTTTTGTCAGTCGGTGATTTCACCTCGATCGGGTGGGGCTAAGGTGTCGGCGGCGGATATCACCGCGCGGTCGGTCACTACATCTCTTCCCAACTCCTTTCGCAGTTTGAGGACTCAGTCAAAGAAGGGCGGCTTCGATTACGACTCAAAAAGAGAACCCGAGGCAGCCGCCGTGTGCGCTACATTGCCGACTGAAAAGGACGAAACCGAGATTAGCGTTCTTTATTGAGAGTCCTTTAGGGTATGCGCAGAAGGATGGAGTCCTCAAGACGAAGATGGGCTAGAATCTAATCGAGGCGCCTGAATCCTAAATTCCGATCCACAACCTCAAGCGAGTCCTGGTCTATAATCCGTCCGCATCGGGCACAGACATGTAGGTTATCCCACCCCTCCGCAGGTACCGTCTCGTTGCCATTCTTGTCGCAGGGATAGAAACCGTCGGAAGTAGGCGTGTTGCCACATAAGCACACCCAGGCTTCTTCATTGCCCTCTTCGTGCTTGATAAATTCCTTGGTGCTGACCATGCCTTAATGGTACGGAAATCATGTAGCTTGGCAAGGCCACGGAATGTACAGAAAATTTCAGGCCTTGGGGACGCAACAGGCAGAGTCAGCGGAAGCCTACAACTCCGGACAGTAATAATTGATGAGCGTACGCATGAGCTGTTCGCCTCGTTTAGTCAATCGGTCAATGTCATCGGGGCGCATCGCGGCAAAGTCAGTTGGATACTCAAACACTTGCTCGCGTCTTACCAAATCGCGGGGCGCGTACGGCACTCGGCTATCAATCTGACCGAGATACGTAAGGACAAACCCCTTCACTTGATCTGTCGCGTCGAGAAGATGCAAGCGATTCTGAGTCGCATTCTGAGCCTTTCGAAATATCGACTCGAATGCGCGAGCCATGCGCGCACCCCACAGATACGGTACCGGGCTGTCCTTGAAGATTCCCTGTCCGGCATCACAACAAATGACGTATTCGGGCGTAAAACGGTTATATCCAACGTCGCTCGCGGACCCTGGCTCAAGACATGTAACACCCAAATTGTCGTAGAGAGGAACGGGAAACACTTCGAACTTGCATGTGGCGCAAGATTGTGAAGAAGCTCGTGAAGTTCTTCAATGACGATCCTGGATCCACTTTGATTCCCGTCGCCGATTGAATGGTTTTCTTACAGAATATGCGAAATCTCCTCGCCGACAAGCTGGGAGATTCTGCATGCCGTGCAGGAGGACCGTCCTCACAAGCTCTGCAAGGTTGTGCGAATTGAAACTTCCGAACAGTGTGCAATACTTAAGGAAAGCCCACGAGGTTGAGATAACGGCACTCACATGTTAAGTACCCAAGCCCCGAATGGAAATCGATCCAGGCTGCTCTCGGCAATCCTAATGGCTGTCGCCACAGCGGCGGTCAGTTGGCTGATTATTGGGCGTTGTCCGAGCTCTTTGGCAGGCATAGACACCCTTAACCGCGTCTGGCCCTTGGTCGGTTACGCATGTGAGCGGCAACTCGAATGGAGCTCTCTCCTTTCTCTCCCGGGATCCTTCATTCTCATTGTCCTTCAAACCGGCGGCATCCTCGTTGTCTCTCTATCTGGACACAGCCCTCTCCAGAAATCGATAAGATTGGCGCTTCTTGCGATCGCCACTTTGTGTTTATATTTTCTTATGTTCGTAGTTATTTAAGTGGCGAATCCCTTCTGCTTTTGTTCGTCGCGCGTGTGCTTTGGTTCGAACTTATCCCCAAATTGTTTTATCCCGGCTCGCTTTGGGTTGCGGTCGTGCTTTTATGAATCTCAGGGTCCAACCGTAATTGTGGCTACTCCGTAGTCATTTGACTTCACGGGATCAATTGCTACCACGTGAAATCGGCCGTTCGACACGCTGCTCGTGTAAATGCCATTCTGGGTAATCGTACCCGCACTTGATCCCTCTAACAGACTCCATACAGCCGGCTGCCCCGAAACAGTTGTGGCGAAAAGTTTAATACTGCCGGTCGGTGCTATCTTCGCAGACGAGGGAGTAACTGTAACATCCTGCCTCATCAAGGCTGGAATCTCAATCTGCTTCTCAATTGCTGCAATCGTCTGATCAGAGCTGCCAGTGCAGTTCATTGAATGCAAGACATCGTAGAGACCACACGGTCCAAATGAACTGCCATACGGATTTCTTATCTCGAATAGATTGCTTTGAGAGTCTTGTGCGGGATTCCGAAGGTTTGAATAAAGATCCTGAGTCTTAATTTCAAGCACATTATCCGAATACAGTCCGAATGGGTCAACGAGATCCAGCGGAACTGGGATTGTCCAGTAGCTTACAACTGAGTAAGCGGTAAGTGCGGGAGGTAGAGGACTGGCACCTGGCATGAAATAGTTCAGCACAGGAATAACACTTTCGTCCCCGCTAGGATGCATCTCGATCTTATCTTCTGTCTGTTGTTCGAGGCACTTGCCAACATCAATGAAGTTAACATATGAAAACCATGAACCTCCGTGTGGCGTATCGATTGTAATAAGGGTTGAAATATCATTAAGGTATATATCCGTCCCTAGACCATTGCCCAGCGTTTCAATATAGGCTCTTGAAACCAGCCCTCCCATGCTATGTGTCACTAGAAGTACTCTCGGAGCACCCGTCAGGGATTTAACTCTCCACACGATATGAGCGAGTTCGTCCGCTTTCTGATAGATTGAAATTCCGGCGACAATGAGCGGATCGAAGTTCTGAACTAGAAATTCGGTGGGATCATCAAAAGCTACGGCGAAAAAACGACTCGACGATGGAATATCCGCGGATGTCTCTGTGTAAAAAGGAATCTCAAAATTGACGTGAAAACCGTCGTAGAAAACCCAGTGCGGATGAGGATCACTGTAGGAGTCGGGATACGTTTGCTGCAAGAATTCGGTCACCCTATTCTCGGTGTAATGAAGGTCATCGGCCGTCTCACAGATTCCAGGTACGAATAATATCGGGAGGGCAGTACTCTGATTCGAGTTTAACGGCAGAACCCACAGGTCCGTTGGATCTGGAATAATCATAAGGCGCTTCAGGTTTGGATCGTAAGAACCAATAAATGCGCCTGCTGGCGGCGAACCCGGCTGCCCGTTAGGGATCAATTGCTGCCATGTTGGTGTACTAATTCCATTTGCGTTATAGAGCTCCCAAACATCATTCCTAAATGTGCCAAAACTCGGTGAACCGCCAAAAAAAATCAGCGTGTTGTCAGCTTGATCATGGCCGTAATTCCAGTTCGATAAAGTTCCTGGAGCTGGAGAGTTTTGCGTCTCCAGTTGCCATGTGGGAGTGCTGTCGCCAGCACCGTTCGCATTTGAGAGTATCCAAAGATCGCTTTGAAAACTGCCGCCAAATATGGTCAGTGAATTAGTGACCTGATCGTAGCTCACCATGGCGACTTCGCGAGGGCTGGGAGGGCCGCCTGTTGGGAAAAGCTGAATCCATTCCGGGGAATTACCGATGCCATTAGCGTTGGTGAGCACCCAGGTGTCGTTTAGATCGTTTATGCCGTCATTTCCACCTCCGAAGATGACCATTCGATTAGTGGTCGGGTCGTACACTGCCGCCTGAGCGGAGCGAACGGGCGGCAAAACGCCTGCGGGAGTAAGTTGGTTCCAAACGGGAGTACCATCATTACCATTCGCGTTTGAGAGGACCCATACATCGTTATAAAGAACGCAGAAACTGCCGCACTGACTGGTGAGAATCCCGCCTGCAAAAATGATCAGCCGATTGTTATTCGTATCGAATACTGCGCTATGACTTTGGCGAGCTGGCGGAAGAGTGCCAGTCGGAGCAAGTTTCTGCCAAGCAGGAGTGCCACCGACTCCGTTTGCATTCCTAAGAACCCAGGTGTCGTTGGTGCAGCAGGAACCGTCGGCCTCCAGTCCACCGAAGACAATTAGACTGTCGCTCGTAGGGTCGTATACAGCTGGATTTGAATTGAGCACCGGGCCCGTGCCCGTCGGGACAAAATGCGCCCACGTCAAGGTCTGTGCGAGAACGTCAAGTCGGAGTCCGATTATCAAGAGCAACGTCAAGGAGATGCGCATTTCTTGTCTATTCATGGCGAAACTCCCGCACCGGCAGATTTTTCGTAATCCATTTCTTAGAGATCCACTTGTTCGGGCCGATATATAACCTGAGAGTAAGACGGAGCCGGGGGCCGAAAAAATCGGACTTCAGAGTCGTTCAGGCAGAGGACGTGATATGTCTTTCTGTGATCTGGACATTCAAACGATACTTTCCAAGGTGACTAGCATTGATAGCCTCACATTCGCTCGAGGTCAATGGCACTTTCGTGGTTCCAGCATCCGACAAAGGCGCTCATAGCAAACTGATCTGACACATGTGCCCATGCTGTTCCAAGCGACGGCGCATCGATACATTTTCATCGGCAGCATGACGCTTTCCAACGATTATGATGGCCCAATTGTTATTTTGTGCTCGCTCATGGATGCGGTCTGCAAATCGCTGGCCGCGTTCACCAACACCCCGGACACCTGCCGCTTGCTCATCGGCAGCCTCACTCATCGTGCACAGCAGCTCATCTTCGTTAACGATATTCGCCCGATTGCCAATAAATCTCGCATAGAGTGGGAGGCGATCGTCGGCGTAATGAACGATGTCGGCCTGATCAGCTTCCCTCCCTTGATCGAGCCATAGGAGATTCACGTTGGGATAGGACATCAGGTGACTGTCTGCTTCATAGCCGAGAGACAAGGCTAATACGTTGAGGAGGGCATCGGAAAATCCGGGCCAGCGCTCCGCGGCCAATTGCCGGAGATGGGTCCTCTGTTCTCGTACCCGTGCAAATATAATTGGATCCCATGCGGTTGCAAGAAAGGAGGGTCCGGGTCGCTCCGCGGCGAAGTTTGCGAACCATTGCTCCAGCTTATCTCTGCCGAGAACATCGAAATGATTGATTCCCGCAATACGCAGAAGCATGTGAAACCGACTGAAATAGAGTTCTACTCAAGACGTTTGAAATTGGGATTTTGGTCGAGAACTTCGAGTGAAGATTGATCTATGATCCGGCCGCAACGGCCGCAAACGTATAAGTTCTCGCAGCCGCCCACTGGCTCCATTTCATTGCCGTCCTTGTCGCACGGGAAGAAGCCATCGGAATCTGGCCGGTTGCCGCACAAACGAACCCACGCTTCGTCGTTTCCCTTTTCGTGCCGAATATATTCCTTGGTGCTGACCATATTTCTCTAATCATAGGGAAAATTTGGCAGCTCGCCAGGGCCGAGGGAGAGCTTGCATTACCAGCGATTCGAGCCCAGAATAACATCGACTTTGCTGTGTTGCTCATACGGGGCGCCTGATATTTTCCGATTCCTAGGTTACAAAATATTGAGTTCGGATATCCTACAGGAGAAGCAAGATGCAACCGAAACCAGTGTTGGTACCCAAGTCTCACGATCAAGCAAGATTGCTTGACGCCATCAAAACAGGCGGCCTTCCGAGCATCGAGGATTTCAAGAGCCTCATCCTCAAGTTAGACAACCACCACATCCTTGCGCGAGTTTTCCTACTGGATGGTACGCCATTTGTGTTCAGCCAAAGCCCAATGAAGTACATCATCTTCAAAGAACAGGTTGCATCGGAGTTCAACCTCGGTTCGCAAGATGTCTGCATTGTTGGTAGCGCGCGGCTCGGGTTCAGCCCGTCGGGACACAAGTTCGGTCAGCCGTTCGCCGAAACATCGGATGTCGATGTTGTCCTTGTTTCTGAGCCGTTATTTCTCGAAGGCTCTCAGGCGCTTCTTCAGGAACTGAATGAGGTGCCTCCAGGAATCCAGTATGGAGTATCTCCGAAGAGTGTTCAGGTCGAGAGTAAGGATTGGCAGAAGGTCAAGAAAGCTATACGGAACTTCGTATTCAACAACTTCAATCCGGGCCTTCTGAAGCACGATCACCCTCTTCGAAGACAAATTCTCGATGGAATTGAAAGCACGACGGGGCTTTTTTTAGCACTTGATCCACAGATTTTCGTCTCGAAAATACGCTGTCGCGTATTCCGTTCCTGGAAAGCAGCTGAAGACTATTACGCCAATTCTCTGCGCCAGGCGCAGAGCCAGTTGAAAGGCGAAACCGTGACCGAGATCATTGAAGATGATGATGATACTACCTCACCAACGGCCAATGAAAACGACAACGAAGTCACGCAGGAGAAATAGGGGTAGCGACTACACACTCTGGAGCGCCCGTAGAATACGCTGAATGCAGTGACCGCCGTCGCTCTTGATCTGATGTTCCCAAAGTCGGATTACCGTCCAATTTGCGGCACGCAGGCGTCGGAAATTTCTCTGATCTCGCCTCCTATTCGAGCGCAGCTTTGATCGCCAAAACGTTGTAAGCTTACGTTCCCATGTTGGTAGTCGCCAGCCATGCCAAAAATCGCCGTCAATAAAGACGGCCACTCTCTCTCGCGGAAACACTATGTCAGGTGACCCCTTCAGGGCTTTGTAGTTGGAGTGAAAGGTCAATCCTAGTTTTCGGAGTTCGCGCTGGACAAATGCTTCCAGAGGCCCGCCCTCTAGTTTCACGGACTTCATCGCGTTGGAGCGCTGCTTTCGCGTCATATGATCAGGCATAGCATCACCCCGACCAACTTCAATTAGTCTTCGACAAAATTGTTTTGACTCTTCCTTTGATATTTTCGCGGACGGTCGAGAGTTTCGTCTTGGCCGCATCAGTCAAAAGAGCGGTGTGGGCAACGGCGTCTCTAATCGGCTTGTACTCGTTGGCGTCCCTAGCCAGACATGCTTCTTTGATGGGATCTCTCTTGTCAACCAGGTTGGCGAGATCGTCCATCGACAAATAGCTAGCAGCGGTCGGTTCTCGGCGGATGGAGATACTTATATTCCCCTTACCCTTACTCGCTTCCTCTTTCTGTTTCCACTGCTTCGCCACGGCCTTCGCCTCTGGCGACAAATTGAGCTTCCTATCCTTAATATACTTTCGGACGAGATTTTCAGAAACGAAACAGTCCGCATAGGATTCGAAATTGAAAGCTGCATCGTCAGACAAATCGTCTACCCAGCCGCCTACTTTGCTTCGGTTGACCTTCCCTTTGGCCAGCCCATATTCCTTCGAGACTGCACCATAGAGCCCTAGCGACGCCCGCTCCTTTTTCGTCAGTCGCTCGTTATCGGGGTCGCCCTCTTCGCGATGTTTGATACGCCACTTGTCCCAATCTTCGACGACTTTCAAAATCGTTTTCTTCCTGAACGTTTCTAAGAACTTGGTGTACTTGGGATCATCGGCCACGATGCCCTCGCGGCTGCTCGTGAACCGGTCGGTCGTATCATCCAAACCATCGAAATGGATCTGGCCGTAGAGGTAGCTCTCCGCGACCCGCGCGGTTGGTATATGCTTCAAGATATCCCGCTCACGTAAACGTCCGTTCACAAAGAGATCAATCCCGACCCGTTCTTCGGTTGTCATGATTTTCAGGTCTCGCGGCTTCTGTACCGAAGCGATGAACCCGGTGACGCCTCCTATCGTCAGCTTTCGGGTTTCATGATCCTCAGGACTCCCGTCGAAGAGCGACTTGAGGGACTCGACGTATGGGTCGTCACGATCACCGATGATCCACAGAAATTCGGTCTTTTCAGCTAGATCTTCAAGGTGCTCGTGAGTAATTTCTTCTCCATTGAGAGATATCTTGAAACTCGGGTCTAGGAGAGAAAACCGGAAATATAACGCGATGATTTTCGCGAGGAACGGTAAGCTGGCCTTAATGCCTTTCTTGACGCCTTCGAAATAAACGATGGTGCCGTGCTTGTGCCTCTTGATGTACTTGGAAAAGGTTTTCGTACTCCATTTCCCAAGTGGATATTCCTTGGGAGTCAGGTCCTCGACAATAGCGTCGTCGAGTTCTAAATTGTCGATCACGCCACCGACGTAATCCCGACCTTCCGTCTTCGAAATAACTGTTATCTTGTCTGCGCAGGACAGGAGTGCGAGCTTTCCAATGCCTTTCCTCCCGATGAACGGTCTGCCACCCGGCGACATTTTCGTTCCATCTTTGCGCTTGGAGTACCCGATCTTCAGAAATTTGTTTTGAAAATCGTCCGCTGTCATGCCGACGCCGTTATCGATTATGAGCAAGCTATTCTGGCCCTTATTAACGTGAATCTCTACGTTCTTGGCGTCTGCATCCCAAGCGTTCGAGATCGCCTCACCTAACACTGTCGCGAAGCTGCGATACAGACTCCGTCCGAGGTGATTCAGGACGCTCAAAGAAATTTCGAACGTGAATTCCTTCGCTTCACTTCTCATGTTCGTGTAGGTGTTTTGTGATTGATCTGCCGATCGCTGCCCCAAGCCGGACTGGTACTGCATTTCCGATCAATCTGCCGATCTTTTTCATCGCGTATTCCTCACCGGGTTCAACGAACTGGTAACCCCTAGGGAAGGATTGGAGAATCGCTCCTTCTCGCAGTGAAAGAGCGCGATCTTGAGCCGGATGCCCAAAACGCCCATTGCCGAACCCATAGAACTGGGTCGTGATGGTTGGAGAAGGCTCATCCCATTCCATCCGTCCGTAAACGCTGGAGTAGTGTCTCCCGCTCTCTTCTTTATGGCAGTCGGCGCGGAGCCGTCGGGGCCAATCGCGCCAAGTACCTCCGGGCTTAGAGGTCTGAATCCGCCGCAGATTACGAGCGGACAAGGCGCTGGCTCGATGCAGCGGATCGTGTTTCGACTGGCCACCTGCGCTCAGCCGTGGCAGCCTCCGTACGGCGTCTGCTACAGTACGATATTCGCTAGGACTGTGTGTCGGGGGTAACAGCTCGATGGGTCCCAACCGTGATGCTAGTATCACGAGTCTGCGACGATGTTGTGGCACACCGTAGTCTTGGCAATAGACAACCCACCTCTTCGTGTCCTCTGTAAAGTAGAAGCCTTCTTCGGCGAGAACCGAGAGGAAATCATGAAAGATTCGATAGCGCTGGATTTCTGGAACGTTTTCGATACTGACGACGTGAGGCCGCACTTGGCGCACCAAGCGACCGAAATCCTTCAGCAAAGTCCACTTCGGATCTTTCGCGTTTTCCAGTCCTTGGGTGTACTTCGAGAACGTTTGACAAGGGGCGCATCCGACGAGGATTCGTCTGTGCCCGGTAGGATACTGCGCCTTCAACTCCTTGGCTGTAAGAGTAGTTATGCTCTGTTGATGAAATTTGGCGCCGGGATTGTTGCGCTCGTATGGGTAGCGGCAATCTTCGTCGATATCGTAGCCTGCAACGACGTTCAACCCGGCGTTCGTTAGCCCCCGTGTGAGGCCGCCGGCTCCGCAGAAGAGGTCTATCGCAGTTGCTGGCAATTTCCGAGTTTTCGGCATTCGTGCACTTTTTAGTATATTGCCCTGGCAGCATTCGTCAATGTTATCGCTAGTTTGTAACAATATCCGGACAAGACTCCGCCCTGCGAGTGCCGAATCGGAGCCCCAAGAAAGTCTTTATTGAAAAAAATGGATGCGTGGAAGCTACGAAAATACTTCGACTGGCAGGAACACGGGAACTTACCGTAACGAAATCGTCTACAAGGCCTCTGCCGAAGTGTAGACGGAAAAATCAGAAGCTTCGTCCAAGTTGCTCAAAAGAAAATGGTCGGGAAGAGAGGATTTGAACCTCCGACCCCCTGGTCCCGAACCACATTCGAGGCGTGTTGAACGCTACGGATTTGCGTAGGCCAGAACTCCTTGCTGTGGAACGATTTGCAGCGTGCGCAAAATAGAGATTGATCGATATCGAACTGTGATGTTTCGACCGACGCAAAATCGTCTGCACTCGCGACACCAACCACCGGTCGTTCTGAAATATAGTCTTTGGAAATTTCTTGCAGCAGTTTTCTTGCACGAAGCATCTTCGACTGGTGGAGTGTCTCCCCCTCCACCCGACGCCGTAGGCGGCGCGCTTTTGACCTTCCCCCTGGCACGGCACCTCGGGCTGGCAGGTCACCCCATAGCCCATCTCCCGGACCACCACGTCACCCTGGGCTGTGCCGGATTCGCCACACCCCCAGCTCAGGATCGGACCTGGATTCCACTCCGCATCGGACCGCTAATCCGACCCGCGTGAGGACGCGGATCGGACAGAAGATCACGGCAGGAATCGGCCAGCCAAGGCACCTGGAAACAGCAGTGAATCAGCAGAGCAAAAGCAGTTTAGACCGCTGGTCAATCCGCCAGCCAGATTTTGCTTACGCGGTTATCCGTCCAGGCGTAAAGGATCGCCCACGCTTCGTATTGGCAGAAGACGATAACGGGCTTCGCCGCACGAAGCTCCTTTTTTCCGTAAACGTCTTGATACTTGCCGGGGTCCTGGCTCCAGACCACGGGTATCGAATCTTTCGCTGTATCAAGCTGAACAGTGCTCCAGCTTTCGCCAACTCGGTGTGCAACAACCAGCTCGGCCTTCCCTTTACCTCCGTCTTTTCCAATCAGGACCAACGCCACTGTAGGTTTGCCATCGCCGTAGAAGTCGACATCGACTAGGCCAGGGCATGCGTTCCCATGATCCTTTTGAAACATTCCCTTGTCGTCGTCATTAAGATCGGACAGACTGACGATTTTCTTCCCCGGATACTTGCTAGCTATTTCAACTTGAAGGTCCTGCGGAAGTTCACATGCCTTGTTCGTCTGCGCTGTTGCGGATTGAGCGAAAAGAGACAGCAAAAAGATGCCGATCAGGGGAATCAAAACAGATTTCAGGCGCATGCGTGCAATCCTCCGATTTCTCGGCTTGAGCCGCCGTTCGGTTTGGGTCCCCGACACCAGACACACTGGCTCCGAGGCCGTCACAGCGAGAAACCCGTCTGCAGAGTTCTCAGTGGAGACATCGGTGGCATCGCAGAGAATGGGCAGCCACCTGGCTTGCAGTACCACGGTATTTGATTGGGGGCCTTCGGGCTCGGATGATGCGGCGGATGAAGTTGGATGTGGAGGTTGGGACCAGTTGTGAATCGGAACTTCTGCCCTCCCGCAGACTCGTTCAAGCCCCACGCCCCACCGCATTTTCCAGCACAGCAGAACGCATTCGCTGCCGAAGTTCCTGGTGGTCTTAGATCAACGCTCGTGCCTGCTGCGTGTCCTGGATCTTGGTGTTGCCCTTCGGTTGTAGATGTAGCCACAACGGGAACTCCCAAGCATCCGTCCATGCACTTCAAGAACTTATCTAGAGCTGCAGACGGTGCCGGAACGCCGGGCTTTGTCGTGTATAGCCCAAGTGGATCAATAAAATTCAACGGGTTGTTTGCAACGTAGGGGTACAGGTTCGTTTTGTCGTAAAGGGGATCGGCATCCCACGGGTCTTCGCTCAGGAATCTCCCTGTCGTCTGATCGTAGTATCTGGCCCGGTAGTAAAACCGCCCGGTTTCGTTATCGAACTCGCGAGATGTGTACTCAAACGGATTCGTCAACGTACCTGTCGAAGCCGTCAGGTTGCCGAAGGAGTCATACGCATAGGTGTCTACCAGCGCCGCCGATGTATTGCTCAGAGAAGTTACTGAACCGAGTGCATCAAGTTGGTAATAGCTAACGGTGCCCGAGCGAATCTCGGCTAGCGGCTCATCGACAGCTTGCCCTTGTGAGTACTCCGCCAGAAGGTTCCCGGCATTGTCCACTTCTTCGAGCGAAGTTGCTCCATCATAGAGGTAGTTCGTGGTTCCGCTTGGGCCGGACTTCTGGATTCTTCTACCAAAGGGATCGTAGCGGAAGGTCGTGGTGCCGACATTGGGCACGACGGCCTGAGTGAGCCGGTTCTCGAAGTCCCAGGTGAAGCTGCGGCCCTGGGCGTCGGAGAGGGTATTGCCGTTTGCGTCGTACGTGTAGTTGCCGTTCGTCACGTGGACTGCTTTATGTAGGGAAACGGAGCCCCAGAGTTTATTACCAGCTTGAACCAGGAGCGCTCGACTGCCTGAAACGAATTCTCCATGACATCGGTTCGCCAATCTTTTTTCAGGTGGCCAAAACCATCCGCGACGGAGCCGAGACCATGAAACTCTACGGAGCTGTCCTTTTGGCTATACCGCCATGTCCCGTTGAATGATTGTGCTCCCTCTCCGGTTACTTCGATCTTCTCGTTAAAGTGCCCGTCTCGCTTCAGCATCAATGTGTCGGTGCCGAAAGGATACGTCGCAATATACGTTCCGTAGAGGCGATCAGGGTTTACATGTGTACATGCGAGCATAAAACCGAAGCACAAAGTGAGAACGATCAAGCTCAGAGCGCGGATCATTGTTTTTGACACCCACAGCGAGAGTTGTCGATTGGCTCAGTCCATCTGAAGACCTGATAAATGTTGCTCCCCGGACCGGTGGGACTCTTGCGGTCAGGGACTAGATGCAAGAAGAAGGAATAAGTTCCTGATGTGTTGGGAATCGTAATTGTCATGGTGTCATCCCCGTTGTTCACCGCCGAGGCACCTCCGAAACCTCCGACCTCCGCAGCCGTGTTTGACCAGTCCGCTGTTATAGGATTTGCAACGGTATCCCAATAGGCCGCAGCAGTGCCATAGCTCACTCCCCTTGCGCCCTTGCAGCCGCTCTTGTAAAAGGCGTCTCGCACTTTATCCGCCCCTGGGGAAAACATCATTTCCCATGTCTCCTGATCGTTGGGTCCATAGTTTCGATTCTTTGCACCCCTCCCTAGAGCCCAGTCCCAGAAATACTGCCAGTTTGATCCCCACGTCAGCCCAGACGGGTCCGTCAAGACAACAGGGTTGTTCGCAACGTAGCCGTAGAAGTTAGGACCGCTGCCGCTGAATCCGATCGGATCTTCACTGATGAAACGTCCCGAACTAGGGTCGTAATAGCGCGCTCGGTCGTAGTAGAGGCCGGTTTCAGTGTCGAACTCACGCCCGCTGTACTGGAAGTAGTTCCGCACTGTTCCAGTCGAGGCAGTCAGATTTCCAAAGGAATCGTAGCTGTACGTGTTCGCCAGCGTACCCGAGGAACCGCTGAGCGAAGTCGTCGATCCCAAGCCGTCCGCTTGATAGTAATCCGTCGTGCCGCTGCGCAACTCTGCCAGCGTCTCATCGATTGTGGGCGTCTGCGTGTAGCTCGCCATCTCAGTGCCCGACGCATTGAGCGTCTCGATCAGATTATCGGCGTCGTAGACAAAGATGCTGGTGAAGTTCGGCGAGATTTTCTGGATTCTCCTGCCGAAGGGATCGTACTTGAAGGTCGTCGTCCCGCCATTCGCACCCGGCACTACTGCCTGCGTCAGCCGGTTCTCGAAGTCCCAGGTTAACGTCCGCCCAGCCGCATCTGTCAAAGTATTGCCGTTTGCGTCGTAGGCAACTGTGGACAGCGGCGTCATACCCGAACCCATCGTCGCCCACTCACGGATTCTTGCCTTCGGATTTCTCACCGCCGCCTGCTTTTTTCAGTCGAATCGTGAAGTCCCCATTAGGAGGAGCAGTGCCGGAAACAGTCTGGGGTTCGTAACCATCTTTGCGAACTGTGACGGTGTACTTGGTGGGCCGAGAGTGGCTAAGGCAACGAAAGATGAATGCACCTTTGCTGGTTACGACTCGCTGTGTATTGACAGGTTTGGTGCCCTCATAAATCGGAGTGTCGACCTGGAGCACCACCTCCACATCCTGCAGCGCTGTGCCATCGTCAGCCGATATCGTTCCTGTCACGTCGAACGTGTAGTCCTTGACACGTGCAGGACAGACTGTTGCCCATCCCAGAACTAGCAACATCAACATCAGGGTTTTCATTTTCCGCCTCACGTTTCACAGATGGATCGCTAGTGCCCACGACCAGGATCGTTTGGCACGCCCCCGCCGTCTCCGTGGTTCCAGCCGCACCCATGAGCCCACTCGTGAATGGAAGTCTGGCCATACCATGTAGCCGCGTATGAGGGATCGGTATAGTTCGGCCAACTCTCGGTGCACTGGTGAGCAGTTCGATTCGTTATACCGGGAAACTTCGAGTTGAAGCCCCCTTCACTACTCGCCTTCGACGCGCAATCGCACTTGATCGTGCCCTGGTTACAACTCTTCTGAATGCATCTCCTCAACTTTAAATCAGTGATCGTGTTGGAGTTGGCGCACGCGTTATCCGTTCCTTGTTTGATCAAGTCGGAGAGGCTCACGTTATACGGTGGTTTGCCGGGGTTATTTGGCCCGCCGCCCCCAAGCGAAACACATTTGCCCTGGCAGCTCTTGTCGATGCTGTATAGGCCGGAGGGATCAACGCTGCCAGTGGGGCTGTTGTACACGTAGGCGTAAAGATTCGGCCCTTGGCTCGGGCCGCTGGGATCTTGGGAGACGAACCGCCCGATAGTCGGGTCGTAGTATCGGGCCCGATAGTAATACAAGGCTGTTTCCGAGTCGGATTCGCGGGCCGTGTACTGGAAGAAATTGCTGAGTGTTCCAGTGGACGCCGCCAGGTTTCCGAACGAGTCATACGTATAGGTTTTCGCGAGGCTCCCGGTCGCGTTACTTAGGGATGTCAGCGAACCCAGTCCGTCTGCCTCGTAGTAACTGGCGGTCCCCGATGTTAGTTGAGCAAGCGGATCATCAACGCCCACTCCTTGTGTGTACGCCGCGATGAAATTCCCACCGCCGTCCAGCTCGTTCAGAACATTCGATCCACTGTAGAGGTAGTTCGTGGTTCCGAGCGGGCCGGACTTCTGGATGCGGCGGCCGAAGGGATCGTATTTGAACGTCACGGTCCCTGATCCCGGCACGGTTGCTTGCGTGAGTCGGTTTTCAAAGTCCCAGGTGTAGCCCTTTCCGCTTGGGTCCGTCAGGGTGTTGCCGTTTGCGTCATATGTGTAGCTTCCGGTCGAATTCGACGTCAGCTCGTTCGACGCGTTGTAGTTGTAGTTGGGCATGCCTAAAGATGACAGTCTATTCCCTACGGGGTCGTAGCTGTAGCTC
>Ga0335072_10003334_pt1 | contig 24246 bp, 18 predicted proteins | sample Lox_Sample_21_FD_206725 | JGI IMG/M metagenome (GOLD analysis project Ga0335072, IMG submission 206725) | Soil microbial communities from Loxahatchee National Wildlife Refuge, Florida, United States - Lox_Sample_2.1 | ecosystem: Environmental > Terrestrial > Soil > Wetlands | place: USA... | reverse complement strand
GGACGGGGGAACGATCTACTCCTTTTCCGATTGGTAACAATGGGTTTTGCAATGTTTTTGTGTTTCATAAGCGTTGCCAAAGACATTTTCGTTCACAGCTGGGCTGAGATAGTTGCCTCGGGATGAGGTTGTCCTTCACAGAATAACCACATGAAATGGACGGGCATGAACGGTCCTTTCGGACTAGGACAATTGCATTTGTAAAGAAGATTTTGGATTACGTAGACGGAACAGCGCTTTCTCGACCAGGTGATGTCGGTCCTTGCCACATCCGCCAAAGCTAGCTACTGTAGCCAGCTCGCGATTGGGGGGGTGGGGATTGCAGTCTCCCTGCGTATTACTGAGGCGGGCAAACCGGTCTTTTGCGGCAAGCCGCGTGTTGGTTACGTTTTCCGTGCTGGTGACAAAGCTGTATCCTACGTAACCCAAAAACAACAACGCGGGGCGTCAAGCACCGGGTTTCCATGTCTCAGAGCCTCGTATATAGATGTGTAATAGGTGGGTCATGTTGGTTTCTTGGCAGTTAGGCGGGAAAGCTGGGTGGTTTTTTTTGGATGCTGACTGTATTGCCACGACTGATTTTTTGGTAGGGGGCGGCGCCTAGGCGGAGTGTGGGGACCGAGCTTGACTGATCATGTTTTTCCCTACATGGAAATGGGGAACGGAAATGAAATGGCTTGTGCGTTAACCCTACTAAAAGCTGTTTTACAACTGCGACTTGAGCATACTTTTTGGGGGCAGTGTTGAGTCTTGAGAGGATTGATTGCAAGAGAGTTTTCAATTTTGAATGTGTGGTGTCATTTGTTTTTGCCGCTGCAGGGCTTTGTATGCAATTGACTGCCTTTTGCAAATCTAAACTCTAAGGAAGGTTCTTTCGTTGCAGATCTTTTCCGCGTCGAGGGGTTGTGTTGCCTATTACTGTCTAATGTATCCCATGTCTATGTGTGTATTGTAGGTGTCGTGGTACAAATTCAGACCAAGAAAACGCCAACGCTATGCTTCCACTATTATATGCCGTGCCGCGCTATGCAAATGTGATTAAATCATGTGTGTGTGTGTGTGTGTGTGTGTATGTAAGGAGTGTTGTGGTGGCGGGAGACCCGTCTACCAGACGTTGGTGGGGTAGGCTGTGGGCTTAAGTGTGTAGCTCCCGGTGCCCTTGGTGGGGGTAGAGCTCGAAGACGAGGTTGAGGCAGTAGATGAGGCGCATTTCCCACCTAGACCGGTGCCGTAGCCGCAATGGGATGAGCTCGAGGAAGAGGATGAGGATGAAGCATTTGTGGAGGTAGTCTTGCTGCTAGTTGTGCTGCTGGTGCTGCTGGCGCTGCTAGTATATGCTGATGTGGAAGGGGTCCATGGATTGGTCGGGACGGCGATGGTCACGACGTAGCCCCAAATATCAGTGTAGGTGATGGTTTGGCAGGTCTCGCACTTTCCTGGAGGATAGTAGGCACCGCTTGGGGCGGCCGTGACGGTTTCAATGATGGTGACGGTCGCGGTTGGGCCGGGGCAATAGCCAGCAGGGGTGCTAGGGCCTGCTGTGGTTGTTGAAGCAGGTGGAGAGGGAGTGAAGGGTTGGACGGTCTTTACAGTACTGGTCTCATAGCAAGAAGTGGTTGTCCAGACCTTTGTCGTGAGCCAGGTGGAGTAGTATGTCGAGCCAGCAGACGTGGCGGCCGGGGTGGAGGTAGGGACGAACGATGTTTTGGTGATGGTGTCGGTTTGGGTCCAGGTGACTGTGGTTGAGGTGACCTTGGTGATGACTGTGGTCGAGGTAGAGGTGACCTTGGAGGTTGGAGGAGGGGTGGTGGTGCTGTTTGAACTTGGCCACCAGTGAGATGAGGAAGACGATGAGGCCACACTGGTGGACGAGGTCGGGGAGCTCTTTGACGTTGTTACCGCGTGAGATGAGGAGGACGACACTATGCTCGAGGTGGTAGATGGATTGCATTTGCCATCTGCTGCAGTTCCCAGCCCACACCAGTACGATGTAGACGACGATGAGACGGGGGCGCTAGAGCTTGAAAGAGAAGTGGATGAGGTTGTTGTGCTGTTGCTGATCATGGGCATAGCGAGGGCAGACCCGGCGAGAGCCGCAAGAACGAAGGAGAACGAAGCGTGCATTTTCGACGACAGTTAAGAATGCAATTTAGGAAGAGTTTGTATGATAGAGGGCTAGATTAGAAGCGACAGTGCCAAAGAAATAAGAAAAGGAAGATGAAGAGCGAATGTCAAAGCGAGGGTAAACTGCTGTTATGCTGTTGTTGCTGGGGATGGGGAGGATAGAATGACGGGAGAGGAGGCGTGGCACTTATGTTAATGTCGGCTCGTATGTTCGAGGTAAATGATACTATAATGGAGTACTCTGCTTTGCCTTGGCGAGGCTGCCATTTCTAGCAGGTGGCTGACTGAACATTGTCATGAACGAGGCGCGGCACACTTGGGCGCCTCAACGGGAAAGGCGTATGGACGTTGACTGTTAGTGGCTGCTACAGTGGTAGGCTACACGACCCTGGGGTTGCAGCGGCCGAAGAGGCTCAAAAGCTGGTGTGCGGAAGAGGATGCAACCCCGGCCTCAGCAGGAGGGCGGAAGAACAAAGAGCTGTCCCAAGAGGATACGGAGGGAAGAGATTTTCCACTGTCTATTTTTGGCCTGCGGCTGTCCTTCTGCCACGCCTTGCCTGATGAGGTAAGACCAATGTCCGCGCCACACACCGGCGTTTGCCATTCTCCGATGCACCGTCACCGTTGCTACGTGTCCTAGACAGGTTTGCCTTGACCTCATCTTGGCGCCCGTGTGCGTGACAGCCTGTCCGTCAGGCAGATAGGCAAAGTCGGCCATGGTTTGAGTCACAAGAATGCTACTCTGCATCGAGGACGATATCACGTCCTCGGGTGAGGAGGAGACAATCCTCACTCCAAGTACTGAATCCGTTACGTCACTTGATGGACCACAGTCAAGCTGGCTCTTCCAGGGCAGCCTCGTGGATAAATCAGAGACAGACTACGTCCCTCACTCTGCGCCAGCTCTTGCCGTACATCATGGGCGGCTGTGGTGTCTTTGGACCGGCAAACGGGGATGTGCATCCCCCTTATTTTGGACTTCGTTGGACAGCCATGGGAAATGGAATCGCGTGCAGGAAGTAGCTGTGCTTTCGAGAGGGGGCGAGAGAACCGTGAATGCGGTGGGTGCGCCAGCTATTGCCGACTTAAATGGTATTCTACACGTGGTATTTCTCGAGAGAAATGAAGACCCAAGGTCGAGGGACAGCCCGTTAAGTGGGTGGAACATACTAGTCCATATACAATACGATGACCAGTGCCAAAGTTGGGCCAAGCGCGCCAGCCTTGGGGTAAGTGCCGGTCCATCCATCTCTCTGAAAGGCCACGCCGGCCATCTCTACTGCGGATACGTAAATTCCGATCAAAAGATCTGCTACTCGACCTGGAATGAGGTCACCGGATGGAGTCACAGCGAACCTGTAATGGGCAAGCCATGCGCCGACCAAAGCTTCGCCTTTTGTGCCCCTGGTGATTCCATGCACCTGCTTTTTGCCAGTGGCCAATTCGAAGAACCAAACATTCGAGATCTAGAATATGACAGCGTTAAGTGCTGCTGGGGCTGGCCGGAAAGGCCACTGGAGGTAGAGGGCCCATTCTTTAGTGGGTTCGACGTGACGAGCGCTAACGGACGGACATGCGTTATCTATCAAGATAGGGCTCGTCGGCCGGTGCTCGTGACTGTAGACTACAGAAATCGAGCGGTGACTGCGGAGGTAGTTCATAGCGAGGCTAGTTGGAAAATACCGGCCATAGCTATCGCTAATGGGTTTCTGATCTGCGTATGGGTCGGTGGACCAGATCAACACAAGGAGCTTCTGTGGTCACAACGCTTGACGATCTCATCTGTCTCACTGGACACATGGATGAGCCGGATTGATTCTGACGCATATCTCTCCCAGCTCTCCATTCCAGGCTCACATGAAAGCTGCGCGACGATCGCTCTACCCTGGATCCAGTGTCAACATATGCCTATTGATGATCAGCTCAAATCAGGCCTTCGATACTTCGACTTCCGTTGCGGCGTAACTTTTGGACGCCTGTACCTCTTTCACGGCCGTTCTCCCCTAGGATTCGCATTAAGTGATGTTTTGGCGCGGGTGTATGCTTGGCTCGAACGCGTACAGAGCGAAGCAATCATGCTGCAAATCAAGATGGAAGGTGGCACTGGCGACGAGAACGCCTTTGAAGAAATGCTGCGGTCCGAATTGACGAAAAATGCGAGGTTCTGGGCCTTGGGAAACACAATACCAAGACTTGGTGCCGTTCGAGGCAAGATTCAGTTAATGAGAAGGTTCCACACGTCGAGTGGTCCGCTTGGCATCGATGTCAGGCGTTGGGCGGACAATTCACCAAAATTCACAATTCCGCTCGAGCAGCACGGGAGGCTGGTCGTACAGGATCGTTACGAGTATACTGATGTTGCACCTACCTTTGCCGAGCTCATCAAAACAAAATCATCCGCTGTTGACGCTTTGATTGCGGCTGCCAGGCACGATGAGAACCCCAGAGCATGGTATCTAAACTGGTGCAACGCATACGCTCTACCGTTTTCATTAGGAGTTGTGGCAACCCCATCCGACATGGCTATCGGCCGAAACGATGGCGTTGGAAGGGGGGGACAGTTTGTACCAGGCGTCAACTCATCTTTGTTCAAAAAGAGCTTTCTTGAACCAGTCAAAGGTCGGCACGGAACGATCTTGCTTGACTTTGCGGAGACACCCGAGCCAGATTTGGCGGCTGCGATTGTGCAGACCAACAACTTCAATTGATCAACGGAAGGGCGATATGTGCGATACCTTGAGATTCGTTTTGTCTGGGCTGTCATTTGTAGCTATATGGACTGTATAAACCTGTGAGGATGGTAGATGATATGAAAATGGATTTTGGACAATACAATCTCCTTTGAACTTAAAGCCGTTGCTAAGCTCTCAAGCTCGGGCCCTCGTCTAACGCACGTTTCTCCCCACGAGTGGTCCGCACGGGCCCCAGGTGCCTGGCCTAATCGCTCAGTGGTCGGGGGCTCAGCCCGAAATATGGTCATACGACTTGTTTGGTGCAGGTTTTTGGCAGACTTTTGTCATAGTCGAATTCCAAGATCCTCCACTTTCTTCCCTCACTTGCTCGCAGGCTCACCAACGCCTTTCCCTGGATCGGTAAGGCTATGCCAAACAATAATGGCGGACCCCATCATCCTCTTGGATTATTGCTTAAGTAGGGCGTTCAGAGGCGGAACATATCCAAGAGTGATTACCAGTAGTGTCGATGAAGTTACCCAGCGAATGCGATAAATATGTAGAATCCTAAAAGAAGACTATGTAAATGGCTTGGGCGAAACTATGGCTGCCCGGCTACCCAACTAGCGCCTCACATTGCCATCTTGCAGGTATTCATACTTGTTAATGGTATTGTTGGCCAAAGACTTGAATAGACGTAGGGATGGCGCTGCTGCCCTGTAAGCCACGGCGGGGGCTCCAGCACTAGCCTACAAGGCGGGGACGCCCGAGGCGGCATCTCTCTCTTTGGGGAGATTTTTCTTTGCATGTTGAGCTGTTCATAGGCGGAAGACGGGCGGCTGAACCAATGACGACTAGTTAGGAAGCTGCTCACTTGTGCTGCGTAGGATACGACGCTTGCTTGGGCACTGAGATTTGAAAGTTTGGACGAAACTGGGAAACTGGTGCCCCAAACACTCGGACCACCAATGATGTCGTCATTTCTCGTGGGTCCCACCTTGCACCGTGGAACGTTCAGGGGGGCGCGGCACGGCCTCACTTGAAACGGAGCCGAAGGAAACTTAGCGTCAGTAGTGCTGTCCTAACGATCTGGAGATCCCGCCTGCGCCGTTATCCCCATAATCCACACGCATCTTAATTGATTCCTATACACTGTCCATCTCACCGGCATAGTCTCGCTTTCATCACCAGTCCCCTTCTTGGCTGGTATCTACCTTCTACGGCGTTTAAGGCCTAGCACAGTTTCATTCCTTCCTTCGATCCAGCCGGAGTTGATTGTCTGACAGCACCCCCCCAAGCCCCTCCACCACTGATTTCATTGCCTACAATATCGCCAGTCGTCTTCCTCGTTCCGACCTTGACGAGTTTAGCACAACCACAGAGCCCTGGCGCTTCTACCATTTTGCTTCCGCTGCTTTTGGACCCGCCTGACCCTCTCGCAAATTGAGGGCTTTGGATGCATTCATGATCTTATCATACCCAATGCCTCGACTTCGATAGCCCCGTCGAACGCTTTCGCTATGTCTCGGGAAGACGAGGCACTGGCGGCGGCGACAAGTTTCGTGCGCAACCTTGCTCGCCGGCCTAATTCTCCCCAGAGATCCTCATCAAGCAGTTCACACTCTCCCCCAAGCTCCGTGAATGGGGTCGAAATATTGTCTTGCAAACTTCCTGGCCCGCCGTCAGCAAGTAAGGAAGCACTCGAAGCGGAACTTTCTGCCCTAGCTCTTCGGATACAATTTCTCGAGTCGAGAGTCGATGCAGTCGACAGAACCCTCCCTGATACACCCAACGAATCACAAGTAACTTCGCCCTTGCTAGAGAAAGATGCTGAAGCCCGGATCGCACCCTTTAGCTTGTCTCGTCAAGCCTCCGGCGCTGCACCCACTCGGCATGACTCAGTCTCGCTCCGATCGGCTCGGGTAAACAATCTGCTTGCGGCGAGAGATGAACACTGTGGTTTGCAAGAGACGGTCAGGAATGTCAGCGAAGATGATATCAGCTACCTACGAGATCATGTCTCGAAACAAGCGGAAGAGATCAAATCTCAAAGAGAGACGATTGCAGAGATCAGCAAAGGCCTGCAAAGGTCAGACGAGCAGTCCAAGAAAGCGCTTTCTAAGATGGAAGAGGAGAATATCGAAGTGCTCGCAAGAGAATTGAAAAAACATCAACAAGCCAACGAGGCTTTTCAGAAGGCATTACGGGAAATTGGTGGTATCATCACCCAAGTCGCTAATGGTGATCTTTCGATGCGTGTGCAGATCCAGGCGTCGGAAATGGACGACGAAATCGTGTTGTTCAAGAAGACGATCAATACTATGATGGATCAGCTGGAAGTCTTTGGAAGCGAAGTGTCAAGAGTGGCGCGAGAGGTTGGCACAGAAGGCATATTAGGTGGCCAGGCGCAAATCACGGGCGTGCATGGCATCTGGAAGGAGCTGACAGAGAACGGTATGTTGACAATTTTTCCCTTTTACATCCCCGAAACAATCTTTCTAGCGTGGCCAGTGCTAAAGTTTGTCTCAGTGAACGTTATGGCAACGAACTTGACGGATCAAGTCCGAGAAATCGCCACAGTCACCAAGGCTGTCGCCCAAGGCGACCTGAGTCAGAAGGTCCAGAGCAGGGCAAAGGGCGAGATCTTCGAGCTACAGCACACCATCAATACCATGGTAGATCAGCTTCGGACCTTCGCATTCGAAGTCACACGCGTCGCCAGAGAGGTCGGCACAGAGGGCGTCTTGGGCGGCCAGGCCCAAATCGAGGGCGTTCAAGGCACCTGGAACGAGTTGACAGTTAATGTCAATGCGATGGCAGATAACCTCACCACGCAGGTCCGCGATATTGCGGTTGTCACCACTGCGGTCGCTAAAGGTGATCTGACTCGGAAAGTCACTGCAACGTGCAGGGGCGAGATCCTCGAATTGAAAAACACAATCAACGACATGGTGGATCAACTGAAGCAGTTCGCTCAAGAAGTTACCAAAATTGCAAAGGAGGTTGGCACCGACGGAGTACTGGGTGGGCAGGCTACGGTCCACGACGTTGAAGGCACTTGGAAGCATTTGACAGAAAATGTGAATGGCATGGCCAACAACCTTACCACCCAGGTCCGAGAGATTGCCGCCGTGACTACAGCAGTGGCCAATGGAGATCTGTCAAAGAAGGTGACGGCAGATGTTCAGGGAGAAATTCTGAATTTGAAACTTACCATCAATGCCATGGTCGACAGACTAAACACTTTTGCCTTCGAGGTGAGCAAAGTGGCGCGTGAAGTTGGTACTGACGGCGTTCTCGGTGGCCAAGCCAAAGTGGACAATGTAGAGGGGAAATGGAGGGACCTCACGGACAATGTCAATACGATGGCCTCGAATTTGACCTCACAGGTTCGAGGTATCTCCGATGTCACTCAGGCCATCGCGGCTGGAAATTTGGACAAGAAAATAGAAGTCCACGCTCAAGGAGAAATCTTGACTCTCAAGTCTACGATTAACAATATGGTGGATCGCCTGGCGACTTTTGCGCGAGAGCTGAAGAAGGTGGCTCGCGACGTGGGCGTCGACGGGAAAATGGGAGGTCAAGCTAACGTCAAAGACGTGAGCGGCTTATGGAAAGAGATTACCGAGGACGTCAACACCATGGCTGAAAACTTGACCTCACAAGTCCGAGCCTTTGGAGAGATTACGGATGCCGCCACGGAAGGGGATTTCTCGAAGCTCATCTCCGTCAATGCTTCTGGAGAGATTGACGAGCTTAAGCGAAAGATCAACAAGATGATTTCGAACTTGCGTGACAGCATTCAGAGAAATACTGCTGCAAGAGAAGCAGCCGAATTTGCCAACAGGACCAAGTCGGAATTCCTGGCCAACATGAGTCACGAAATTCGGACGCCAATGAATGGCATCATCGGCATGACCCAGCTGACTCTCGACACGGAAGACCTCAAGCCGCATCCCAGAGAAATGCTCAACACCGTTCACAACCTTGCCAACAGCCTTTTGACTATCATTGACGACATCCTTGACATATCGAAAATCGAAGCCAACCGCATGATGATTGAGAGCATCCCCTTCACCGTGCGCGGCACCATCTTCAATGCGTTGAAGTCCCTCGCTGTCAAAGCACATGAAAAGTCGCTCAGTCTCGCCTTCGAAGTGGACTGCACCGTGCCTGACTACGTCGTTGGAGATCCATTCAGACTTCGCCAAATTGTTCTAAACCTGGTTGGAAATGCCATCAAGTTCACCAATCATGGCGAAGTCAAGGTGAACATCCAAAAGGCCGCGGATTTGGTGTGTGCTTCGGATGAGTTCCCATTCGAATTTTTGGTCTCCGACACGGGCATTGGCATCGAGTCTGACAAGCTCGATCTCATCTTCGACACATTCCAGCAAGCCGATGGCTCCACCACAAGGAAGTTCGGCGGAACTGGACTTGGACTATCCATTTCAAAGAGATTGGTTAGCCTTATGGGTGGGAGGGTCTGGGTGAGCTCCAATTATGGACAAGGAAGTCAATTTCACTTTTCTTGCGTGGTCAAAATCGCCAGCCCAGACATCAGTGTTGTCAGTTCACAGCTCCACCCATTCCGGAACCACCGTGTCCTCTTCATCGATGAAGGCAAAACAGGACTCGAGAAGGTGATCGCTTCAATGCTTCAGCAACTTGATTTGCAGTGTTTGGTCATCTCTCCCGGGGGAGACATCCCACAACCAGAGAAGACCGACAAGGCCGGCAAGCGAACGGGACACGAATATGATGTTATGATTGTTGACTCTGTTGAGACTGCAAGGACGCTGAGAGGCCGAGAAGCATTCAAATACATACCAATCGTCTTACTGTGTCCAGTGGTTTCGCTCACTCTGAAAGACGCTCTTGACCTGGGTATCGCCTCGTACATGACGACGCCGTGCCAATTGATTGATCTTGGCAACAGCATGATACCAGCTCTGGAAGGGCGGTCAGCTCCGGTGATAACGGATCACAAGAAGTCCTTCAACATTCTCCTGGCTGAAGACAACGAGGTGAATCAAAAAGTCGCCATTAAGATCCTCGAGAAGTACAACCATGTCGTCACTGTGGTGGACAACGGCTTAGAGGCATTGGAAACCATCAAGAAAAAGCGATTCGATGTGATCCTTATGGACGTTCAAATGCCGATTATGGGCGGGTTTGAGGCGACAAAGGAGATACGGGCGTATGAGAAGGAGCAAGGATTGCTTCGGACTCCCATCATCGCCTTGACGGCTCATGCTATGCTTGGTGACCGGGAGAAGTGTATTCAAGCGCAAATGGACGAGTACTTGTCGAAACCACTTAAACAGAATCTGCTGATGCAGACCATCCTGAGAGTCGCGTCAGATGGGGTGACAGCAATGTTCAACAAAGACTCGAGAAAAAGGACGGGCGGACATTCCCGACAAACGTCAAAGCAGCTACCAGTGCCTGAAGATGCATCCGCACACGAAATATCGGAAAGTGGATGTATTCGACCAGTTTACAGCGAACGAGCCCTCACCACAAGCGGACCCATCAACCACGGAAGTAGAGCAAGCCCCTCTGCTGATACGGATGGTATGAAGGATCCTATGGATCACATCAATGTAGGTCACACGGCTTCTTCATCCTAATCTCACGACTCTGTGCTGAGGCTGACTGTGCCACAGCTTCTACTCAGATCCCATAGCACATAGCATCCCTTTAAATCGCGAAACCCTTTTTTCAATTTATTGTCGGATTTTTCTTGAGACCGCTCCGAGTTAGTCGGTTGCGTACTGTTGATGGGTTTGTCTGAAAGTCTTTTTGCCGCGTTTTTATCGCATCACCAACGTGTTATTGTATTAGGAAGGACCAACCTGGCATTCGCCGGTCATCTGGTTGTTCCGATTGCAAAACTGGTGCTTTGAATATGAATTGGGCTCGGGCCTCGTTATCGAAGTAGTTTGGCCCTTTACCGTTCGAGTGGGAAAGCAACGTTGGAGCCCTAAAGGGGCATCTGGTGAGTTATGATAGAGGAAGTTGTGTAGAGTCCTGGTGGAAAGCGCCGTTACTCTTTAGCACGAGGACAGATTTTCGAATCTAGGATAGACGTTCCAAATTTTTGAGTTTCGTGGTTTTGCGCAGTAAAGCTGTCAACTTTTGACTTTGTCCCACCATACCGGTCCGAAAGAAGCAAGTAAGCGGAGAACGCTACTGCCTAAAAGGCTCCATAGGGCGCTTGGGCCTAGAAGATCAAGTTCGGGGAGACCCCTGCCAGCTCCCCAATTCCAATTTGGGGGCTTGTGAGATCCCCTACAAGCTTTTGCCTCGATCGGCTTCGTTTCATTGCCCACCAAAGTGATCTCCAGAAGTGCCCTGATCTTCCTCCTCCTCCGCGACAAAGCAAGGCGCATCTTTTCGGGCGGGAGTGGCACGGCTGTTCACCAAAAAGCTTCCTCCTTCCGCGACAAAGCCACCGCACATCTTTTTTTCGGGCGAAGTGGCGCGGCTGTTCACCAAAAAAGCCCCTCCTCCTACGCTACACACACTTCGCCGTCACTTGTTCCCCTAAACAGCCAGCATCAAGAGATGCGCATGCTCTGTCGCGAGTCCATGAACTGAAAAAAATCACACGTCGAGCAGATACATACAAGCGTGTCTCGGAAGGAAGCCGAGTCTGTGGAGCTCGCTATCCACCACTCTTTTGCCGCAATCCTTTCTCTCTACCGACGACCTCCTCCCTTCCCTTGTACGATACAGAACGAGTCTGCAACTGATAGTTCACGTTGCAAACACATAGATCTGCGTGGTCTACGCCACAACATGCGTCGAACCCTGTGCCACCGGATTCTGAAATGCGCTCTATGAGTCGTGCGATGGTCATATCAAAGGCTGAAGATTTATGGAGGAAATATAGTAACTCCTAGGATACCGTCAAAAAGGCCTATTGAATAGTGCTACCACTATGAGGATTCCAATTAGGGAGCAGTTTAGTCTGCTAGTTATGGTGGTCTCACTTAATGCGTTGATGGTCCTGGCGTTGGCAGTGGTACGGATCAATTCCTCACAAGTATGAACTGAATTATTGCTCATACAGTCCAGTGGTTCCAAAGTCACAACTTCATTGTTGGTGTCGGGTAAGATGGCGTGGTTTGGAGATCTGTTTTCGTTGGACACGCTCTAATCCTCAGCCAGGCTATCCGCCCTGACGTTAACGGCCTCACTGAAAGCAGCCGAGCTTTCTGCAATACTTTTACTGTACCAGTCCCAAGTGCAGTCCATCTCGACACGTATCCTCGTCCAGTCCGCTCTCACCGCATGGAATAATGGTAATCATACGCAAGAAGCGGTGGCGGGTGTCAAGGTATGTACAAGAGGCATCCTTTTTGCCCTTGGTTGCAACTCTGAAGGTTTGGACACTTTTTCTGACTGTCAAAGCCTGATTTGGAAGGAGCTTTGTCGAGTTTCGGGTCCTCCTTCATGCTTTTGCAAGCTATCATCTTTCCGAACACCAACGATGTCCCCGAGGCCCTCTATGGGGTCGTCAACGTCACTGGCGATGGAGTTAATGGGACCATCAAACTACCATACACGCGTCCAGATGGATCACCTGTCTACTTGGGAGATTCTGGGTTGGGCTACCCCCGGTCATTGTACCCAAACCTTACATACAAACGAGGTCCGCATAACGAGGCCCAGACATTCATCGGGCAAACGCAGCTTCAGAGCAATACCACCCTTTTCATTGGTCCCTTGAGCATCAACGATTCCTTTGCGTTATTCTCTGTCACGATGGCCATCAACAACAATACCTCCAGAACTGAAACGCTTGGCTGGGTTACTGTGGTCGTAGACGCAAACATGATATATGATATTGTTCTTTCTCCAGAGGGCCTTGCAGGCACTGGAGAACTCCTTTTGGTCGGCCCGAATATGAAGCACAACAAATTCCAAACCGAGATAAGAGGCGACTCGGCACAACAGGCCGAGGACAGAGTGGTCAAATTTGTTCTCCCGCCACAGAGTAACTCAACTCTTGGCAATCGGCATCCCCTACGTTCCTGGCAGAGCGGTAATTCCACACTGCCATTCAATATGAGCGCCTATCCAGCCGTCGTCGATGCTTGGTCCTCCCACAACCATGATATCAACAACGCAGGAGCGATGATCTCAACTCACAATGAAGAAAATGTGAAAGTGTCGGTCGGTTATGCTGTCGTGCCGAACCCGCTCGTTGACTGGGTTGTCGTGGTCGAGCAATCTACCTGTAAATGTCCTCCACCAGTCATCCTTTACTCTCGCTAACCCCTAACTCAGCTGTAACACAATCTCCCATCAATCATTTTCGGAATATTGTCCTAGCTTGTAAGTCAAGCTCCTCTGCGCGCTAATCTCTTCCCCCCTTAAAACAAAACAAAACAAAACAAAACAATGCTGACTATATTGAATCAGGCGTGTTTGGTAGCACTGGCGCAATTCTCATCCTGACTTTTCCGCTTGCCCACTACTTTGTTCGTCCTATCCAGCAACTGCGGGCAGCCACCCTGAAGACAGTCCAACCTTTTGTGCCGGACTCTATGGGTCGAGCTTCTGGATCCTCGACCAACTTTAATGGGCGAGAGGGAGGAGAGGATGAAGAATGTATCGAAGATCAGGTCGCAGCGAGGAAGGAAGGTTTCATGGCAGCCGTATCTCGATGGAAATATGGATTCCCTCGAAAACAGGCATCTAATCCGAGTAACGGGCAAAGACATACGTTCAGGATCCCCGGCAAGGTTCCCGAAAGGAGACATTGGGTTCACGACGAGCTGACTGACCTGACGCGCACGTTCAATGAGATGTCAGAAGAGCTTGTCATGCAGTATGACAGGCTCGAGGAGAGGGTGAAGGTACGAACGGCCGAGCTGGAAAAGAGCAAAAAGGCGGCGGAGGTTGCCAACGAAAGCAAAACTCTGTTCATCGCCAATATTTCCCATGAACTCAAGACGCCTTTGAATGCTATCCTTGGCTTGTGCGCTGTGTGTATGCAAGAAAATGACGTGCGGAAAATTCGGTCGACGCTAAGCACCATATACAAATCAGGAGACCTCCTCTTGCATCTGCTGACAGATCTCCTCACCTTCAGCAAAAACTCCATCGGCCAGCAGATACAGATCGATGAGGCCGAATTTCGATTGATCGATCTCAAGACGCAAGTAGTCTCGATCTTCGAAAAGCAGGCGAGAGAAGGCCAGGTCGCTCTCAAAGTCAGCTTCTCCGGCACTAGCGATGCATACGGCAATTCCTCCGACAACGCAGAGGAGAGAGTATATGGACCATCTGGCACCGGTCGCGTTAGAGATATGTGTCTTTGGGGTGATAAAAACAGAATTCTTCAGGTGTTGATGAACTTCACCAGCAACAGCTTGAAATTCACACCGCCTCATGGTTCCGTCGAGGTCCGAATACGATGCACCGGCATTGTTGAGGGTTCAGGGGCTATGCCCCCCGCCACGCGGAATCCCTCGCTTCAATCGAAACAATCCCGCATTTCGCAACCTTCAGGCAGACTTCGAGATCGAGATCGAGCTTCGAAAAGAAATTCTGACACTTCTACCGATTCACAGCGCACTCCGCCCGTCGGTAGCAGTGGCTCGGCTCGAGACGCCATATTAAGTATCAACGTTTCCGGAACAACGAAGCACGTACCGCAGCTCGCCGTACGACAAAGGTCCAACTCACCACCACCCCTGAATACCAAGTTTCTGTGTTTTGAGTTTGAGGTAGAGGATACTGGACCCGGGATACCGGAAGATCAGCAGGAAAAGATCTTTGAGCCATTTGTCCAAGGCGACCTAGGACTCAGCAAGAAGTATGGTGGCACGGGGCTGGGACTAAGTATTTGTGCGCAACTCGCCAATCTTATGGGTGGCAGTATCACGTTGAAAAGTGTGGTAGGAGTCGGAAGCACTTTTGCAATGGCCATACCATTACGGTATGTTCACGAAAGGGCCGCATCAGTTGCATCATCAACTGCTCGTGTCCCGTCCATGACAAGCAGCCTTGTCGGTCCGCCACTTCACGACACACCCAAAACGCCGAAGCGGAAGCCATCGTCCGACGACTTTTCGACCCACTCCTCGAACGAAGGTACCGAGATGCATGAACCCTCATTGGCTGATGTGCCCCGTATCGTTGGCTTTACTCAGCCTTATGTTGCGAAAGACCAAATCGCAGTTCAATCTCCTAAAACCGATCTGAAAGAGCTCGAGAAGGCCGAAACTGAAGCGGCCAAGACTGGCAAGAAGGTGCGCGTTCTAGTAGCTGAAGACAACAAAATCAACCAAGAGGTCGTGTTACGCATGTTGAAGCTCGAAGATGTCTATGGTGGGGTTGACCCTCAATGTTTATACGGGCACAGCTAACGATATATAGACGTTACCCTTGCTAAAGATGGCCAAGAAGCACTAGATATTGTCCGCGATAGCATGGCAAAGGGGGACCGGTTCGATCTCGTCTTCATGGACATTCAGATGCCAAATTTGGATGGCATACAATCCACCAAGCTGATTCGCGAGATGGGTTTCTCCGCCCCCATTGTTGCACTGACTGCTTTCGCCGAGGAATCGAATATGAAAGAATGCATGGAATCCGGAATGGACTTTTTCCTGCCAAAGCCAATACGGCGGCCAGCGCTAAAGCAGGTTCTAAAGAGGTTCACAACAATTCCGGAAGAGGATGGCGACGGTGCCGTAACTAACGGAACAAATGTCAAACGTGGGCAGAATAGTACTCATCCGGCGGGCAATGCTTCACAGGTCGAATCCCAAGCACAGGAAACAGAGGAGTCGATCGTCTCAAGCCCCAAAAGGCTGTTCGCGCAGTCCATAAGTAATGGAGGCGATCCATCACATATTTCGCCAATGTCATAGCTAGTCGAATGCTCGTCGCACTGGTCTCTCTTACGCAATTTTTCGGATCGGGGAAGCTCCTGATTTTGGACCACATGTTTGCTGTAAATAAGAACAGTTCCGGCGTTGGGGGTCATTTGCTATGGGAAATTGGTTTAGATGGCCAAAAAGGACGCAGCATACAAAGGAGGAGCATCTGGATGGATTCGAAGTCGTTTATGGGCGTTTCCGTCCCACCATTTTTGTACGATCTTGCAAGTTAACACCTGTGTCAAGGTTACTTAGCACGGTGTTTGGGATGAGGAAAATTCATGAAAGCCTTTTGTAGATAACGTCTTGTTTGGGTGCGGCTATACTAGTAGCTTACTTCAAGCTCCATTACTTGAATTGATGTCTTTCTGGACATGCTCTACTCTGTTGAAATAGAGTCCGATGAGCTCGCCCATTGACTAAGCAGCGGCCTCGAATAATTAGGCAACCGGACACAGGGTCCTCGAATTGACGCTACTGCAACAAAATCAACCCACAGGGGAAGGACTTGTTGAAACTGCCACTCTGCCCCTCTCCCCAGTGCATGTCGTCCTCGAGAGAAGCTATGAGGGGCCAGAAGAGGTGGCGTGTGTTCTGACAGCAAAAAATGGGCGGCGCCATAACACGATCGATGCAGAAGAAATGGCTTCCGGAGGTAGTACTAAGGTCACTTTTTGACCCATCAACAAAAGCTTACTACCTTGTAGGGAAACGGCAAGAATACACCTTCCAGCCTCCGACGCGACAGTGGCAATTAACATCATCAACGTACTAGCTATCACGCATGGAGTGCCCATTGCACCGTTCTTACTCCTGAGGTTAATGCTACCTCCTACTCCTTCCTCATCACACACCATGACTCACGCTCAGGTCAGACGCGACGGCTCGTCTTCGATCTAGGGAGACGTCGAGACTGGGGGAATTACGTTCCATTCCTGGTGAACCGGATCAAGGAGTGGGGAGCCGATATTCAAACCGGGAGGAACGTGGTAGAGCATGGCGTGGCTCTCGAGGATATCGAAGCTGTTATTTGGAGGTATGTCTAATCCATTCCAGCATCTCTGACTGTCTGCTCCTTGACTGACAACTGAACGCCGGACCTTATCAGCCACGCCCATTGGGATCACGCAGGCGACCCATCAAACCTTCCCACCCAACACCACCCTCATCGTCGGCCCTGACACCAAATCAACCTTCTCCGTCGGCTGGCCAATGCACCCCGAAGCTCCTGTTCTCACAAGCAAGTTCGTCATCGACTATTTCAGCGACGGCAGCTTCTGCCCGCTCGACGCCCCCGGCCATGCCGTCGGAAATCTAAACGCTCTCGTCCGTACGTCAGTGTCGCCACATACATTCATGCTACTTGGCGGCGACGCCGCGCGCCACGATCCCTTGCCGGAATCGATTGCATTGCCCGGCTTCGCGCCGAATCCCATGTCCAGCTCATCTATTCGAGGCTCTTCATGCGGACGCTTGCGCCACGGAGCCGTTACATAAATCCGGGCAAATCGGGCATGACATACAAATGATGTACTAAACTGAGGCGGTCAGTACTACTCTACGAAAAGGTGCGGGAGCTTGACGATGACAGGATTTTTGCGTTACCGGATGTGGTGGATTTCTTTCCGAAGGAGGCTAATGATTGGAAAGCGAAGGACGATGGAGGTTCTTGAAAGGATTTTCAAAAAGCCGTCGAGCTCGTACAGGAGAAGAAGAAGGCGGAAGGGGAGCTTAACGGTGTCACAATTGGGAGCTAGAAAAGATACGCAAGGTCTTGATTCTTCTCGTGATGAAATCACAACTTGTTTCCGACAAAGTACTAACTAGTAACAGATTGTAACTGAACAAAATTTCATTATCTTCGCGAAGTCAACGAATGCGTAGAAGTCTCTTCTTAGTATTTCTGCTAATGAGTGGCTGCACACAATGTACGTACCGGACGCTACTAGTATGGACACCGCCATGATGTGATAAGACACGGTACCGTAGGCCTATCAATCGGCGTTAAAAACACACAAAGATTGGCGGTGGTAGTAGTAAGTAGTAGTACTTACTACTATGTACTGAGGCTGGCTGAAGTGGAGAAATGGCAGGACAATCCCACATAAAAGTAGTACTACCAAATCCCGTACTGAAAAAAATGCCAGTGGTTTTCAGCCAGCCACCAACCGACACCAAAAAAAATCGTAAAAGTGTCGCGTTGGGAAGAGAGGAGCCCCAAAGCTTTCAGCTGACGCCACTTTGCAAAAGAGGAATCTTTGAGCATCCCATTTGAGGATCTTCTTGCCGTTTTCGTGCAAAAAGGGAGGCACTGCAGAATGGGTGCCCGTTACTTTCTTCTCACTTAGAATACTAGTACTAGCCCAGCAGGTAGCAGCGGTCTATGGGCCTTGATTGGCCTAGAACTCACGCGGCGCTGCTCACCTTTCGTCTCAGGTTGCTACCGTTCGTGACGGGCAATCGGCCTCCGAGAGTAATCCATTGACAAAGGAAACCCCTGTTCATAGTAGTAGTTCTCAGAATACTACTAGGCCAGCGACTCATACCTTACAAAACCTGAGATTTTACTGAGATTTAGCACTAACTTGGTGCCCAAAAATTGCCGAAAGTTAGTACTAAGTAATGTGCCGGAAAAAAAGAGTGGTAAGTCATAGCGGAAAAGCCTAGCAAGTAGTAGTAGTACTACTAGTACTACTACCAGCGATCAATACGTAGTGCCAGCAGCTCACAGTAGTAGCCAACAACGATGGAATTGCCATTAACCATCAAGTCTCAGGAACCGTTCCTTCTTGATGTGCTTCTCAGTCTCTGCACTACTAGTACCTCATGGGCGTGTACCTCATAGGCGTGCACCTCATGGGCGTGTACCTCATGGGCGTGCACCTCATAGGCGTGTACCTGAATTCCAGTGTGGTATTCAACGGTACTACTAGCTGAACCGTTCAAATACCTCGCTACGTAGCAAGTATTAACTCGGTATCGAGGTTTGGCAACCGTTCAGCTACGTAGTATAACCGCTCTACTACTACCGGTCGGCAATCGTATCCGAACCGTTCAACTACCGTAGTTGAACGGCATCACAACCTACGCGGGAGGCATGGTAGTAGGATTCCCTTTACTAATTCCCACTCTATCGAAAACCCTAGGGCTAAAATCTTGAATTGAATTCGCAACAAACATCATGATCCACTGTTGCATCTGAGGTGTAGATTTTGTGTAGTTTTAGTACAGTCTCGGTGACTTCTTGATTAGTACTTAGTACTAAGCCTTGGAATTTGATAGCCAGTCAACTAGCCCAAATCCTATTGGCCAACGGCCAAGTTGGAGCACGGGTCGGAATAGCCCCCAAAGTTAGACCTTCAAATCCCGCTGACCCAACGCATAATTCATCATGTGGTGGGTAGTACTAATAAAGTAGTAGGTAGTAGTATTGCTTTAGGCTCCCGCCAATCATGTCTGACGAACCACCCTCCCGCCGCGAAGACTTCGAGATCGCGATAATCTGTGCCTTGCCACTCGAGTTCTCCGCCGTCTCCCTCGTATTCGACCAGTTCTTGGATAAACAGGGCGATCGATATGGGAAAGCCGCCGGGGACACCAACAGCTATCGGACCGGTCGCATCGGGAAATATAACGTCGTCCTAGCTCTTCTCCCTCACATGGGGAAGAGTAACGCGGCGGTCGCCATCACAAGTCTCCGCTCGAGCTATACGCGCTTACGTCTAGCCCTCCTTGTCGGAATATGCGGTGGCGTGCCCCGTACTGGCAGTGGCGACGAGATCTTGCTAGGTGATGTAATCATTAGCAGGACTGTCGTTCAGTATGATTTCGGAAGGCAATATCCAGACAGGTTCGTCCGGAAAGAGACCCTGGACGATAACCTTGCCAAACCAAACAAGGACATACGCAGCTTGCTGGCCTTGCTGGAGGATTCTTTTGTGAAGGAGGACCTTGAGGAAAGAACTGCCATTTTCCTAGACAAGCTACAGGAGACCGATTCCCAGAGCGCCGCCCGGAACGCCTCCCGAAGAAAACGTCAAGCCAAATACGGTTATCCTGGGGCTGCCGAAGACAAGCTTTTCCAACCAAACTACCGCCATAAACACCATATCTTGCCGACATGTACTATTTGCAAACAGTGCCACGAGCGATCTGATCCAGTCTGCGACGAGGCCCGCGATGCATCGTGTGACGATCTTGGATGTGATGAGAGATTCCTGGTGTCGAGAGAGGGTCTCGCGGAGAAGCGAGGGTTGGAGCAGGACAACGACAAAGCGGCTCAAGCGCCGGCGATTTTTATCGGACGAGTCGCATCGGGCGACATGGTGATGAAGTCGGGAGAAGACAGAGATAGAATCGCAGAGAAAGAAGGCGTCATTGCGTTCGAGATGGAGGGAGCCGGAGTCTGGGAGGAGGTGCCTTGTCTTGTCGTCAAAGGCGTCTGTGATTATTCGGACTGCCATAAAAACAAGAAATGGCAGAACTTCGCCGCAGCGACCGCAGCTTCAGCGACGAAAGCTATTTTAGAGCGATACGTTCAGGCGGATAAGACTCGAGAGCGTCTCGTCGAGGAAGCGCCACCGCAGCACCACTGGATCGTCCCGTTCGGCCGTAACAAGGACTTCGTCGGACGTGAATCGATTCTGGCGCAGCTTCTCGAGAGGATTCCCCCGGGCGTAGACGAGGACGACTGCCAACGAACCGCCATCGAAGGCCTCGGAGGGGTCGGTAAGACGCAGATCGCGCTGGAGGCCGCCTTCCGGGTCCGCGATGAGCACCAAGGCTACTACTCCGTCTTCTGGGTTCCGGCAGTGGATGCCACCAGTTTTGAGAACGCCTACCGCGAGATTGGTCGGCAGCTCAAGGTTGAGGGGATCAACGAAGACAAGGCAGATGTTAAGTCACTCGTCAAGACTGCCCTGGGCCACGAAAGAGCCGGCAGCTGGCTCTTGATCGTCGATAACGCCGACGATGTAGAGCTACTCTTTGGTAACACTGAAACTATGGCCCTATGCGACTACCTTCCATTCAGCCGGAAGGGCTCTATTCTGTTCACGACGCGGAATCACGAGGCCGTAGTGAGGCTAGACATCCCAGAGAGAAATGTTATCATTGCGGCGGAAATGAGCAGAGCCGAAGCCGTCGAGTTGTTACAGAGGAACTTGAAGGGAAGCCAGACTCGCGATACCGAAAGCACGACATGCTTGCTTGACTTCCTGGCTAACTTACCCCTAGCTATCAAGCAGGCATCCGCATACATGGCTAAGACAGGGATGTCGACCACAAAATATCTCAACTATTGCCAGTCGAGTGATAAGAACTTGATCAGGCTGCTCAGTAAGGACTTCGAGGATCGGGGCCGCTACAAGAGCATCAGAAACCCGGTCGCCACGACTTGGCTGATTTCGTTCGACCATATCTCACGGGATAATCAGCTCGCTGCAAACTACCTCAGATTTGTATGCTTCCTGGCTGGCAAAGAAATCCCGCTATCTCTGTTGCCGCCAGTAGACGATGAGCTAGAAGTGGCCGAAGCAATCGGCACCCTAAAGGCATACGCATTCATCACTGAGCGGGAGGAGTCAAGTTCATTCGATATCCACCGGCTTGTCCGACTGGCGATGCAAAACTGGTTGGGTGAGGAAGGAGAACGGGAGGAATGCATCACAAAGATGATACAACGGCTCGCCGAGGCATTTCCTTTCCCACGGCACGAGAACAGAGACGTATGGACTAAGTATCTGTCGCATGCGCAGACCGCCTTGGAGTTTCGAGAGGATTCTACCGACGAGGAAGCCGAGTGGCGTCTTCTTTTTAACGTAGCCGAAAGCCATTCTATCCTCGGGAAATATCAGGAGGCAGAGCAGATGCATCGGCAGGCGCTCGAGCTGAAGGAGAAGGTGCTGGGTAAAGAGCATCCCGACACACTTAACAGTATGAACAGCCTCGCAAACGTACTCGGTAACCAGGGAAAGTATGAGGAGACAGAGCAGATGAATCGGCAGACGCTCAAGCTGAAGGAGAAGGTGCTGGGCAAAGAGCATCTCAGAACACTTGACAGCATGGACAACCTCGCACTAGTGCTCCGTCGCCAGGGAAAGTATAAGGAGGCAGAGCAGATGAATCGGCAGGCGCTAGAGGGTTATATGAAGGTGCTAGGCAAGGAGCATCCCGACACACTTATTAGTATGAGTAACCTTGCAGTAGTTCTCGATAGCCAGGGGAAGTACGAAAAGGCAGAGCAGATGCATCGGCAGACGCTCAAGCTGAGGGAGAAGGCGCTGGGCAAGGAGCATCCCGAAACAGTTAGTAGCATGGACGGCCTCGCACTAGTGCTCAGTAGCCAGAGGAAGTACGAGAAGGCAGAGGAGATGCATCGGCAGACGCTCGAGCTAAGGGGGAAGGCGCTGGGCAAGGAGCATCCTAGAACACTTGATAGCATGGACAACCTCGCATTAGTGCTCCGTTGCCAGGGGAAGTACGAGGAGGCAGAGCGGATGCATCAGCAAGCGCTAGATGGTTATAAGAAGATGCTGGGCAAGGAGCATCCCGACACACTTGACAGCATGAATAACCTCGCACTCGTACTCGACAACCAGGGGAAGTACGAGGAGGCGGAGCACATACATCGGCAGACGCTCGAGCTGAAGGAGAAGGTACTAGGCAAAGAGCATCCCCGCACACTTGACAGCATGAATAACCTCGCACTCGCACTCGATAGCCAGAGGAAGTACGAGGAGGCGGAGCAGATATATCGGCATACGCTCGAGCTGAAAGAGAAGGTGCTAGGCAAAGAGCATCCCAGAACACTTGATGGCATGGACAACCTCGCATTAATGCTCCGTCGCCAGGGGAAGTACGAGGAGGCAGAGCAGATTCATCGGCAGGTGCTAGATGGTTATATGAAGATACTGGGCAAAGAGCATCCCCGCACACTTGACAGCGTGAATAACCTCGCACGAGTTCTCGATAGCCAGAGGAAGTACAAGGAGGCGGAGCGAATTCGCTCTTGTCTTACTGAAGGATGAAGACAGACACGAAGTAGCTCTTATATCACTGACGGAGACATGCACGCAGCTAGGGCACTAGGTATTGGGGCCAGACTCCTCCCACATCTAACCTCAAAGGGCCTGTGTCCGGATATGTTCTTGTTTAAACCGGGGGATACACTGTTACTAGATTTAGCTAGTACTATCAACCATCAGATTCCCAAAGGTGTGTAGCTACTAGTATGACGCCCGAAAGGCGGGCACAAATTGCGATCGCCGAGGACTTTAATGGGGAATCCAAACCATATCCCTAGACCCTACTACTCTATACTACAGAACCCGATCCTGGAAGAAGGTTACAAAAGCCTTCTCTGGCCATCCGCCATCTCCTCTGTAAACCGCTCCTCAAATGCCTTCGGATATGGATTGCGTTCCGTCCGCCCAATCCCCCAATCGAGCGTTGTCCAACGATCAAACCCGGTGCCCACGTTGCCGCGAACAATATAGTACGGATCCCAACCACCATACGACGCGTCCCGAGGCTGAGCGGGTAGATACTCGATATGATAGTTGTGTTCACCAGTGCCCAACTAACGCACATGGACCTCTCCGCCCCAGACACTAAGGTGGAAGGCGTGGCTCGCGATATTTATGACCCAAGAATTCGATAACGATTCCTGCTGCGTCCCGAAAGATCGAATAACGCACAGCGTGATAATTGGTAACAATGATACTGTCAGAAGCTAGGATACTAGTAATTTCTTGTGTTGAAAGAGCTCGAGCAAAGCTTTCCAGCGACCTTTATCTACTACGCTACCAAAACCGAAGCCATGACGATTCCTTTCCTTAACCAGATCAGCCATTAGATCCACTGCCATCCCATCAATGATCTCGGCGTCATCTCTTCGTTTCGCAGCGCTGTGGCCCAAGGAAACGACAATTTGTGTCGCCGAGGCTTAGATATCCCTCACGAGCAAGACCTGGGCCGCCTTCTCATCCTTGTCTTGCTGGTGAATGCAGATTGAATCAATCCAGATTGTGGCCTCTCTGAGCTTATGAAGTCTACATAAAGCTGCGTGGCAGTTTGCCGTGACCCGATATCGCTTCCCCCAACTAGAATTGGGAGGGTTGAGTTCGGGTCGCCGCAAACGTAGGAGAGAGCTTCATATACTGGCGGGGTGGTGTAGATTGACATTGCTGAGCAAACAACGAATTTCTGAAGATAGGGCGAGAGGAAGCTGAATAGTCGGCAAACGAAAGGGTTGGAAATCTGGGCTCGGTTCTGAAAGAGGGGGAGTGTTCAAAGTTTGTCACTTCGTTGACAGGCATTTCGAACTTGGTCGTGTGAACAAATGGATGGCCCGCAGGCCTCATCACAGAAAATTAGTACCACTTATTGACCTCGTCGTCGCCGATTTACATGGACTCTAGTATCTAGCGCAGCATAGAGCACCACGCGTGAGTATGTCCGAAAAATTTAGTGCGAGGTAACCACTTTTTGAAAGCGACTAGAGTATACCTAACCCCCAGCCCTTACCCCCCCCCCCCCCACCCCACTAT
>Ga0335072_10003332_pt1 | contig 24250 bp, 23 predicted proteins | sample Lox_Sample_21_FD_206725 | JGI IMG/M metagenome (GOLD analysis project Ga0335072, IMG submission 206725) | Soil microbial communities from Loxahatchee National Wildlife Refuge, Florida, United States - Lox_Sample_2.1 | ecosystem: Environmental > Terrestrial > Soil > Wetlands | place: USA... | reverse complement strand
ACCGGGCTTCAGTGCCTCCTGCATGGTGGCGATCGCCGGCAGGTCCTGGTAGTCGATCGCCAGCAACTCGGCGGCGTCCTTCGCCTGCTGCCTGGTTTCGGCGATCACCACCGCGATCGGATCGCCGACATGGCGCACCTTGCCGACCGCCAGCACCGGATGCGCGGGCTCCGCCATCGGCGAGCCATCCTTGTTGTGAATTTGCCAGCCGCAGGGCAGCCCGCCGATGCCCTCGGCCGCCATGTCCGCGCCGGTGTATACCGCGACCACCCCGGGTGCCTTCGCCGCCGCGGCGGTGTCGATGCCGCCGACCGTCGCGTGCGAGCGGTCCGAGCGCTTGATTGCCGCGTAAAGCTGGCCGGGCCGGTTGATGTCGTCCACATAGTTGCCGCGCCCGCGCAGGAACCGCGCATCTTCCCTGCGGCGAACCGACGCACCGATGCCGTCGAATGCCATGGCGTCTCTCCCGAATTCTTGTGTCGCTCGCTTATTCGGCGGCAGCCGGCATGGCCTTGCCATGCATCAGCGGCCACGCCGCGGCGATCGCCTTGACGATGTTATGATAGCCGGTGCAACGGCAGAGATTGCCCTCAAGTCCGTCGCGGATCTGCTTCTCCGTCAGCCCGTCGGGATGCCCGTTCACCAGATCGACCGCCGTCATCACCATGCCCGGCGTGCAGAACCCGCATTGCAAGGCGTGATGCTCTCTGAACATTTCCTGCATCGGATGCAGCGTGCCGTCCGCCGCCGCCAGCCCCTCGATCGTCTTCACCTGCGCGCCGTCCACCTGCAACGCTAGGATGGTGCAGGACTTGATGGCCTCGCCGTTCATATGCACGACGCAGGCGCCGCACTGGCTGGTGTCGCAGCCAACATGCGTGCCGGTCAGACCCAGCTTTTCGCGCAGCAATTCCACCAGCAGGGTGCGGCCTTCGACCTCCACCGTGTGCTGCTTGCCGTTTACCGTCAGCGTCACCTGAGGCATGCGACCTCCCCTTTGTCCTTGCCGAGTTGCAACAGGTCTGGCCGCCACGCCGGGCGGATCAGTTGCGCGCGAGTGTGGTCGCGCCGCGGGCGCGTGGTCAAGCGGCTGTGTGCGTTGCTGGCGGGGAGGGCAAGGCGGCTGCGCCCTGCAACACCATGGCCCGGCGCATAGCCGGCAACGGCAAGGCGCCGGCCGGTCTGCGCGCCGGGTGCGGAAAGATCAGCCGGCTGCGGAATGCTCAGCCGGGTCCCGGCAGGGCGTCGCCGCCCCCCTCGGGCCGGTGCGGCCGCTACGTCTCAATAGTAGCCGCGGCAGGCCACCCGGTAATCCTGGGCGACCTCTGCGTGGTCGAGCGCCAGCACCGTCTCCGCCACCATCCGGTCCACCCGGCGTTGGCGCCGCCGTTCCAGCGCGCGGCGCAGACGGTCGATCGCGGGTAGCAGCGTGCCCGGCCGGGCAGGAATCGCGGGACCGGCGACACTGGCGGCGCTGGCGAACGGCATGGCGGACGGACTCCCTTTGTTCCGCAGGCCAATCGTGTGGCCTGGCTGCATGAGCCCAGCGTGCCCCGACCGCCGGGGAGGTGCTGTTAATTAGCTCACAGTTTATGACACTTTTGTTGCGAATGGAACCCAGAGTCGCACCCCCGCTCCCGCGGCGGTGGCGGCGGCCGCGGCTTCGCCGCATCGCGCACCGCTCCGGCATAATCGCTGCCGCCCGGCGTCTTGCCTCCACCGCCGCGCTCGACGGAACAATCGGCCTTGGGAGACAACAGTCCATGGCGCTGTCCTGCGGATACCGATGAGCCAGCCACCCAATCGCCCGCCGCCCCGGCGCGGCTTCCTGTCCGGCCTTGCCGCCGCCGGCGCCGCCCTCGCGACCGGTCTCCCTGCTCCCGCCGCCCCGTCCTGGCTCCCCCTGCGGTGTGACGTCACGCGGATACCCCCCGACCACCTCGCCCTGCTGGAGGCGACGATCGGCGAGATGCAGCAACGCTCGCGCCGTGATCCGGCCGACCCGAAGGGCTGGCGCGTCAACGCCCTCGCCCACACCCGGCTTTGCTCCAGCGTCTCGAACGCCGACCCGGCGCAGGTTCATGGCTGCTGGTGGTTCCTGCCCTGGCACCGCGTTTTCCTGGCCGTCACCGAGTGGAAGCTCCGCGCCCTCTCCGGCGATGCCACGCTCACCCTGCCCTACTGGAACTGGAGCAATGACCGGCGCATCCCGGCGGCCTTCACCCGGCCCGGCAGCCCGCTTGCCGATGCGGAGCGTCATACCCCCGACCGCGATTTGCGGCCCGTCGAGGTGGACCGGCTGTTATGCGATCCCGCGCGGTCCGCGCTCGGCGTGGCAGCGCTTGAAGCCCGCCGCTTCACCGCCCGCGCACCGGACGAAATTCCCGGTAGCTTCGGTGGCATCGCCAAGCCCAACGGCGGCGCATGGCACGGCCGAAGCAAGATGGAGACCGTGCCGCACAACGCGATCCACAACTACGTTGGCGGCGAGGCGGCCGACGGCTCGGTCGGCGACATGACCGGCCTCGCCAGGGCCGCGTTCGATCCCGTGTTCTTTGCCCATCACGGCAATCTGGACCGCCTGTGGGAGATCTGGCGGCAGGACCCGGCACGCCGGGCAACCGAACCCACGGACTCGGACTTCACCCAGAAGCAGTTCGTGTTCCCCTGGCTCGACGGCACCGTCATCGCCGTCTCGATGTCGGACCTGGAGACGCGATCGCTCGGCTACGCCTACGACCGGCTTGCCGTCATGCGCGACGGCGCCACACCGCCCGGCGATGCGGTCGCGCCGAACGCCGCGGGGCCGCGGCTGGCGAGCGCGATCCTCCCCGTCCCATCCGGCGCCACGCGCCACGAGTTGCGGATCAGCGGGGTCCAGCCCGGCGACCGGCCGCTATCCGTCGAGATTTGCCTGGCGCGTCCCGGCGATCCGGCGTCATGGCTCAGCGTCGGCGCGCTGGCGATCGGGCCAATCCCTGGCCTCGCGACATTCCCCGACAGCGAGCCGCGCTTTGACGTCACGGCAGCGATCCGCGCCCTGGCAACGCCGCTGGTCGAGGTGGCGGTCCTGCCGCTCGCTCTCGGCCCGTCACAGCGAAGCTGGCCGGCGTTCCAATACGCGGGGATGGCGATCGTCGCGCCGGCGGCCTGACGAGCCCCCGCTACGCCGCCAGCGCAAACCGGAGCGCGGCCTCGGCATGCAGTGCCGTGGTGTCGAGCAATGCCAGGGGGCTGTCCTCCGGCCGCAGCAGCAGCGGCAGTTCGGTGCAGGCGACGACGATGGCCTCCGCGCCGGCATCGCCAAGCCGGCGGACGATGTCCAGGCAGTTCGCGCGCGAGCCTTGCTCGATACGCCCGACCGTCAGCTCGTCGATGATGATGCGTTGCAGTTCGTCGCGCCCCGCGGCATCCGGCGTGCTGACCTGCAGCCCGAAGCGCTCGCGCAGCCGGTCGGCATAGATCGGCGATTCGAGGGTGAACCGGGTGCCGATCAGCCCGACGCGGCGCAAGCCTTGCGCCAGCGCAGCCTCGCCCGCCACGTCGGCGATATGCAGCAGCGGCACCGGGATCGCCGCCGCCACCTGCCCTGCCACAATATGCGCGGTGTTGGCCCCAAGCAGCACCATCTCCGCCCCCGCGGCGCAGAGCCGCCGCGCGGCGTCGATCAGCAATACGGCAAGCCCGTCCCAATCGCCGGCATTGGCCAATGCCAGCGCCTCGGCAAAGTCGACGCTGACGATGACGCTGCGCGCATTATGATGCTCGCCAAGCGCGCGGGCGGCGGCCTCGTTGAGCAAGCGGTAATACAGCGCCGTCGCTTCCCAGCTCAGCCCGCCGACCATGCCGATCAGTTTCATGGGTGATCACCTAACGGGCGAACGGCCATGTGTCGCTCCTGGAACCGCGCGATCGCGCCGCGCCGTCAATCGCCGCAACGGAACGCCTGGCGCTCCAACCAGCGCGACAAGGACAGTACGGCCGCACGGTTAGCCGTCGCGTCGGCGGTCCGCAGGCCTTCCAGATAACCCGCCGCCGCCTGCCGCACCGGTTCACCCGCGCAGCGTGCCGCGCGCAGCATCGGCAGCGTGCGCCCGTCCATCGCCCAGACCGCGTACTCATCGTCCGTCATGCCGAGGAATGCGGCCAGCGGACGGTCCGCCACTTCACCCGAAGCGTGCCACGTCGCCACATAATCGTCGACCGCGGACGCCTGGACTTCGCCCGCCGCGTACCGATCGAAAAATGTTACGGCCCGGCTTCGCACGTCAGACACGGATCCGCCTCCCTTTGACGGGGGTTTGATGAACTCTCCCGTCATCGCATAGAGCACGCCGACATGATGCCCGCGCAAATCTAACGCTTCGATCTTGCCATGCCGCTCGTCCCAGGTCTGCAATCGCCGGGTAAGCGTGTTACGCCAGCGCCTCTCGCCGTACAGGTAACCGAGGTATTCGCATGAGTCGAGATAGCCGTCTCGTGGAATGGGCCGTCGACCCAAGGCGCGCCTCCCGAGGCCGATCCCGCGAGGATGGCACGCATGAGCTTAACGAGTTGATAATCGAGCACCTTGCCAGATGCCCTTCCGCAATCAGCGTCAGCGCGCACAGCTTCGCCTTCCGATAGGCGAGACGACCGTCATTCCTCACGCGGTGATGGTCGCTCGCTTGATGGTCTGGAAGGCTCTCTCGGGAGCCGATGCCGGCAACGGTACGTAATTCTTCGGAAGAGGCAAGAGTACGTATCATCCGCGGCTTCAGCCGCATTACCTGGGTGCCAACGAACGGTCACTCATTCCACCACTTGCGATCCCGCCAGAACGAAGAGCGCGTCTCGGCATAGGCCTGGTCGATGTCGGCCTGAAGCTGGTCAGCCGGCAAGTGCGCGTTCCTGTCCCAGATTTCCTGAACAGTCGCCCGCAACAGCTCATTATTAACCGCTTGCTCGACGAAGCTGGAGAGATCGCCCCTCTTCCCACCATGCTCGGCAAGATACGAGCGCAGCGAGGCGTCGATCTCCTTCGAAACCTTCACGCTCCAGCGCGTCAACTCGCCCATGCGATCACCGTACTGTCCCGGCAAGCGGTGAGGATAAGCAATCCGCGGACGCCTCGCCAGCCTACGGGCAGTTGGGGCAAGACAGGATCGCTCGCCCCCTACCCCCGCCGCTTCTCCACGTTGGGCAGCAGCGCGGTAAGCAGCCCGATCAGCGGCAGGAACGAGCAAACCTGGTACACCGCACCGATCGAGGACGCGTCGGCAATCCGCCCCAGTGCCGCTGCCCCCAGCCCGCCCAGACCGAACGAGAACCCGAAGAACATCCCCGCCACCATGCCGACCCGTCCCGGCAGCAGCTCCTGCGCGTAGACCAGGATCGCCGAGAACGCCGACGCCAGGATCAACCCGATCGCCACCGACAGCACGCCGGTCCACCACAGGCTCGCGTAGGGCAGCAGCATCGCGAACGGGGCGGCGCCCAGGATGGAGAACCAGATCACCGGCCGCCGCCCGAACTTGTCCCCGATCGGGCCGCCGGCGAACGTCCCCGCCGCCACCGCGCCCAGGAACACGAACAAATGCACCTGCGCGTTGGCCACCGAGACGTGGAACTTCTGCATCAGATAGAACGTGTAGTACGAGCTCAAACTCGACGTGTAGACGTTCTTTGAGAACAACAGCGCCAGCAGGACCACGATCGCCCACACCACCTTGCCGCCCGACAGCTTGCTCGCCGAGACCGCCGCCGCCGCACGCCGGCCGCGGCGCTGCTGCATCGAAGGATGCCGCGCGTACCACAGGCTCACCTGGCTCAGGATCAGGATCGCGAGCAGCGCGGCGGCGGAGAACCAGGCAATGCTGCCCTGCCCGCGCGGCACCACGATGAACGCCGCCAGCAGCGGTCCGATCGCGGACCCGGTGCTGCCGCCCACCTGAAACAGCGACTGGGCGAAGCCGTAGCGCCCGCCCGAGGCCATGCGCGCCACGCGCGACGCCTCCGGATGGAACACTGCCGAACCCATCCCCACCAGCGCGGCGGAGAACAGGATCATGCCGTAGCTGTGTGCCCGGGCGAGCAAAAGCAGCCCGATCAGACTGCTTGCCATCCCGATCGGCAGGGAGAACGGCTGTGCCCGCCGGTCCGTCACCATCCCCACCACCGGCTGCAACATCGAGGCGGTGAGCTGAAACGCCAGCGTGATCAGGCCGATCTGGCCGAAATCCAGGCTGTACGACTGCTTCAGCACCGGATAGATCGCCGGCACCAGCGACTGGTTCATGTCGTTCAGCAGATGGCAGGCCGACAGCGAGACCAGGATGGCAAAGGTGGTGCCTGCCTCCGGCGCCGTCCGAACTGCGATGGCCGGCGCCATTCCGGCCAGGGTGTTTTCGCTCATCCCGCGTCCACCTCACGTCTCCGCCATTGATAAGCCATTATGCAGCGGAAGGCGCAGCGGACATATGCGCGTTCGTTCTGCCAGCCCAGCGCTTTGCCCAAATCATTCCACCTGCCGCGCCACAATATGCCTCAATCGGTGAATAAGGTCACTGTATTGAAAGGTGGCAGGCGATATTGCCGACCTTGGAGGCAGACGGAGAGCGGCGATGTATCGGTGGAAGCATCAGCCCGAGACGGTCAGCATGCGCGGATTCGCGGTCTCCGTGGCGTGGATTCTGCTGTTGCTTGGCGGCTACTGGGTGGCGGCGGACTGGCACCGGTTGTCCGACCTGGCCTGGGCCGTGCTCACCTTCGGCACCTGACGGCAACCCGCGCCCGCCCCCATAGCGGCAGGGCGGCGGCGACCTCGAAATCGCCTCCCGTGTCATGCCCGAACGCCCCCCGTGTCATGCCCGAACGCCCCCCGTGTCATGCCCGGCGACGGCCCATTGGCCCTAACTCAAAGGCGCCAGGCGGTTTTGTGTCATGGCCGCGCTCGTCGCGGCCATCCACGTCTTTGCTGGTTTTTCTGCAGAAGAGACGTGGATGCCCGGCCTTCCTCGGGCACGACACGGGGGGCATTTCCACTGTCCGCGGCCTCAAGTTAGCGCCTATGGGCGAAGGCCGGGCATCCGCGTTTTTTTGGGGAAACCCCGGCAGCGTGCGGCGCGACGGCGGATTTCGCATCCGCGTGACGGCACGATCATTCCCCTGAATTAACGGACTTCTCGGTCAAGAAATGATGCGAATTTGCCGATCGCACGGCAAAATTCATTGCGCATCCTGAAAAACCCCCGCCGCCATCCCGCGGCACCCTGTGCCGGCAAAGCCCGGCCCGCGTGAACCATCATCGAACCGTCTGCTGCGCTGCGCCGGCACGCGCGGAAGCGCTTCTCGCCGCGGGCAGTCCCCGCGCGCCGCGGCCGGTCAATGCGGGCACAGGAGCAAGCCGGCGGACGGGCAGCGGATGGCGCACCGGGGCCCGGCGCGGTTGCTCTTCTTCCTCCTCCAGCGCACGGCCGCGCGGTATCTGCGGCGCCAGCATGCCGTCCACGATCCCGCCCAGCGCCGCCACGCGCGCCACCATCGCAGCGCGCGACGTCACGCCGAACTTGGCGAACACGCGCCGCATGTGAGTGCACACCGTCCAGTTGCTGATCTCCAGCACGCTGGCGATGACCTTGTTCTGATGGCCTTCCGCCACCAGACGCACGATCTCGACCTCGCGTGGGCTGAGCGAGACGCCCTTCGGCGTCACCGCGGGCATGCGGATCAGCAGATATCGTTGCCCATCAACATCGATATCCATCAGCATTTGCTCTGAGGATTCGTCACCGGGGCTGTCGCCCAGGCTGCGGACCAGTGCGCGCAGACGCAGGCGCACCGCCTCGCCGACAATCGATTCCTCCCCACTCGCGGCCGAGTTCGCTGGCATGCCAATTGCTCCATCGTTGGCAATCAAGGCTATCCAGAGGCCAGACCGTCCCTTCGTTGCTGGCGGCGCGCTTTGCCTTCGTCGCACCAGCACGCCACCAGAACCGTACGTTACACGACTCTTGCCGCCCGCGGCCAGTCGCTTGTTTGAGTTAACGCAAAATGACGCCGGCATCGAATGCAGTCCCGATGGGGACACTTTCAGCGTCGCACGTACGAGCGAAACATCAATATGGTGCCTATAAAGTGTGACTGGCGCGTTATGCGCCGGGTTTGCCACGGTCCGGCCGGCGTCACCATCCCCCGAGGAGGTCCACATGTCGGCGATCCGGGATACCGAGCTGGAATCCGAGTTCGAGCAAGAGGCCGAAGGCGAAGGCGAGGCGTTCAGTCTCGGCGGCATCGGCGACATGCTCGGCGGGTTGCTGGGCGAGGGCGAAGGCGAATTGGAGCTTGAGGGGGAGCTGGAAGGCGAACTCGAAGGCGAATTCGAAGGCGAATTTGAATCCGAATTCGAAGGCGAATTCGAGGGCGAAGGATTCAGCTTCGGCGGCTTGTTCAAAAAGATCGCGCCGATTCTGAAGCGGGTCGCGAAAGTCGCGGCACCGATGGTTGGCACCGCGATCCTCGGTCCCGCCGGCGGCGTGCTGGGCAAGCTTGCAGCCAATGCGCTGGGCGAAGGTGAATTCGAATCGGAATTCGAACTAGAAGGCGAGTTCGAATCCGAAGGCGAATTTGAATCCGAATTCGAAGGCGAGTCGGAGGCCGAGCAAGAGATCGCCAGCCACCCGATCACCGAGAGCGAGGCGCTCGCCGAGATGATGGCGGAAGCCGCAAGCCAGGCCGCAAGCGAGAGCGAAGCCGAGGCCATGGTGGGCGCCGCCGTCGTCACCGTGCTGTCGCCGCGGGACCGCCGCGCGCTGCGCCGCTTGCTGCCGCACCTGGTGCGCGGTGCGGCGGTGCTCACGCGCATCCTGCGCCGCCATCGCGCCACCCGCCACGCCGTGCGCGCGGTGCCGCAGATCATGCGCCGCACTGTGAAGCGCCTGAAGCGCCACGCCGCCGCAGGCCGCCCCATCACCCGCCGCGCCGCGGCACACGCCACCGCCCGCGAAGTCCGTCGCGTGCTCGGCAGTCCGCGCGTCGTCCGCACCGCGGTCGTGCGCAACGCGCGAACCAGCCGCGCGATGAAGCGTCCGCATCGGCGCTTCCGCCGGGTCGCCGGCTGATTGTTCCGCCCGCCCCGCGTACGACCCGAAAGGAGACAGCACCATGGCGATCGCACTTGGCGAGCTGGAACTGGAGCTCGAAGGCCTCGGTGAATTCGAATCCGAATACGAGAGCGAGCTGGAAGGTGAACTCGAAGGCGAATTCGAAGCGGAATTCGAGTCGGAACTGGAGTCCGAATTCGAATCGGAGCTGGAATCCGAATTCGAATCGGAGTTCGAGAGCGGTGGCCCCAACCCGGTCAGCCGCGTCTATCCCGACGCGATGATGGAGCATATGGGCCTCGCCGCCATGGAGGCGGAGACCGAGTACGAGGCGGCAGAGCATTTCCTGCCGCTGGTGCCGCTGGTCGCCAGCAAGATCCTGCCGCTGGCGGCCAAGGCGGCACCGAGGATCGCGGCGAAAGTGCTGCCGCGCATCGCCAGGGCGGTGGCCCACGTCACGCCGCGGCTGACCCGCAGCGTCACCCACCTGACCCGCGCGCTGCACCGCAACCCGCAAACGCGGCACCTGGTGCGTACCGTGCCCAGCATCGCCCGGCGCGCGGTCACCAAGATCGCCCGCCATGCCGCCGCCGGCCATCCGATCACGCCACGTCACGCGGCGCGTATCCTGCGGCACGAACATCATCGGGTGCTGCACAACCCGCGCATGGTGCATGCCGCGCTGCGGCACGCCAACAGGATGGACCGCCGCTATCACCGCGTCGGCGGACTGCCGGTGCCGGTGCGCGGCGCCGTCGCACATGCTCATGGCATCCTGGGCCACGCCGCCCTCGCGCCGCATCTGCGCCGGATCGCCCCGCATCTGCGCGGCCTGGTGACCCATCCGCATCACGCCGCGGCCGTGGCGCGCCGCTACGCCACGCCGCATCTGCGCCGGCTCGCCGGGATGCGCGGCCATGCCTGCCCCACCTGCGGCTCGCGCACGCGCGCGTGCTGCTGCTGCTGTTAGTCCCTCCCACCGCGAGCTGGTGTCATGGACGGCGCGACTGAAAGCCTGGTGAGAGATGGCCTGGGGCGCCCGCCGTCAACGTCGCGACGGCGGCGCCCGGCGCGCGCCGGCCACCACCGCCCGCCGCACCCGGTGCTGCGCCCCTGGCTGCGCGCCCAGTCGATCAATGTCACCCGCCACGCCGCCGCGCTCCGCCCGTTCAAACGCGAGGAGTTCGGCAGCCACGCCGCTGCTCCCTCCGACGGCCACGTCCAGGCGGTCAACACGCTGATGACATCCCTCCGTCGCGGCTTGCTCGACCTCAGCAAGCGCCTGACGCTGGCGGTGAAGGCCGCCGACGCCGAGCCCACCACCGCGCGGCTGTCCGAAGTGGTGCGCCGCAAGGACAAGGCGCAACACTGGGTGCAGGGCATCGAGCGCATCTGGGACTTCTATTTCGAATTGTTCGGCCAGCGGCAGTCGAACTACGCCGATTGGCTGCTGAGCTGCGACCGCATCGCGCTCGATTGCTACCAGGCCTACTGGAACGGGCTCGGCAAGGCGCGGCCGATCCCCGCACCGCCGCCGTTCTGCTACATGCGCACCGGCTTTGCGCCGGCGACCTTCCGCCGCGGCATCCCGCTGCGGCGCCTCGGCCGGCAGCTCAATCCGTTTCCGATCGTGCAACTGCCGTATCACCGGCTGATCAACCCCTGGACGCTCGGGGCGATGCTGCACGAGACCAGCCACAATCTGCAGAGCGAGCTTGGCCTCAGCCGCGACATCCCGCGCGCCATCGCCCGCACGCTGCTGGACGCGGACCAGCCAAAGAAGATCGCCGGCATCTGGACCCGCTGGAACCGCGAGATGTTCGCCGACATGTCGGCCCTCTTGCTCGGCGGGCCGGAAGTGGTCGGATCGCTGATGGACGTGGTCGGCCGCGCGCCGGCGGTGGCGTTCGCCTACAATCCGCGCGCGCCGCATCCCACGCCCTATCTGCGCACGTTGATCAGCGTCGAGTTGCTCCGCCGCATGGGCTTCGTCGACGAAGCGGAGCGCTATCGCCGCGCCTGGCTCGGCATCTATCCGCCGCCGCCGGAGGGCAGCATGCCGGCCGGGCTGGTGGAGACATTCCCCACCGCGTGCCGGCTCGCAGTGGATGCGATGTGCTATCGCCCCTATCCGTCGCTTGGCGACAAGAGCCTGGCGCAGGTCGTGTCGTTCAACGACAAGGACCGCCAGATGACGGAGGAAGCCGCCGGCCGCCTCGCCGCCGGCGTCGATCCCGGCATCGTTCCCGCGCGCTTCCTGATCGCTGCCGCGCGCATCGCGCTGGACCGCAAGCTGGCGCGCCCCGGCGTGATCGCGAAGAACTTCTACCTCGAGCTGGCACGGAGATAGCGCCATGGCGATCGAGGAAACTTTCGAACGTCTGGTCTGCACATTCTCCGCCGCGGAGGAGGCCTTCCACAGCCTGCGTCTGACCGCGATCGAGGATCGTCCGCCGCAGGGCGAAATATTGCTGGTGGAGCGGCTGGGCAACCTGGTCGAGGACATGCGCGGCTGGCTGGCGGAGAGCCAGGAGGCAGCCGCCGATGCACGTCAGGCCGTCACCCATCCACTCGACGGCTATCGCGCCCGCCAGGCGCTGGGACGCGCCTCCGAGCGGTTCATCCGCCTGGAAATGCAGTTCTTCAACGAGGCGGTATCGCACCGCATGGTCGACGGGCTGGAGCGCTTCGGCCGCCAGCGTGGCGGCGAATGGTTCGGCTGGTCCGGCGGCGTGGTCATGGCGCTGCAGGCATGCCGCGAACCATTGCAGTTGCTGGACGGAGCCATCCTGTATTCGTGGCAGGAGCTGTGCGCCTGCCTTGCCGCCAAATCGCTTGCAATCAGCAACATAAACGTTGGTCCGCACCTCGTGGACCCTTCGGTGGAGGCGGCGCGACATCGGCCGGCATCGCCCGGCCCGCGCAAGGAGCAAAGAAATTGACCTGTCCGGCACAGCTCTGGGGCAGGGAGACATGCAACTCGGTCAGAGGAGGTTCACATGGCGACGCAATCAAGGCATGAGCGGGGCCATTCTCGCCACCAGACGCCGGCAGGCGCGGGCACTGGGGAGCGGCCGGCAGCAGCAATACTGGCAGCGGAAATCACCGACGAATCCGAGACCACGTCCGCCCCGGCGTGGGAATCCGGCGATGGCGAATCCGGCGATTCATTCACCGGCCAGCAAGGCAATGCTGCCGGAACGTCACCGCCCGTGGGGACGGTGTGCCTCGATGAAACCTCGCTCGACTGCATTCGCGAAGCGGCCTGTGCGTTCCGCGACGCAGCTTATGCGTTGCGTGACATGAACGGTGCATCGACCACGGATATGCCGCCGATGAGCGCGCCGCTCGCCCATGCGCTCACCGAAATCGCCCACGCGATCCGCGATCTGGCCAAGTCGTTCGGCAACGGCAGTACCCATTGGAGCTCGGGCAGTGCCGCGACCTCGCAACCGCAATTGTCAGCGGCACCGCTGCAGGTCGCGCCTGAACCATCAATCTCCACCGGGCCGCTGACACCGTTCCAGGCGATGCAGAACATGCAGGCGATGCGTGCCTTCGCGCAGACGGGCCGCACCCAGTTGCAGGAGGCCGTGCGACTCATCAGCGCATTTGAAACCAGCGCGGGCTGAACCTCGCCGCTCGACGTTCCCGCCGCTTGAGCCCTGACGCCAAGCCGGAAAAGCCGACCGAATCTGTTCGACGGAGACTGCACATGTCTGTGGCAACAATACCATCGGCTTCGCCGCTTCCGGCTCCCTGGGGGCCCGCCGGGGCCCCGGCCTGGCCGACCGGCGTTGGCGCCCCCGGCAGCGGCGGGTTCACCCCCGCCTACCCAATTCTGACCGAGGAAGTCGGTTATGCGCCCTCGCCGCTCTCCGGCGGCGGCCCCGGCGGCCTGAAGTCACCGGCGGGAGGATCATCGCCACTCGGCATGAAGGTGACGCGCGCGCTCCAGGACGTGCTAGGCTGGAAGATCAAGCCAGGCGATGCCATCGGCTTCAGGGGTGCGCTTAACCAGTCGTTCCAGATTTCGCTGACGGAGGGACACGCCGCGAGCAAATGGACCCCGCGCAGCTATGCCGTCCAATCCGACCTCTCCGGCGGCATCACCGGTGCGCAGGCCAGCGTCTATACCATGGCGAAGACATTGCTCGACCAGATGCTGCCGCTGGTCGACGGCCTCTACGCGCTCGATCCAGCCGCCGATCAGGAATATGTCCAGGCACTGAAGCAGCTCGCGGCCAGCCAGCTCACCAATCTGGGCCAGGAAATCGGCTATCTTGGCGGTCCCCGCGTCATGCGGGTCCATCAGTACTTCCAGATGCTGCTGGGCGGCACGGTCAACCTGATCATGCCGCCCACCGGATCGCCGCCCTCGTCGGCATCGGTCGCGCTGGTGCCGACGGGCGCCGTGCCGCCACCGCCCTATACCCCGCCGCCCTATCCGCCGGGGCCGCCGTTGGCCGGCTTCTACACCAACCCCGACCAGGTGCTTGGCACGCTGGGCGATCTGCGCGACTTGCTCGGGCTGCGCCAGACCGCGGGCGCGGGTGTCCTCACGACCTACATCAACACGGTCGATGACGAAACCAACGTAACGAATTTCCGTATCATCGTCGACTATGCGAATTCGCTGTGGAATGCCTGGAGCAATAGCATCCAGTTCTTCATCACCACCGCCACGCCGTTCCTCGGCACGCAGTTGGTCATCATTTCGCGCCAGCTCGGCGTGATCAGCGAGATCGTCGACGAAGTCCGCTTTGTGCTCGATTCCGTGTTCATCGGCCCGCAGGAGCGGCAGACCGCATTGCTCAACCTGGCCGCGCTCGGCGGCCAGTTCAGCAACCTGCCGCCGATCTTCCTCGAGGATCTGCTGTCCTGGACTCAGGCCTTCGTCACCGACGAAGCCCCCGCGGTGATCCAGTCCGGCGGCAAGTTCGGCCTGGGCGAGGACTTCTGCGCGATGATCTGGCAGCTTTCGCAGCAGATCTATGGCGCATTCCAGTACGCCTATACCGTTGGAACGCCACCCGGCATCAATACCGTGCGCGTGCTGACGTCGATGCAAAAACTGGCCGGCGAGATCTACGAACTGTACACGCTCGCCTATCCGGTCGGCGCATCCTACCTGCAGCCGCGGCCTTAATCGGATCGAGACGGAGACGCAGCCATGGCAAGCATGAAAGACTATCAGGGCCTTCACGACCGCGTCGCCGCGTTGCGCGAGCAAGTGACCAACAACCTGTCGGCCGATCTGGTTTCCAATCCTCAGCTCGCCGACGCGCTGACCAAGCAGATCGACGACTTGCTCGCATCGGTGGTGGAGGCCGACAAAACGACGCTGGCACCGCCGGACAATGGCTTGTCCGCCCTGGCCGGCATCGGGTCCGGCGCCTCGACCGACCTCGGCGATACGCGCATCCCTGCCGGCGTCGTCGCCTACGACGATACGATCACCTCGGAACGCATCGTCGCCGTTGGCGACATGTACTATCTGTGGCAGCACGAGAAGATCGGCGTGTTCCGCGTGGTGCAGAAGCTGCAGGAATTGTTCCGCGCCGGCACCGTGCGGCTGTCGGGCGGCCAGGGCGCATTCGCGCTCTACCAGTTCGATCGCCGCCAGGTGCTGCGCTACACCCAGCGCGACCGCATCGCCGCCTATCGCCGCGTGTTCGGCTATGGCGGCGGCTCGGCCCCCGCCGGCGCCCACCCCAACACCGACTTCCATCACCTGTTCTCGCATTTCGTCCAGCAGGTCACCTTGTTCTGGCGCGACAAGCGGATCTCAGACGTAATCCGCGAACGTGCCTACGACCCCAGCTTCGGCTCCATCGCCATCGTGCGCCGCGCCGGCCTCGACCTGCGCAACAATCTCAAATGGCTGTCGTTCGGCGACGTGAACGTGCTGCGTGTCGAGGTGATGCAGTTGCTGGAGGAAGCCTTCAAGATCCTCGACGCTCCCGACGTGAAACGCTTGTTCGGCGCCGACAACGCTTGGGACGTGGTGGAGGAGGTCCTGGTGCGCTACTTCAAGGAACGCTTGGTCACCTCGCCGCGCCAGCGCATGGGCGTCACCGGCCGCGAGGTCCTGCGCTGGCTCGCCCACCCGCACATCCTCACCACCACCCGCGCGCAGTTCGAAACGCTGTTGCTCGAGATCGCGGAAAACGCCGAGGAATGGCTGACCAGCGCGCAGGCAATGCAGTTGGCCGGCCGCACCACGAGCAATCGGGTGATGCCGTGGACGCGCTCGACGCCGCCGACCGCCGCGCCAGGCCGCGCGCCGGTGGCCTCCATCGGCCAGCGCGCCTATGCCCGCGCGACGGCGTGACGCATGGCGCGCGTGGTGACGCAGCGTGACACCCGACGCGGCGTGGCTGCGCGCGCTCGTCTACGGCGGGGCAGTACTGGGCGGCGGGGGTGGCGGTTCGCTGCAAGCCGGCCTGACCGCCGCGCGCGATGCATTGGCCGCCGGCACGCCGCACATCCTGGCGCTGGATCGCATCGATCCCCGGGCAACGCTGCTAACCCTCTCGGCGGTCGGCACCGTCGGAACCACCTCCGGCGGCGGCCTGTCGCACCGGCATTTCGCACGCGCGCTGGCGGTGTTCGAATCCTTCGCGGGACGCACGCCGGCCGGCTTCATCGCGAGCGAGGTCGGGCCGCGCGCCGTCACCTATGGCCTGCGCGAATCGGCCGTCACCGGCATCCCCGTCGTTGATGCGCCCTGCAATGGCCGCGCCCATCCATTGTTCGCCATGGGCTCGCTCGGCCTGCATCGCCGCCCGGGCCTGACCAGCGCGGCGGTGGCGGTGGGCGGCGCGTTCGGCTCGCCGCGCTATGTCGAACTTGCCATACGGGCGAACGTAACGACGGGCGGGCGCATCGTGCGCGAACGCGCGGCGCGGTCCGGCGTCGCGCTCGCGGTGGCGCGCAATCCGCTGCCTGCGGCGTATGTGCGCCGGCACGCCGCGGTCGGCGGGCTGGCCTATGCCGCGCGCGTAGGGCGCACGCTGCTGGCGCGCCTGCCCCAAGGATGCAGCGCCGCGCTGGCCGCGCTGGCGAAACTGATGGGCGGACGCGTTATCGGACACGGCCGCGTGGCATCCGCCGATCTCATGGAGCAACAGGGATTTACCGTGGGACAAATCATGCTCGCGCGGACCGGCGGCCGCCCATTGCGCCTGCACGTCTGCAACGAGCTGATGGCGGCGGACGATCGAGGCCGCCGATTGGCCACGTTTCCCGACCTCATCACGTTGTTCGACAGCCAGTCCGGACTGCCGCTCGGCTCGGCGGAGGCGACCGAAGGCAGGGCCGTTGCAGTGTTCGCCGTGTCGCGGACGCGGCTGATCCTGGGCTCGACGATGCAAGACGCGGGATTGCTGCGGGGGATCGAGGAACTGCTGGGGGTAGCGCTCGGCGGCGCCGGCGAAAAATCGCCACGGCCGAGCATGGTCGACGTCACTCCAATGCGTCTGGCGCCGAACAGCCAATCGCGCCGCCCCGTTGCCCCCCTGCCCTCGCTCCTATAGCTTCCGCGCCCGCTTTTGTCGGGAATCCACCCTCATGTCTCTGACCGCCGAACGACTCGACCGTATCCAGCCCAGCCTGACCATCGCCATTGCCACCAAGGCGCGCCACATGATCGCCGAGGGCAAGAACGTGATCAGCCTGTCGCAGGGCGAGCCGGATTTCGACACGCCCCGCAACGTCAAGGACGCCGCGATCCGCGCGATCGAAGCCAACGACACGCACTATACGGACGTCGCCGGAACCCCGGCCCTGCGCAAGGCGGTGGCGCAAAAGTTCAAGCGTGATAGCGGGCTGGACTACAAGCCGGAGGAGATCATCATCTCCACCGGCGGCAAGCAGGTGATCTTCAACGCCATGCTGGCGACGCTGGACAAGGACGATGAAGTCATCATCCCCAGCCCGTGCTGGGTGAGCTATCCGGACATCGTCAGCCTGGCGGACGGCAAGCCGGTGCTGGTGCCATGTGGCCAGAACCACGCGTTCAAGCTGCGCGCCGAGGACCTGGAAGCGGCGATCACGCCGCGCACCAAGTGGTTCATGCTGAACAATCCGTGCAACCCGACGGGTGCGGCGTACAGCAAGGAAGACCTGAAGCCGATCTGCGATGTGCTGATGAAGCATCCGAACATCTGGATCTTCACCGACGACATCTATGAGAAGCTGGCCTATGACGGCTTCCGGCCGGCGACGATTCTGGAAGTCGAACCGCGGCTGCGCGACCGCACGCTGACCATGAACGGGTGCTCCAAGGCCTATGCGATGACCGGCTGGCGCATCGGTTTCGCCGGCGCTCCGGTGGCGCTGATCAAGGCGATGGACAAGCTGCAAAGCCAGTCCACCTCCAACCCCAACAGCATCGCGATGGCGGCGGCGGTCGAGGCGCTGACCGGCCAGCAGGACTCGATCGAGGAGATGCGGAGAATCTTCGAGGAGCGCCGCGACCTCGTTGTGCGCGAACTGAACAAGGCGCCTGGTCTGAACTGCCACAAGCCGGAGGGGGCGTTCTACGTCTACCCTTCGATCCATGGCTGCATCGGCAAGACCACGCGCGCAGGCAAGAAGATCACTGACGACGAAACTTTTGTCCTCGCCTTGTTGGAGGAGGAAGGCGTGGCAACGGTGCACGGCGCTGCGTTCTGCTATCCCGGCCACATCCGCATCGCCTATGCCAATGCGACGTCGGAACTGGAAGACGCCTGCCGCCGCATCCAGCATTTCTGCGAAGGGATGCACTGATGTCAGCCGCCACGGTGTCGCTGCCCGCGGGGCCGCGTTTGTCGCAGCGGCTTGGTCGCGTCCAGGTGGCAGCCAGCGTGCAGATGACGATCAAGGCCCGTGAACTGCGCGCCGCCGGCAAGAACGTCATCACGCTGACCACCGGCGAGCCGAATTTCGACAGCCCGCCGCATGCCATCGAGGCGGCGCACCAGGCGGCGCTGAAGGGCGACACCAAGTATCCGCCGCAGGACGGCACGCCGGCGTTCAAGCGCGCGATCCAGGAAAAATTCAAGCGCGACAGCGGCATCGACTATGCGCTGGACGAGATCTGCGTCGGCAATGGCGGCAAGCAATGCTTGTTCAACGCCATCATGGCGACGGTCGATCCGGGCGACGAGGTGGTGATCCCGGTGCCGTCCTGGATCGCCTATGCGCAGATGACACAGCTCGCCGAAGGCGCGCCGGTGTTCGTAAGCTGTCCGCAGAACAACGGCTTCAAGCCGCGGCCCGAGGATATCGACGCGGCGATCACGCCGAAAACCAAGTGGCTGGTGCTGAATAGTCCGAACAATCCGACCGGGGCGGTGCTCGGCGCGGAGGATATGAAGGCGATCGCCGCGGTGATGCGCAAACACCCGCATGTCTGGATTCTCTGCGACGACATGTATGAACATTTGATTTTCACCGGGGTAGAGCATGCGACGATGGCGCAGGTCGCGCCCGATCTGAAGGATCGGGTGCTGACGGTGTCGGGCATATCGAAGACCTATGCGATGACCGGATGGCGCATCGGCTTTGCCGGCGGCCCGAAGACGCTGATCCGGGCGATGGTGAACATGCAGGGCCAGGCGACGGCGGGCATTTCCACCGTGGGCATGGCGGCGGCGGTCGCGGCGCTCAACGGTCCGCAGGATGGTGCGCGCGAGCAAAGCGTCGCGTACCAGCGCCGCCGCGACATCGCGGTGGAGATGCTGAACGCCTGCAAGGGCATCACCTGTCACAAGCCCGAAGGCGCGTTCTACGTGTTTCCCAATGTGGCGGGATGCCTGGGGCACACGACCGAAGGCGGCAGGCTGTTGCGCAACGATGAAGACGTGTGCCTCGCTTTGCTGGAGGAAAAATACGTCGCCACCGTGCACGGCGCGGCGTATCACATGAGCCCGTATCTGCGGATCAGCACGGCGACGGATGATGCGTCGCTGGTGGAAGGCTGCAAGCGCATCCAGGCATTCTGCCAAGCGTTGTGTTAACCTCTCCCGCCCTAAACTGACCTCTCCCGCTTCGCGGGGGGTCGAGACGTGTCAACGTCGACCGAACTTAACCTCTCCCGCTTCGCGGGAGGTCGAGACGCCGCAGGCGTCGAGGGAGAGGGGCGGGGCGCTACACTCTCACGCTTCAGATCGCGCGTGGCGTATTCACCGCGTACCCACCCACCCCCGCGCAGCGCGCGCGTGACAGATCAGTCCGCAGTTGACGAATCGCTCGCGTCCTGTCCCTTCTCCCATCATGGCGCCCGCGTCGATCGAGACTCTCGCTCTCCCCCATTGCTCTGCGCGCGTCGAATGGCGCCGTAGTGCGCGGGCGCGGCGGGTCAGCCTGCGCATCGATCCGCGTGGCGGCAATGTCGTCGTCACCTTGCCGGCGCGGGCAGGGCGCAGCGCCGGCGTCGCCCTGCTGATGACGCATGCCGATTGGGTCGCGAGCAAACTCGCGGCGCTGCCCGATCATGTGCCCCTGGTGGACGGCGGGATGGTGCCGATCCACGGCGTGCCGCATCGTATTCGTCATATGCCGCAGGCGCGCGGTGTGGCCTGGATTGCCGATCGGGAGTTGTTTGTCACCGGCGCGGCGGAATTCCTCCGCCGCCGGGTGGTCGATTTTCTTCGCACGGAGGCGCGCGGCAAGCTGTCGGAGCGGGCCTTGGCGAAGGCGGCGGCGATTGACACAAAGCCTCGCCGCATCGTGGTGAAGGATACGCACAGCCGCTGGGGAAGCTGCGCGCCGGACGGGTCGCTGGCGTTCAGTTGGCGGCTGATCATGGCGCCGGAATTCGTCCAGGACTATGTCGCCGCGCACGAAGTGGCGCATCTGCGGCACATGAATCACGGCAAGCGCTTCTGGGCGCTGGTGGATGAACTGACACCGCATACCACGGCGGCAATTCCCTGGCTGCGCGGCGAAGGCTCCCGCCTGCTCCGCGTCGGCTGACCGCCGGCGGCGGTTTCGTTCTGTGTCATGGCCGCGCTTGTCGCGGCCATCCATGGCGTTGCCGCGCGCCGCACGGAAAGTCGTGAATGTCCGCACCAAGCGATGCTCGTCGCGGCCATGACACAGGACTAAATCCCCGCTTGGCGCCTTAAGCTGACGCCTACGGACAGCAACCCGCGATCGGCGCGCGAAAACATCTTGACTTCCCACCCGACGTTAGTTAGTATTATTGCCATGAGACATGCCGCCGCCAATCCACCTGCGCCTCCCCCATCCGCTCGCCAGTCCGTGCCGGGAAACATCGCGCAATTGCTGTATGTCGTCCGCGTTCTCCTCGAATACGGACGCCACATGGCAGCGACGCTTGACAGCCGCGCCACCCGCCCCGGCTTCGACATCGTCGCGCGCATGTTCCGCTATGCCATCATTCCGGTCATCCGTGCCCACCTCGAACGGGGCATCCTGCGCGCAAGCGCGCTCGAAACCGCATTGCTCCAGCGTGCCGCTGCCGGCCGCGACGTGGCAATTTCGAATCCTTGGGCCCAGTCCGAATTCATCATGACGGCGGAGGACGATCCCGAGACGGGATCGCTTGAGGCGCAAACCACGCGCCTCATGGCCGAGCGCGCCGCACACGATGCGCCGATCGATACCCTCAAGGCAGCGGCGGAGGAAGAAATCGCGGCCGCGGTGCGCGGCGAACCGATCGGCCGCACGCTGGCCGCCATCCGCCGCGATCTCGGTGTGGTGCCGTTCTATTGCACCCGCGCGTTCTGGGACGCGCTGTTGCTGGCGATGATCCGTTACGAGGCCAGCACGCTGGAGTGCCGCGAGGATGCGCCGTGCCGATCGGAGCGATCGGCCGGAGCCAGGCTCGCGGATCCGACAGAAGATTGCCCGCCTGAGGTCACGCCTGCCGCAGCGGTGCGCACGCCCGCGCCCAGGATGCATGCGCCCGGAACCCATACGATGCAGATTGATGCGTTGCGTCCCTGGCTGCCAAAACAATCCGGGAACGAGCCGGTGCGTCCGCACGGCGTTGTATCACGTGCAAAACGACATGCCGCCGCCTCGGCCTCGGCCACGGGCCCGCCCCTGCGGGCCGCCGCGACTGCGGCCTTGATTTGCTGAACAGCTAAACAGAACCGCAGATTGATGCACGGGACCGGACCTCGTCCGGCCCCGCCATCCTGATTCGTGCCACACGAACCCAGCGCCTCGCCGCCGCCGTCAGGTATTCTAAAATTGCAACAAAGGCCGCGCCCCGGCATGACGTCCGCCAGTCCCATCTGCGTGCTTTGCGTGCATCGCCTTCTTATCTGCGTTCCAATTCTTTCTTTGCCGCCCGCAATGCACTACGAACGGCATGAGCCGCTTAAGCAACCCCCGCACCGCCGCGCCTCACACGCTGATCGCGTCGAGTTCCCGCCCCGCATGGTCAGGCGTGAACGCCCAGACGCCGACGGCCATCAGCACCATCGCCACCGGGATCAGCAGGAACGCCGCCGCGAACGATCCGGTGCGCTGCTGCAAGGCGACGGCGACGAACGGCCACAGGACGAATCCCACCAGCCACGCCACCGACCAGGAGAAGCCGTTGCCCACGCCACGGATCCGCGTCGGATAGACTTCCGCCGTCAGGATCATGCTGGGCGCCCAGAACCCCAAAAAGCCGACGCTCCACAGCAGCCCATAAATCCACAACGCGGTGTCGCTCTTGGCGAACACCCAAAGCGTCAGGAACACGGCCCCTTCGGCCAGCATGATGTAGAATGCCGGACGGCGGCCATAGCGATCGGAAATCCAGCCCGCCGCAAGCAGCCCGAGGAATCCGGCCAGCCCCCACCAGATATAGAACGTGCCGTAGGTCGCGGTGGACCAGTGCCGCTCCTGTGCCAGATAGAGCGGCATCCACCCGCCAACGGTGCCGTAGATCGTGGTACTGCAACAGGCGACGAACGTCGCCGCCGCGGTGCTGCGCCACATGTCGGGCAAGAACAATTGCCGCAGCGGCACGCGCTTGGTCTTGTCGAGCCAGTCCTGGTCCGCCGCCGCCAACGCCTGCCCTGTCGCGCGCGCCTCGCGGATGCGGCGGATGCGATCCTGCATGCGCACCCAGTAGGGCGACTCCGGACATTTCGCGCGCACATACACGGCGATCAGGGCCACCACCGCCGGCACCGCGAAGGCGATGCGCCAGCCGTAATCGGCGATGACGAAGGTGGCGACCGCGCCAGCCGCGGCGGCACCGAAGCACCATGTGCCGCGGTTGATGCCGATGGCGCGTCCGCGCAAATGCGCGGGCCAGGTCTCCGCCACCAGCATCGAGCCAAGCGCCCACTCGCCGTTCAATGCGAAGTTCACAGCGCAGCGCGCCGCGACGAAGGCCACGAACGTGGGACATATCGCGACCACCGGCATCATCAGCGAGAACAACGCGATGTTCAGCGCCAGCAAGGTGCGCCGCCCGTAGCGGTCGGCGAGCCATGGCCAGATATACATGCCGACGATGCCGATCAGCAGCGCGATCTGCAGCCCCGAGCGGTATTCGGGAATGTTGATGCGATAGTCGCGAATGATCAGCGGCGAGGCGAGCGCGAAGATCACGCCGTCCATGCCGTCGAATCCCCAACCCAGGCCGTTGGCGATGGCGATATGCCAATGCGTGCGGGTCACCCGTGTCTGGTCGCTCGCATCGCGGAACTTCGCTTGCTCGCGGTAGCGCGTTTCCAACGGTCCGATGGGTATCGCGGATGTCGCGAGGCCAGTGGCACTCATGGCGTTCGTTTCCCCTGTTTCGTCCTGGCTTTGCGGTTGTCACGCTGCTTGCTCAGTCGCGACCCGTTTCACCCAGCTTGCTGCGTCCCCGGCAATTCCGCAATCAGCCGGCATGAGGCGTCACCGGACAGCAGAACGCCGCCCGGCGTTTCCGCCGCGCGGCTTGTGTCAAGCGCGGTGTCCCGCGCTGTCATGCTTCGTGGGGAAATAAGCGCGTCATCTGATGCGCCAGCCGCGCCCACCGCCGGGGCCGCCTCACCACACCATGCCGCGGTCCTGCGCCTTCTGCTTGCGCGCGGACGGGTTGGAAACGGTCAACCATTCGGTAACCGGCATGAACCGCGGCGCGAGGAAATGATAGGTATGCTCTACCGCGGTACGCGCGCGCGGGTCGTAGACCGGTCCGACACCCTCCCATTCCGCCAGCAGCGGCTGCCAGGCGCGTACCGTGCGGTATAGCCAGTCCCGGTTCGAACGAATGAAAGTCCGCTGGCTCTCCGAGTTCCGCAATACCGCCAATACTTCGCCGGTCTGGGCATCCAGCTCCTCGAACCGGCCACCGATCCGGCGCAGCGCCGTGCCGTTCAGCCGGCGCACCTGCGCCAGCTTCTCAAGCTGAACCTGATCCCCGCGCCAGCCCTGCGCCAGCCGCGCCATTTTCAGCGACACCCCCTGCACCGGCACCAGCAACCGGTCGCGCAGCGCCTCCACATAGGCAAGTTCCTGCGCCAGCCCATCCAGCGTCTCGCCGATGCTGGCCTCGGCCACGGCGAGTTCCTGCGCCGCCTGCCGGCAGGCCTCCCGCAACCGCGGCTGGAATGCCGGCTCCTCTGCCGCCGCCATCACCGTCGCGGGCTCCAGCAGGGCGTGATCGCCGGCCCAGACGGGATCGAGCGAGGCGACCAGGTTCAGCCGCAGCCGTGCCAGCGCGAGCTGCCGGTGCCGGTGCTCTGGCTCCCAGCTTGCCTCGCCGCTCAGCACCTCGGGCGGCAGCGGGTCGCCCGGGTGCAGTACGGTGACGAAATCCAGCGCGGCGACGATCAGCCCGAGCATGCGGCCGTCCTCGGACTCATCGGGGATGTTGAACTCGCGTTGCAGCGCACGCAGCGGCAGGGCGGCTTCACGCTCCCCCAGCAGGACGACCATGACCGGCGTGCCGTCGGTCTCAGCACGGCGAAACAACGGCTCGCCGAAGCGGCTGAACAAACGGTGCTGGAGAACGCAGCGGTCCGGCGAGGCAAGCGGCGCGTCGGTCATGGGAGGTCCGGCGGCTGGGGATGCGGACAGAAGACCACGCGCGGATGAACGGAAGCCTAACGGCGGCGAAGTCTTTCGGCCGGGGAAGACGAGCCATCGCAACGCGGCCTGGCACCCCTCCCCGCCTGCCTGAGCCGCGGCCGCCCAGGCAGACCGCAATGCCGCCCCGG
>Ga0335072_10003330_pt1 | contig 24255 bp, 23 predicted proteins | sample Lox_Sample_21_FD_206725 | JGI IMG/M metagenome (GOLD analysis project Ga0335072, IMG submission 206725) | Soil microbial communities from Loxahatchee National Wildlife Refuge, Florida, United States - Lox_Sample_2.1 | ecosystem: Environmental > Terrestrial > Soil > Wetlands | place: USA... | reverse complement strand
CGAAACTCGCCAGGATTAGAGCAAGATCGTTCGGACCGGAGGACTACGACGGGTACTACGATGGACCGCCCCTGCCCGCGCTTTTGATTGTCTTCGAGGAGCATGACGCCGTCGCGGCCTGCTTCGACGAGGAAAGCCAGCACATGCTGGAAGGCTCGGCGGAACCAGCCTTCTGTGCGGTATTCACCCTCGACAATCCGGAACAGTGCTCCGCGGCGATGCGTGCCGCTGAGCGTTTTGTGCTCGTAAACCGGGAGGTGTGCCGGCTAATCGAAGATATCAAGGCGCGGGAGAAGGTTGGAAATGAAGGTCGAGGTTTCGATCGGGGAGATGCATCGCTTCGAGCTGCGTGACGCCCTGCTCATCTATCGCGAGAACCGACGCAGCTTTATCACCTGGCACACGGTGACAGCTCAAAAGGGAGGGCCACCCGTACTCGGGCCGGCGCAGGCGCTGACGACCGCGTTCGTCGAGGATCTGGCCGAGTCGCTGTCGGGCGGCGCCATGGCCGAGGTGCTCCCTGAGAACATTCTGGCAAAAACAGACCGCATGATCGCCTGGTGGACACCGCGGCGTGTGCGCCGCATGTTCTTCGAGAATGCCGAGGGAAACGCGCAGCGACTTAGTGGAAAGATGTTTCCGCAGCCGCCGCTGGTGTGGAGGGTGGCGCATGGAGACCTGAAGATCCGGGCGCTCTGCGAGAACAAGCGGCCAAATGCCAAAACCATGCTTGCCGTCGCTCCATTCTGGAACCTGTCGGATGACGGCCGTGTATGCCTGGGATCGATGCGCTGTCCCGAGAGTGCGGCTGTTGCTTCGATCGAAGCCTGGGAGCAGGGATTCTACGAAAGTGCGTTCACGCACGCCAATGTCGGGCGACTCACACGGCGCGAAGGCGGCCATGATGCTCTGTGGGGCGAGCTTGCCGGCAAGCGGCGGCTGTTTCCGACCGATGCGCTGATTCGGCTGCCACAGACGCTCGCCGAATTCATTCAGGGGAGGTAGCGGCCGATGCGCGTCGAGCATGTTCTCCCGAGCGGCATCCTGAGCCGGCGTCCGGTACGGGTTCTGGTGGTCGGCGCCGGCGGCACCGGTAGCGCCATTGTGATGGGCTTGCCCTATCTCCACCAGGCCATGAGGGCCTGGGGTCACGCTTATGGCCTCGAAGTCACCCTCATGGATGGCGACACGGTCTCCGAAACCAACTGCGTTCGGCAGCCGTTCTCCTGGTCCGACGTGGGCCAGAACAAAGCGACCGTCCTCATCAACCGCATCAACCTTTTCTGGGGAACGAAGTGGAATGCCCAGCCCGTGATTTTTGACGATGCGACGCTTCGGTCGAACCATGACCGGAATCCGGATCTCCTGATCGGGTGTGTGGACACACGGGCGGCGCGGGCTGTTATCGAGCGAAGCGTATCCAGGAAATCGAGCTACGTCACGTACTGGCTCGATCTCGGGAACAATGCGTCGAGCGGGCAGTTCGTGCTGGGCCAGCCTCTGAACGGCAGGAACCGGCGGAAGGCGGAACGGCTGCGGACGGTCAGCGAGCTATATCCGGAGATTGCCGACGCCGCGGTTGGCGAAGACCCTCTGCCCAGTTGCTCAGCTGTCGAGGCGCTCGAACGGCAGGAACCGTTCATCAATCAGACACTCGCAGCCAGCGCCCTGGCCATGCTCGCGCGACTCTTCCGGTACGGCAGACTTTGCCACCATGGCGGATTCTTTAATGCCGGAACCGGGCAGTTGACAGCGCTTCGGGTGGACCCTGATCTTTGGATAAGGATCAGGAGAGGGCGTGCAGGCTCTCGCTGATAGAGGTCAATTTGCGTTATTGACTTTTCGCCAAAGTCTTTTCCAATCGAAAGATGAGCCTGAAGGAGCCGGAAGGGGCTTGGTAAGCGGGGCTCCTTTCTTTGTTTGGATGAGCACACATTAGCAGTAGCAGCCGTGGGGAGGGAATGTGGGAATCGGCTTTATCGATTTCCACATTTCCTCCCCCCCGCGCGCCGGGCGATTTATGCGCTGAGCCGGAGTTGCTCAAAGAGCTTTGCCTTTGCCTGCTGCATGCGCATGGCGGCTTCGGTGTCGCTGTGGGCCTGTGCGACGCGCAGCAGGGCGTTGGGAGTCAACCCCGTGCGCAGGTACTGGGCTGGGTTGTGGAGTGCAAGCAGGGTCTCCAGCGGGGTTTGATAGCGGTGGTAGCGGATGCGTTTGCGACCCTTGTCGTCGATGGAAACGTCGGGCTGGGCGCAGGGGCGGTGATAGTTCAGATAGGGGTTGAGGAAGTCGCGATAGAAGCTGTTGAGCCGGTCGGCGCCTCGGGCATCGATGTAGCCGTAGCCGAGGTGCTTGCGGATGACGGAGCCGTTCTTGGTCTCCACCAGGCCGTTGTCGTTGGAGTGTCGGGGCCGGCTCTTGGTCTGGCCGATGCGCAGCTTGTCGAGCAGGCGGGCCACGGTCTTGTTGAGGAACTCGCTGCCGTTGTCGGAGTGAAAGCCCTGGATGCGGAAGGGGAACTGGCGCAGCATCTGCTCCAGCACCGGCTCCAGAAAGCTCTCCGCGATGCGCGGCGTGGCCACCACGATCTGCCACTGGGTGACTTCGTCGACGGCGTTGATGTGGTAAACGCCCTTGGCATCGGGGCGGTCTCCCTGATGCACGGTGTCGACGCGGAGAAAGCCGGGTTGGCCGGAGGGATCGGGGCGGCGCCGCTCGCCGATGGCCACCGCGGTGGGCCGGGTCTTGGTGTAAGTGCGTAGACGCTCGCGGTAGCGGGCGCTCTTGCGAAGGTTGTAGAGATGGCCGACCGAGATCGCGGAAAGCCGCTCGAACTCCGCCTTGCCGAAGACCCGATGCTCACGTTCGAGAATGCGCCGCGTGGCCGGCCCGCTCAGCGTGCCGTGCGCCTCATCGACCTGGGCCAGCAGTTCGGCATCCGAACGCGTGTACTGGGTGGCGAACCGGTGCCGCCGATACTCGGTCACAGGAACGCGCCCCGTGGCCATGTAGCGGGCAATCAGCCGCGTCACCTGCGCCCGGCTCAGCCCCGTCATCTTCTCCATGTAGCGCCGCAACAGACCGCGCGCCGCCTTGCCCTGAATCGCGTACCGTTGCCCCACAAGGACCTGCTCCATCCAGCCATACACCTCGGCCCGATGCCTGCCCTGAAACTGGAGACCCTCGCTGGCAGCAACAAACCGGCGGATCTCCTCCATGCTCAACTTCTCTGCTTGAAACACGCGGATGTTCAATCCCCAGCATGCCTTACCCCTTCAGGCTCATCTTGCGTTGGAATCCATCCCTCCTTCAGGCTCATCTTGTGTTGGAAGAGACTGCCAATTGCGGAAATCGAAGAAAAACCTTATACTTGTTCTCCACCATTTCTCTTACTTTCAATATCCAAAACGGATGCGTCCTGACACTGCTGCAAAGCGTGATGGTCAAGGGTAATGATGTTCGGCTAAAACCCACGTAGAGCGGCATAAAGCGAGCCCCGTTTGGGGGATGCCCGAGCATGCCTCTCATTCGCATTGAATTTCCAGGAGTTGCCCCTCGCAGCGACCTCCTGGCCACTAATTTGGCGTCGGACGAAGCAATTAGGGACTCCATCGCGTCCGTTGTCGACGCTATCGCCTCCGCTTTGAAGCAGCACAAAGGCGTAGTTGCAGCTTACCTTTACGGAAGCTGCATTCGGGCCGACGTCGGACCAGCCTCCGATGTAGATGTGCTGGTCGTCGTAGAGGACAACATACCGCTTCGGGCAGTCCGTACTATTGTGAATCAAATATCTGGGATCGTGCGCTACGCCGACGTGACGGTTCTGCGGCGAACAGAAGTGAGTGAAGGCACGCATCCAGGGTGGAGCCACCACTACTACACCAACGTGCACCGCGGCGGAATCCATATTCTTGGAATCGACGTTGTGGCGGCCCCCGCGAGAATCCGCGTCACTTTTGAAGGCGCGCTGCGTCGCGTTGTACAACTCTGCCAGCGAGCGCGGCTCGTCGTTTTGAATGAGGCTAAAGCCCACGAGGCAATTTTCTGGTGCGCGAAGTACAAGCATTGGGTGCCACTGTGCCTTCTGGAATTTCTCGAACTCGCCGGCTCCCCTACGTCGGAACTAGGTGAAGCTCACGCCGTGTTTGAAGCAAAGTTTGAAGGAGCGCCTAGAACGCCATACCCGTACACGGACCTTGAGAGTGTCGGTGAGTTTCTGGAGGCGCTCGCAGAATGGCTCAGAGCGAATCACGCCTATTTTGAAGGTTGTGAATGAACAGCACTTTAGGACTCGAAGCCATAGCCGCCGCTTGGAACCGCTTTTCTGGAGAAGAGGTCCACGGAGATGAAGTCGCTTACCTCATTCGACAGGTTCACACGACGATTGGCTGCCATCATGGATGCACGCATTGCTTTGCGTCTCCGCCCGCGCGTCGCACCACTATGTCACTCAGAGGATTTGCACGCTTGGCTGAGGAGTTTGGAACAGTAGCGCGTCGAACAGGAATGCCATACGAGTTTCTTTTTCTCGGCTCCGCAACCGACCCGTCGTCTATTCCCGACTTCGCGAGCTACCTTGCAACTTGGATCGACGCTCTGCCTCCCTGGTCGCTCACCAGATTCTACACACATGGCTGGCTTTTAGATGACCCGAGCCAGCAAGCTGAATTTGATGCCACGCTGCGAGTGCTAACAGACCGCGTCCTGCAAATCGAGATGGTGAACGTCTCGATAGATACCTATAGTCGGCTGGCGCGCACCAACATCGGGTCATATGTGGCTAACGTAGCCGTTAATATACGCAAGTTTGTGGACGTTGTCGGGATGCAAAAATTGCGCATGCACATTCTCTACCCCGTTATGCGCCCCATGGCTGCGACCGAAACACTGTTGTGGGCGATCAACCCGCGACTTACGGTTGTGGAAGCATGTAGTGCCGTGGAGCGTTATAGTAACCCTGCTGACCAGGCTTGCTCAGAAGTCACCGTCATAGCGTTACGTATTGGGGCAGCAGCCGGATTCTCCGTAGAAGAGACGATTTCGCGGAGCCGTGATGCTGGGATGCCAATGGCGGTCGGCCGAGGGGCGCGCCTATTTCGCGATATGCCAGAGAGCTTTCAAGAAGAAGGCCTCGCGTGGTATCGACGCAAGGCACTTCCGCGACTCAGCAGAACACTCGGATTCCAGATTTACCCGAATGGGAGCGTGCGAGTTGTTGACTACGATGGCTACCGCATTGGCCCCTGGCTCAACGATGAAGCAAAGGTGGTCCCGTACCTAGAGGTGGTTTAGTGACTCGAGTCGCAGAGATCGCCAGGCAAGCCCGACTTGACATCTTGGAGATGTCACTGCGCGCTAAAGCTGGGCACATTCCCAGCGCATTGAGCATGGTCGACTACATGGCTGTCGTGTTCGGCCGCCTTAAACTGGGCACTGACCGCATCCTTCTGGGTAAACCATTCGGTGCGCAAGCTTATTATGCACTTCTCGCTGGCTACGGTGTGATCGAACCGACTTGGGACCTTTATGGAACGTCTCAGCCAGGATGGACATACATTATGGATCGCAGCAATCCTTTCGCACACTACATCGACGACACTATGGGCAACGCAGTCGGTGTCGCTTGTGGTGTTGCGCAAGGCTGCGACGCCCGTGTCTATGTGAACATCTCCGATGCCGCGCTGCAAACAGGCACAATTTGGGAAGCGATTTCGTACGCTGGCTCGAAAGGACTCGATAACCTAGTGGTCACAGTTGACCACAATGATATGCAGGTGCTGGGTAGGATCTCTGAAATCTGCGCAATAGAACCTTTAGAAACGAGGCTCGCCGCATTCGGATGGCGCGTCCTCCGTAGCGATGGCCACAATGTCGAATTGATTGAGAAAGCGATTGATGCAGGTTTCTCCCCTTGTGACCGACCCACAATTGTTGTATTCGACACCATCAAAGGCAAAGGCGTCTCTTTTATGGAAGGAAACTCCGCCTGGCACTACCGAAAGCTTGATGCACAGAGCTATTCGGAAGCAGTAAGGTGTTTGCAATGAGAGACACGTTGGACGCTGCATTGGCAGAGCGGGCCGCCCACGATGAGTCTGTAGTGTTGGTCACAGCCGATCTTGGATCGTTTCGAAGATTCCGTGCCGTCGCGCCTGAGCGTTTTTTTAATGTTGGAGTGGCCGAGCCTTTCTCAGTCGCCTTTGCGGCAGGCCTCGCTAGTGAAGGCAGGGCCGTATTCCTCTACACAGTTGCCGGGTTCACCCTATATCGTGCCTGGGAACAATTGAAATTTGCTGTAGGCTATTGGCGTCAAGATGTGACCGTTATCGGTACTGGCTTCGGATGGCGTTATCACATCATCGGACACGGGCATCGTACGCCCGACGACATCGCCCTGGCGCGGCTTGTGCCGAACATGCGCGTTTTTGCACCGGCGACTGATGATTCTCTTCGCTCGATGGTTGCCAACGGGACTGGCGGGCCTCGCTTTATTCGCCTTGGCGAGGGATTAGTAGCCGGCAATGCACCGCCAAGCGATGGGGCGGTTGTCGTAGCTGCGCTCGGGGACACATGGGTGCGCTGCATCGATTCAATAGCAGAATTGCGTGGCCGCGGAGCCGATGTTGGTCTAGTTCCCGTTGAGGACTTTGATGACCCATTCTTGATCGAACTCTCCGGCAGCGGCAAGCCAATTCTCGTGATAGAAGATCATGTATCAATCGGTGGCCTCGCTGATCGCTTGCGTTCCTTAGGTGGCCATGTCGTGGCACATCACCATCTTCCAATTGACGTGACTCGGATTGCTGACAGCGAGGAAGATCTGCTCGCCGCATATGGCTTTCGAACGTGCGATATCACAACCTGGTTGGCCAGTGAATTGCGCAAGGTTTGCTTGGGAGGAGTCGGGTGCGAGTCCTGCTTGTACAAGGATTTCTAGGGATCGATCCGCCGGACTCCCTGGTATATCCTCTCGGACTTTCCTACATCGCCACGGCGCTCGACGCTGCGGGTCATGAAGTGCGCATTTGCGATCCTAACGCCCAAACCGATGGGTTGAAAGCCATCGCCCGCCAATCGGCGGCATGGCAACCTGATGCCGTCGGCATCTCTCTGCGCAACATTGACACCACCGACTATCTCCACTATCGCTACTATTATGGGCAACTCGCGGAGACGCTAGATGCAATAAGTGCGGCGGCGCCCAAGGCGACCATCGTCATAGGCGGAACTGGGTTCTCGACATTCCCCGAGAGGATAATGCGTGACCATCCTCGCATTGATTTTGGTGTTGTTTTTGAGGGAGAGAGCACCATCATCGAACTCTTGGAGAAACGGGATGATCCCAACAAGGTTAGCGGGATATATGTCCGAACGGGAGATGAAGTAATCTTTACCGGCCCGCGAGGATTTTCACCGTATCCGGACATCGCATGGCCCAAGCGAGACTTCTGTGATCTCGACCCCTACCTTACAACGGAGCGTGCCATAGGAATTCAGTCCTACCGCGGCTGCCCACTGAAATGTGCGTATTGCAACTATCCGACACTGAACGGCCGGCGAATCCGGACACGCACAGCACTGGATGTAGTTGATGAAATCGAGTACCTTCACCGGCAATATGGTGCCGGAGAGGTGATTTTCGCAGATAGTCTTTTCGACCTAAAGCGATCATTTGCACGTGACATCTGCGAAGAACTCATAAAGCGCAAGCTCGGCATCCGGTGGAGCGCATGGTTCGAAACATGGCGGTTCGATGAGGAATGGTTTGAACTGGCGAAGCGCGCGGGATGCTACCGCTTCTGTTTTTCTCCCGATGGCGCCACAGACGCCACAATGGCGGCGCTTGGCAAGCGGTGCCGTGAAGCGGACGTCGAGAGAGTGCTGAACCTCGCCGCCCGGAACCCTGACGTGGCGTTTCGTTTCACTCTATTTTGTGGGACCAAGGGCCAAGACTGGCGCAGCGTATTGTGTTCGATCCGGTTTGTGGTGTTCTCCCACTTCATACTCGCGAATTCCCGATGTCTATTGAGTTGGACCAGACTATTCCCTAATGCTCCCCTTTATGCCGAACTACTCAAAGAAGGTCAAATCTCCTACGAGACAGATTTGCTCCCACTACAGGTCGATAATCATAGGTCGCTGTTTCACATTGATCCCGGAGCTCCGAAGCTGGCTACACCGATTATGCTGTTCACTTGGAGGACCGCAGAGGCCTTGAGGCGCCTACGCAAGCGACTACCGGGGTTTAGTTCTTGGGCGGCTCGGCGCCTTGAAAACTGGGCGAAAGAGCGGAGCATCAGATTGGGGCAACCGGAATTGCGCGTCCTCTGACTCTTGTCTCCGAAGTTCATCACTTCGGCCGTATCGAACGCATAGACCTACACTACTGGAGAGTCTCTGAAAGTAACGCGGAACGGAGGTGTGGGAAACCAATGCCGGAATCTCTCCTACAGTCAGCCGGAATAACGATCGCATTTCGCTCAGAAGAGTTCGCGCCAGATGAATTCATCAACGTGGGTAGCCGGTGGATCCCATCACTTCGACGCTTGTACGAACGTCCGGACTCCGCGGACATTTCGATTGATTGTGACCTTGGTCAGAACCGCCTTGAGTACTTTGAGAACGGATTCGTGATCAGGGGTAGCTATGACAAGTACCACGTTTTACTAGACGCCGCAGCGCTTCTCTCACGATTCCTAGAACGAGAGCTCAACCGGCGAAAAAGATACTCGTTTCACGGTTCATGCGTTGTGGATCAAGACAAGGCGTTCCTGCTTTTAGGACCTGAAGGAGTTGGCAAGACAACGGCCGCTGCGGCTTGTTGTCTGCGTAAACCAACAATTCGGATTCTATCGAGCGACAGGACTGTCGTTGAGGACAATCTGGCGATTGCTGGAACAACCACATTGACCTTCCGCAAGGGCTCTCTGGTTCATGAATTGCCCCAATTGGTCGGGGGCACTATATCTGGCGATGACCTATGGGACAACAAAGTGAGCGTCGATTTCTCTTCTGCACTTTGTTCCACAGCCTGCCGGCTTGCCGGTTTCTTCTTTATACGAACCTCGGGCATGTGGAGTCCAATGCGCCTTCTTACGGGACCGGAAAAGCTCGTCAAATTATATGATCAGTTAACCTACTTTGCGCAGGCTTTTCCTAGCATATCTGTTGGGCAGAGGCAACCGGTACCAATATTCTTCTCTTATGAGACCGAAGGCGCTCGGATAGAGTACGCAACAGAGTTGGTCAGGTCAATTCCTGCATATGTCGTAAGTGGGAGCTTGGATCAGGTTGTAACTGCACTCTTGGAGAACATTAACGGAGCAACGAGTGAAGCAGCATTACGGTAGCTGTTACTTAGAGCGTACCCATGAATGGGCGTGTCTACGTCGCACAAGTCGAGTACATGCTAGCGAGCTCGGCAGCTCATAGTTTAACGCACTATCGCAAATGAACTTGCCTGTGTGGCCGGTAGCCCCCATTTTCGGTTTGCACAGAGAGCCTAGAACCACTCCCTTAGAAGCTGCAAACGTTTCGACTCGAATCCAAGAATCCAACTCAAGGACCATTTCTATGTTCAAAGAACTTGCGCCGCTCGTGCGGCATCGCGCTGTCCTGCTCACCGTGAGCCACGTCGAAGACGACCGGTTTCGCGTGAACGTTATTCCGAAGAAGATTGCTGATGGTGAAAACGACGCCCTCACCACGCCGGTCAGCGTCAGCGGTACGGTCGAAGATCTCGACAAAGAGCTTCCCGAAACGCTGCTCCACTTCGTCTCCAGCCACCTCGAACTGAAGAACTCACTCGAACGGGCCAAAGCAGAAATGGAGGAAGCTTCCAAAGCCGCCCGAGCCGAAGCGAGAAAGAAATCCGGTGGCCAGATGACGAAGAGAGATCCAGCCGGGGATTCCGGAAAGGCAGCCGTAGCGCCGGAAGTGCCGGCTCCTGCAAAGGCGGAAGCTCCCAAAGCGGCTAGCCTGTTCGACACCGCGCCGGAGCCAGTCAGATTTCGCGGAGACGATGGATCGACTGCCGCCAGCGCGCGGCCTGCCACTGTGGCATCGGAGACCGACGAGGACGAGGAGATCCTCCGGGAAGCCTATGCCGAAGGCGAAGGCGAGGAAGACGACGCAGCGGCCTAAAGAACTTCGGAGACGCCGGTTGTGCACCGCTTTTCCAGGTGAAATCCACAGCCTAGACGATCGACTGTGGCTAGGGGCGAGCCAGGGCAGGACGAACGTAACTTCTATTCATCGTTGGGTTTGCAGCACGTGACGGGAATGTCCTCCAGCGTCCGCAAAAATGGAAGATCTCCCGATGAACCTGCCAGCCGTTCTTGTGTCACCTATACATTCGCCTTATATTCGCCTATGCTTTTATCCATGTTCCAGGGACCGTCAGCACGAAAGACGTTCGTTGTCGCCTGCAAGAAATGCCGCCGGGACGTCCCGACCGGCGCCGGCGAATTTCCGTTCCAGTCGATTGTCGTTGAGTGCCCGCTGTGTGGGGAGAAGCGCCGCTACCTGCCATCCGAGGTATTTCTAGGACGGGTGGATCAGCTGGTGAATCGCCAGAAGCGTGCGGGGGCTGTCTGATGTTCGATCCCGACGCACACCTGCCACGGATCAATCGCGGAATGATCTATCTGGGAGCCTGCCTGATTGCCGGCATCCGACTTGCCCGGGAGCGGCAGGTGAATGTGCGGGTGGTGCCCACGCGACAGGCGATCGAAGAGTCGGTGGAGTTAGCTCGCGAGATCTTTAGCAAAGTCTTTCGAAAGGTGCCGAAGAAGGTAAACGAGATCCACTGAACTGTCGGATCCGATATCTTCTGCCTTGTCAGATAGCAGTAGCGTCATGGTGGCCTACCGCCTCAAGGTAATTCGCTCCTTTTTCGAGGACGGCATAGGGGATCGAGGTCAAATCCAGGGTCGTCGCGATCCGCTCCACTTGCGCAACCATACCGAGGCTTTGCAGTTTGGCACAGATGCTATGGATCTTCGACGACTTGAAAAGGGGATATTTCGATTGGAGATCCTTCCAAGTGCTATTGGCAAGGTTCTGTTCGGGAAGGAAGCCCGTTCTCCTTAACTCATCGCATTGCACTGAATAAATCTTAGCCAGTACGTCGATGTCTTCGTCGCTCAGATCCACGGTGAGCCGTAGCATCTCATCCACCTCTTCCATATCGGCCGACGGGCCTTGGACTACGGTGTGGACGATGATCAGACTGAGGCGACCAATCCGCTCCTTTGATCCCGTTCGTTCGGCTTTGCTGACGGCCTCCAAGAGAAGTCGTGGAAATTGTTCCTCGATGAAGCGTTTATGCTCAGCGGAGAGTTCCTTGAACTGCTCCTCGAGCCGTCGCAGTTTCGAGATTGTGGCCTCGAGTAAGTAGGCGGTGTTGTCTTCTCGCTGCTCGAAGACCTTTTTCATTAAGAAAGCGGCTGGCTTCAGCGGCGTGACGCCGACGGCGGCTAGCCCCTCTAGGACGCCGACAACGATCTTGGGTGCGGGGGAGCCTTTGTCGTACTCGATCTGCACTCGAGCTGCATCGATCTCGTCGTCCATCGCCATACTTGTCTCCGTTTTCAAACTGACGGTGGAGCCTTAGCGAATTTCTTAATGTCGGTCTGTAACGTTCGCATGTTTCTGCGAGAAACATAGCACGTTTCCCAATACCGATCCGCTCGAACCCAACATAGGATTTCACCTCTCATGTTTGCCAGGATTCTCGCTAGATGAGCGATCCGATTCGATGCCGCTCTCCTGACTCCCTCCATTCTAAGGACCGAATTCAATGAAACCTTCAGAACTCTACGAGGCGCTTCATGCGCTGATCAGTGAACGTGTGCCGCTGCACATCTGGGGCGCATGCGGCGTCGGCAAGTCTCAGATCGTTGCCCAGGTCGCCGCCGACCGAAAGTGCCAATTCCTCGACATCCGGGCTGTGCAGCTCGATCCGGTTGATCTTCGCGGCCTCCCACGAATTTCCGCCGACCGTGTCGAATGGGTTCCGCCGAAATTCCTCCCGCTCGATGGGGAGGGCATTTTGTTCCTCGACGAGCTGACTTCTGCGCCGCAGATGACCCAGGCAGGGTGCTATCAGCTCGTCCTCGATCGCAAACTGGGCGAATACCGGCTTCCCATTACTAATTAGGCCTGGATGAGCGACTCGACGATTTGCACTCGTTCAGAGTGTCATAATCGGTGGAGCGAAATGCATATAGCGACTTCGATTCTGCTTCTTTCCGTAATGACAGATCGCCAGTCAATGCCCGCTAGCTTCTACATTTATGTGCCGCAGGAGATCTTCCGCTCTGAGAGCTTCCGGAATTCCCAACTTCACCAAATGTCCAAGCAACCGATCTAGCGCTTCAGTGTCTGCGGGACTTGAATTCCTGACTCCTGTGATCAGGATCGTCTCAAACAATGACGAAATCCGCTTGCCGAACTGAAACTCAATCCAGAATTGAACCCCGTCCTGATACGTGGAGAGCCAGGCGGAGCCTAGACCGATCAGAAAGGATAGGTGTTCGGAACGCGGCGATACCTCCATCAGGTTCAGTGCCACGGCACCGATTCTCGGCGAGCGGCAATCCAGCGCCAATGCGAGGAGAGGCTCGAGGAAGGGCGTTATCCGTGGAATGGCGGCCGGCAAGAGATAGCATTTCGTTGGCGTAAGGATGCTGCCCGCATCGTTGAAAAAGTACGTGGAGATGGCTTCGGCAATGTGCATCTCGACAGAATCGTTTCTGTCTTTCTGCATCCATTTCCATCCTCGCGTGGACTGGAGCAAGCTGCCAACCAGAGTACGAACCAGAACAGCAATCTCGGAACTAAGTGCATTCTGATTGAAGAACAAGAGGTCCGCGGACTTCAAGAAGATAGCGAGGTTTTTGAAGAGCGGCTCGTCCGGCATCTCGCCAAAATATGCCGGGATGAGCGCGCCTACCTCGTCCGCCGAAAGCCCTCTCAGAGACGCAACGAGAAGTTCGAAGTAGACTTGGTTCCAAACTTCCGGAGTGCCATCTACCTGTTCGTCCTTATCAATTCCAGCTCCATTCGCGATGGTGGTCCAGGTCTGATACGCGGCAAGAAACTGTCGCAGCCACGGATGGGCGGCTGTATCGAACAGATCCTTAATTGCCTTTAACCACTCCGCCGCTCCGTAGTAGGAGAAATCGAACCGGTCAATGGGAGCTTCGTCCTTGGTCTCCCCGCTCGTGTCGGAAGCCCGGCGGCGATAGGTGTTTCGAAGATGGGGTCGCTGCTGAGGAAGCTGCGGCCAAGGTGGCTCGTCTCCATTTCCAAGAATCCAGCTCGTCTCGGCCTCAACCCGCTGTGCGATGCTTCGCTCGCACTCGGCGCGCTGCTGTTCTTGTTCGGCCTGGGGCGTCTGCCAATCCCGGCCGGGCCGGATTTGTGCGGTGAAGGCAGCACGAAGGATCGATCGAATCAGGCGTTCATCCATCGTTGCCAGCTGCTGAACGGCAGCTTTGAAGCCTACTGACCCCTGCGGATTGCTAAAGCCTGCTGCGGTGAGGAGCAGGTGAAGGTTCTCCGCGCTCCGCTCCTGCTTGAAGAGCCAGACGTACCCTACGAAGGAAACTGCCTGCGGATTGAACTGATACTCCGAGCGATGGCGATGTGTCTCCTTCTCTTCTTCGCTGAAGCTTAGAGCGAAGGCTCGTCTCATCCAATCCGCTTGTGTCTGCCTGAGCTCCGGGCTGCCATCGCGCGCGATCAGCACAGCGAGCGAAATTGCATCCTCGATCTGAGGAGAAACTGTGCCGGGCCAAGGCTCTTCTTCGGGCGGAGGATAGGAAGCCGCATTTTGAACGAAAGCCAAAGCGTCCTCAAAGAACTGCTCGGTCGACTGCTTCGAGTCCTGGATCGCGGCCTTGATTTCGTGCCGCAGGTTCCGGCTGGACCTCTCTTGACTCGTACCTTCCAATTCCAGGCTCTCGAGGCGTGAGGCTTCCTCAGCCGGCGGTATGTAGAACGGCACCTCCACAGTGCCGCCACCTTTCAAGGGTAGGGTTCTTCGGCTGAAGTTTTCTGGCTTCAGCTTATTCAGGGCATGCAGCACCATACACTGCGGATGGTACAAACCTTCAGATTTTGTGGGTGGCGCAAGACGGGCAGCAGCCTCCGTCAGAAGAGTGCGAAGCTGTTCATAGAGCTCTGGCCGTTCGGTCAGAAACGTGTAGTTCCCGATTACTTGATCCAGCATGAAACTGCGCGAGTTTCGCTTCTTGAGCTCTTCGTTGCTGACCGTGCCGGGTGGTTCCTTCTGCAGAAGTTCGAGTTCTTCGAAAATCGCTGGCTTCGGCAGCTTGGGCGGATTGTCCCTCACGTATCGTTGACGATCGAGCGCCAGCAACTCCGGCGAGGCGACAAACGGCACTGCGCCCTCCACTGCCTGTTCCCAGTGGGACAAGATGAGATCCACGACCGGCAACAGATAAGCTACCGGGGCTCCGGCTTCCCCGATCACATCATCCAGAACGGTCTCGAATGGCTCTCCGTTGTCTAGCCGTCGATGAGCCCAGGCTTCGAGCGCCATGAGCCCCGATGTGACCAGGTACGGGGCTCCGAAGGTCTCGCGCGACCACATATAGGTGCGCACCCAGGGGAAGAACCTCGGTCCGCCTGCAAGGTGAATCGTGATGCCGTCCAGACCCGGGTCCGCGCCGTGCGAAAAGAAAGAAATGGAATAGTCCACCAATCGGCGAATCAGTCTCAGCCCGTTCTGAGGAGAGTGTATTAGGAGTTCGAAGAATGGACCCTGCGACGGCGAGCATGGAAGAAACTTTCCATCGGTGAAGCCAAACGGACCTTCCGGGACAAGGGAATCCCTTCGTCTCACGGGGCGCTCTCGCGGTATCAAAGTCGCGAGCGTGAACTCTGCCAGTTCTGCAGGAGCGGCGATGGCAAGCGAACCGCGGAATTTAAGAATATCCAGCTTGATTTCTTCGGAGTAAGTGCGCGTTTTGAAGGTGTTGAGATATTCCGCCGCAAGCTGTCGCGCGTGATAGGCAAACGCGAGGAAATAGAACCTCAGGGTATCCTCAAGAGACTTCAGTTGCTGCCCTTGAATCGCGCCTGAAAATGCTCCCGGGTTGTCCCAATGGGGATGCGGTTCCCGAGCCTCCTCGATCTCGCGAAGCCAGCGGTACATCTGTGCTACCAAGGTAGGGCCGAATGGGTCTCCACCCTGGAAGCTGATGCACCAACCGGAGTAGAGCTTGACCACATCCGGAATGGCCTCGGGAGGCAGCTGCTCCTTCAATCTGTACGCAAGCCATGCCATGAGGCGTATCCACGACAGACCCGCCGGCACGGTCATCCATGCTGGAACGTATTTCTCGTCCAGGCCTGCCGCAACGAAGCGAGCCCGCGCGGGCATCACCTCAACAGCCAGTACGAGTCGAATCAACTCGCACAGAAGCGTTGCATGGTCGTAGATCAGGACCGGCGCCGCGGTATCTAGGATCTTTGGACTTGCCTCCGAACGAACCAGCGCGAGCACAATGGCGCGCCGCCAGCTGCTATGGGCGCCCGGTGCGCTCAGCGTCGCCAGAAGCTCGAGCCAGCCCGCCGCATCGGTTGCGTTCTCGATCCTCATCCGGGCCATCAGTTCTACGCCTCGCGCCGAGTCGGCCTGCGCAGGCTTGTTCAAAGGAAGCTGGCTGACTCTCCCGGGCTCGTCGAAGAGCAGACAGGCCATCGCCCATTCCCGAAACACATCATGCCGAAAGATGACCGAGTCGGCCTTGAGCTCTAGGAGAGTCTCGTTCTTGACGAGGCTGTCGATCGGGGCGGAGGGCCACTGCGAAACATCAAACGAGTGGGTCGCCGCCAACGACTCTTCCGCCAGATGTTTGAGGAGCCTGACACGTTCGCGATGCCCCTCAGCTTCGTCCAACCCGCCTGCCCGCCACCACACAGCCGCCATCTCGGCTTCCGTGCGAGGCAGCGATTCGGAAGCCGGCCGTTGCGCCAGTTGTGAAAGCCGGAACAGATTGCTCAAGACCGCACTTGCGGGATGGTCTTCGCTCAACAGCTGCACGAGCTGCGGAGCAGCGCTTCTGAGCTCCATCCGGTCCTGATCGTCGATGTCCCCAACCGAAATCACCGGAGTGCGTCCGAGCCGGTCCAGCAGAATCCCAGACAGCCAGTTCTTTTCGGCGACATCGGATGCCCGACGCGCGGTCGTCACGACCACCATGCCGGGGACGGATACTGCCTCTCGCACCAGATCGATGACGGCAGGCCTCTCGTCAGCGCGGAAGAAATCGAGGTTGTCGACGAAGATCGCGCTGCCGCCATTGGCAGACAGTTCGGATAAGAGCTCCCTGCAGGTCCCATGAAAGTCCAAGGCCTGCATCATGCCGGCCCATCCCCTCAGATAGCCTCGGTTTGGGCTGAGAACGACGATGCGGCCCTGCATGGCAAGTTGCTCAGCGAAGTGCCGGAGTATGCCGGATTTCCCGACGCCGGCATCTCCTCGTATGTCGATGTATCTGCCTTTTTCAAGGCATTCCCATAATTGGTCAACGTATTTCTGCCGGCTCAAGCGAACACCGGCGACGAAGGTCTCGATGTCCTCGAGCGCCTGGCGCGAGAATTCCTCGAGCCTGGCAAGAGCTTCCTGATGTCTCCGCAGTGGTGCGAACTGGAAGCTATCGGCAAACTCGGAAAAGAGTTGGTCCCGCGTCCTGTCTCCGCCGCTGGCCGCGATCCTGATCGATCGCTCAACCAGCAGCCGCCAGAAATCAGAGGCCAGGTGCTCCTGACCGGGTAGCAGGACACGGACAGCGCGCTCCTTGGCCAGGTCCTCGGCAACGGATGCTTCCGATGTGAAGTCAAAGACCAGAATGTGGAAGCGGCGCAGGAGAGCCCAGACGGTCTCATCGTCAGAGGGCGCGCCATTCGCCTGTAAATGCGCACGGAAAGTCGACACAAAGGTACGCATCGGTCCACTCGCAACCTTCGGAAGCAGCAGACGGTTGTGGAAGCTGGCTGCGTCGCCTAATTCTCTAGCCCAGGTCAACAGATCCTGATACGGGCCATCAATCTGTTTCGAGTGATGTGCCGTTGCCACCGCGAGCTCGCGCCGGGTGTCCCAGAAGTTCGGTGCCAGAACTGCCGTCGAGACCTGTTCCATCAAAGCGGCAAATACCTTGTCGGAAGGAGCGAAGTCGATGTGCCGTTTGACCTGTATTTCGAGCTCGAGTACCCTTCCCGAAGGATTATGGCCATGGACAATCACGTCGTCCAGGGAGTGCCCCTCAGGTGCTCCTTGCAAGCGAATATGCTCAATCGTGCAACCCGGGAGGCCGCGGGCCTCTGCACCGGCAAGCATGGCCAGCAAATAATAAGCGCCGACCTGTCCCTCGAAATGTGGTCCAGCAGGACCGCTGGAAGCCGGGCTCGCCATTTACTCCCCCGTTCATTGAGCCAAGGCCCAATTGCGAGTCCATTATCTCCGAAGCCGCGTTAGTCGCGCCCATCCTCTAGCCGACCTGGGCCCAAGCAATGGCCCGATGGCTTCCGCTAAGCCGACTTCAGTACAGATTTGATGCCCCGGTTGAGTACCTTCGCCGGAAGGCACTCATGGACTGCCCTCTGGGGACAATTTTAGGATGCTTCCACCGGAGTCGGATGTGAAGCAACGAAGAGCATAAAGCGTTGCCCAAATGGCGAGAGCTGAAAGCATCCTGCATGAACCGGCTAAATCTGTTCGCTTCATCACGCGGTTTACCTAGTTGAAAAGATCCACTGGCGATCGGCCGACATCTCAGAAGTTGATGAGATTTCTGTACAAGTGCTGCACTAGAGTTGATTCATGAGCGATATCGACATCGAGCTGAAGCTTGGGCGCGCCCGAACCCACATCGCTGAGTTCCGCACTAAAGCAGCCACCATCCGCAATGGCTACTGCACCATCAAACCCGAAGAAGATCAGGAACGCCAGATGACCGTCATGCGCATTTCGATTGAGCCGAAGGCGCCCGATGAACTCCGTCTGGTGGCAGGAGACGCATTGTTCAATCTGCGTGCAGCACTCGACTACATCATCACGCAGGCTGTCCTCTCGAACGGACAAACGCCCACGCGGTCCAACCAGTTTCCCATCACGCAGGACGCGAAGTCGTTTCAGAACGTGGAGTCGAGGCAGCTCGCGGGAGTCTCGGACGAAATGCGCGCCGTCCTCGAAAAGTTTCAGCCATATCATCCCGGCAACGAGCCGCTCCGGGTTCTCAGCAGACTCCATAATCCCGACAAACATCAGCGTCTCAATCTGACGGCCGTTGTGGCGGACAGCAGCCATCTCCAGGCGTTTGGCGGAGCGAGTCCATTCAGCCTCGTCTCGGACATTCCTTTGTGCGACGGAGGGATCTTCGGGAACATTGGCATTCCGTGGGATCTTCCAGAGGAATTCGGGTCGATGCGGACACGCAGCCTGAACGCAAGAATGGAAGGCGAATGCACCCAGTTTGTGGGGTTCTCAGATCTCTTCGATCCTGATGAAGAGGAAGACGGATTTGAAGCTGCCGACGACACTCTTGAGCGCATACTGAACTATGTCGAAAGCAGGGTTTTGCCAGAAGTGCGTCCCCACCTCAAGTAGTACCCACGCCCAAGCGACATAGCGGTTGAGCGGCGCAGGTTGGCAGCGAGATAATCAGTAGTCAGCGCACCGAACGATTCAGGCCAACATGGAAGCCTTCACATATTCGGAATTGCTGCGGCGTTTGGATGGCTTCGATTCCTGGCTAATCCGCATCGGATTGACGCCGAGACCAAACGACCGGGTTCATGAAGCGATCAAGATGCTTCGCAAGGCAGACGCGGCGAGTCGCAAGGGACGCGAGACTGGCATTTACAGCGACATACAGCCGAGGGAATGGTTTCCAATTATTGAGGCGCTGGAAGCTCACGACGTCTTGCTTGCGTTTGAGAACGACTCCCCGACTGTGATCAGGCCATCCCTCAAAAGAGCTTTATCGGGTCCGCTCCACCCATCGGATGAAACGACAAGGAACAGGGACGGAAGAAATGTTTGGTTTGAACTCGCACTGGCCGCTGAGTGGAGATTGCGGGGTGCATTGGTGAGTTTGGAGGAGCCGGACTTACGCCTCACGAGCAAGGGCATCCCATTTTTGATCGCCTGCAAACGACCTGCTTCCGCCGAGAGCATCAATGTCAATCTTCGCGACGCCATCCAGCAGCTTCAGCGCAATTTGAATGCGTCCCCGCCAGGGATGTACGGCGTTGCTGCAATTTCCCTTAGCCGCGTCTTCAACCCCGGCGATAAGGTCTTCTCTGGCCAGATGAGTGAGTTGGGAAAGCGTCTCGAAGATGAAGTCGACAAGCAGAGACCTTACCTTCGCTCAGTTGATGACATCAGAATATGTTGTGTCCTGTTCCACGTCGCGACGCCAAGCGTAGGAGGCGGGGTTGACCTCCTGCGGGCGTCATACAGCACTGCGCAAGAGCTGCATCCCTCGATCGGTTCGAAGACCTTTGCGGAGCATGGACAAGCGATGCGAAATAACCTGAGGACACGTTGATTCATGGACGGGGCTGAAGAGATCTTGACTGCATCCGCAACCGAAGAGGTGCTCGTGGGCCGCATAGCACGCCAGGAGCAACAGATTGCGGAAGCACTCGCTCCTTATGAGCCGCTCTCAGCTACCTACGCGTGGTTCGATATGCTGCGCGCGATCGAAGAGTGCATCAATTTGATCACGGTTGAATGGGATGACGAGTATTTCGGGAAGGACTTGATCTCGCTCCCGCTCGTTCGATCGCGAATCGTCTCGAGCCATCTTGTCACGGTGCTTGAGCGGGTGAAACGGCGGTTCGGCGAGAAATTTCGGAACCGCTTCAGCAACCTGCTAATCCAGGGGATGTCAATTGCAGTAGCGTTTGCCAGCCATGGGTTCATGGATGCAGCTGCAGGCTTTCGTACCGTCGGCACAATGATGGGATACTTTCAGTCGCGGAGACGCCACTTCGTAGGTCTGCTCCATATCCTTCCCAACGCGTGCCGAGGGCAACAACGCGTTGCGCCGCTTGATACTCTCAACATCTTTCTGCCCATCATCGAGCTAAGTGCAGTCCAAATGATGGGCGCACAAAATGCACTTCTTGTGAAATTGGCCCGTGCCAAGCTAGGGCTTCCCGAGAGCGCGTCGAGCGAGATCGCTATGCTCGACAACCTCTATCTCGAGCCCGAACGGGCGCGAATTACGGACATCCCAATCACGGAAAAGGGCGCGGAGATACTGAAAACGAGGGAGCCGCTGGGGCTGGACCGGTTGTTCTCCGCTGCCGAACTTCGCAATGACATCCTGGCCATCGAGGCAGTCTACGCCGAGTTCGAGCTCGCGGACACTGACTTCGCGCCAGCCGCCGCTCTGGTGCGCCGATTGTCAACGGATTTTGTCGACCGCGATTTCTGGGTGGCCATACGCCCGACTGACTTTGCCGTTCTCGCGAACGAACTGGGCGCATCGCAACTCCTGCGATCCGCTCTCGTTCACTCTGCGCACGGCTACATGGCCTGCCTGTCGACGTATGCCCCATTCGTCCTGATCGATGATGTCTACAGGTCCACTGTCACGTTATTGAGCCGCTTCCTCTATTACTGGCGAGCTCAATGTCTCGACCGCCAGAAGCTCTATCAAATTCGAGCAGGGTTCATTTTCGAAGAAGCAGTAGCAAACGAACTCATGCGACAAGGCTTCAGCGTGCAAGATATTACGCGCATCAATCGGCATGAGTTTGATGTGGTCAGCGTGCGCGATGGTGTGATCTGGAATATTCAGTGTAAAAACAACTTCATCGACCTTGCACTTGTTGATACCGACGCCCGTCGGTTTGCTCGGTACAACGCGATGTTGGTTCGAGCCTATGAACGAGCTTTGACCAAAGAACGACATCGCGAGCACCTGTTGAAATCAAAATTATCTCTTGGCGCCGTGCAACATCTGCTGGTTTCGCGTTTCCCGATCGTCAGTGACAATCCAAGAATGATTCCCTTCAGCCGAATCGCCAACTTCGCAGCGATAGCTGATTCCTTCGAAGCATGTGTACCTCCCAATTCAGCCACCACAATTGTGGAGTAATCTAAGCGTCTTTGCGTCCGTTTTGTCTGACTCGCTATAAACGGGCTCTGCTCCTGCGATCGCCCCGACGCTATCCCAAGCACCAGCGGGCGATATCGGCGAGTCGCTCGGCGAGGATCGATCGACACCGCTTTACGGGGCGTCATATGACGCGGCTGTTTGAGTTTAGCGTTGTTTGGAATCACTGAATCCTGAGCGGGTAGGAGTACCAGTCATCCAGTCCGCTTAGTTCGGTGAGGAGAACATAGCTTCCAGGCTTGGCGCGGCGCAGATCGAGCGTTACGGTCAGCTTGGTTTGATTGCCGACTGTGCTGGCGATTCCTGTGCCATAAGCGATGCGGTTCATGCCTTCGCGACCCGCTACGATGATGATGGTGTACGGTCCGGCTTCGCTGAAACGGGGAAGGATCAGATTGACATGCAGCAGGGCCGCGGGAAGATTGAGCGGCGACTTCGGCGGCTGCTCTTCGGCTCCGCGAAAGGTCCCGTAGTTGGTGAGATCGAGGGTTCGATCGACAACGGCGGATGCCTGCTGGCTGGCCGGCGGGTTCGGAGCTGGGGGATTTTGGCGATTCCAGTATTTCGCAACAACAAACCCGAGAATCAGGCACGCAGCGCAGAGCGCAGCGATGGCGGCCAAACGCGCCGGCGCCGGACGCCGCGCAGCGACTGTCGAGCGGAAGTTCAGGAGAGCGGGCAGGCAATGGCCGCAGGAAGTCACATGCTGCACGCGGGGATCCGAGAGAGAGAAGGACCGCGGTTTTGCCGCATATTCGCGCAGGAAGGAATCGTCGGGACATTCGGGAGTACGTTCGCTCCGCGGCTGCCTTTGCGTATAGGCGCGCAGTTGTTCGACAAACCATTGTTCGGGATTGGTATTTCCCTTAATCTTTCTCACCTCGTTCTTCCGCATCAGGGGTATCAGACATGAGTTCGAGCAGTCCAAGGATTTCTTTCTTTGTCTGCCGCCATACTGCAAGATGATCGGCGCCCAGTCGGTCCGCTATCTGCCGCCAGGTGTGCCCCGCTACGCGCCATAGCACGATTTGGCGCGTTTGCGGGGGCATCCGGTCAAGAACTTGGCGTATATACGCGCCCTGCTCGGTGTCGGACTTGGCGGCAAATCGTCGCGCGAGAACTTCCAGCTCGGAGAGCAAGCCGACCGCAATCTCACTTTTGCTGATTCGTTGTTTTGACAGCCGTTTAATTACGCTGGTGATACGGTAAGAGAGTTGCAGCGCCGTTCGCTTGCCATCGAAGCGTTCGTAGTACCGCTCCGCGTTCTGAACCGCCGCATCCATCAGGTCGTAAGCGAAATCGGGATCGTTGTGATAAAACTTCGCGCAATAGACGGCGTATGGCCACGCAAGGCCGCACGCCCGCCGAAACAGCTGATCGATCGCCGGATCAGGCGAGCCCAGGTACCAGTAATCGCCGGCGGGGAGGGAAGGCCGGGGATCCATAGCAACTCTTTGCTTCTGGCTGTCACTGCTTGGTTCGACACGACGAACGGGCCGAAGCCCACGATGCGTCGATTCTAGCCTGATCACGGCGTTTCCGAAAGACATACCGGCGCACAGAAGGCGATTTGGACTGTTAGCGCGCGGGGGAGAGCGTCAATTTGGAGTGAGGGCGTCAAGAGGGATCGATAAATATTTCGTTACACGTGAAACAAAGGCATCAGCAAAATGCCTTATAGAAGTAGAGGGCTATTTTTCCACATAGCGAGTTTTATTGCAGTCTTCCCTGCCTGTACCAGGTTGGCACAGAACGCCAGAGAAAAAGTGCTAGCCCTCTCAACCCTTATCGTCCACTTGTGTGTATATGGAGACAGAGGTGACGTATGCCTTCTTCTTCCCCTATCGATCCCGGTGCGAAACGCCGGTTGTGGCAGCGATATCCACCAGAAGCATTCGAGATCGTGCGCCAAAACAAACACTCCGTTGCAATTTGCGAAGAGCTTGTTGCTCTGACCGGGAAAACCAAGGGCGCGTGTTGGAGGTTCATGACCAGGCACGGCGTCAAGCGGCCTGGCTCTGCAACCAGGCACAAATTCGATCCTGAGAAGTTCGAAAAATTGATCGAATACGTTGCCGACCATGGCGTCCACGCCGCGGCACAAAGGTTCCACTGCAACACAAAGAGCCTCTACAACTTCCTATACCGCCAGGAACATACAAACATGGGCAAGCATACGATGAGCCTTCGTCAGGTTTCCGATCATCTGGGGGTGAAATACAGCCGGGTTCGAGAATGGATCGAAAAGGGACTGCTTAAGGCGAGGCGATTCGAACATGAGTCGATGAAGGGCAACGTCCTATACCTGATCGAACTCGATGCGCTGGAAGAATTCTGTACGGGCCACCCGGAACTGCTTATCTCGCGGCGCAAGTCTCCCGCCAGAGTCCGTTTTCTCCAGGAGTTCATTCTGGCTCCCAAGCACGCTGACCTTATCCCTTCCCGCGAAGCCAAGCGCGAGGCCGAGGCCTTCGAGCGGCGAGAATACATCGAGAACCCGAGACGCTCTCAAAGGAGCGCCTGATCGCACTGGGATCGCACTCCGCAACCGGCACATCGGCCCGGGTGATCGTGGTTTCGGTTTGCCGTCATTCGAGCACGCGCAAGTTACACTTCACGGATGGTCCGGAGAAGCCACTGGCGTCGCTCCTCCGTGAACTCGACTTTCCGAACCTGTTGTCTCGCATAGATGACGAGCGCATATGGGACGCGAACTTTCATCTGGTCTTCGACGAGAGCACAATAGGCGAGAGCCTGAATCATGTGATTGGCGTAGACTCCGCCGCGGGCTGGCGGCCTGCTTGAGTTCTTCAACTCGACAGGCACAGTACCATCGGCGCCTCGTACCAGGCAGTCTGGTTTGCCGGAGATGCCCAGAGCGTCGGAACGCAATGGTTCTCCGAAGAAGGGTTGGCCGGGAAGATCCTGGTAGAACACCTCGCCTGCGGGAATCCCGGTCTTCTTCCCCGATCGTGCCGCGAGCAGAAAGAGGACGATGGCAAGAACGACCAGAGTTGCGGCCATCACCTGAATGTTCATCGGGCCCACCCCATCCAGACGAAGACAAAGAGGATGACCGCGAGCGCCAGGGCAA
>Ga0335072_10003329_pt1 | contig 24257 bp, 20 predicted proteins | sample Lox_Sample_21_FD_206725 | JGI IMG/M metagenome (GOLD analysis project Ga0335072, IMG submission 206725) | Soil microbial communities from Loxahatchee National Wildlife Refuge, Florida, United States - Lox_Sample_2.1 | ecosystem: Environmental > Terrestrial > Soil > Wetlands | place: USA... | reverse complement strand
GCAGAAGCAACCTGCTTCACACCGGTCACGGCAACCAGGGCGATCAGAGCGATGAGAAGAGCGTACTCGACGAGGTCCTGGCCTTCCTCACGGTTCAGCAGGTCCTGCATCTTAACCAACATCTTCAGAAAAAGGGTGTTCATTTGTGTTCTCTCCAGTATTGAAATTCCCAGCCTCAGCCGGGGCACCCTGAATATAGCATCTGCTGTGCCATTCCCCGACAAAGATTAAATACTTCTTATTGCGTCACTTAGAGAATGTAGCCCTGCTCCGGCCCTTCGCCTCTGTATACTCCCGTTTACAGTCCCGCCCCGGTTGGAGAGTCTTCGTATACATCACACAAAGGTGTAACAACTGTCATTCCCGATAGTTACGGCGGTTTTGAAAAATTGCCGTACAATTGCCACCATGGCCTCCAGCCCGAACGCATCCAGACCGCTGCCACGCAGCGATTACGCTGACTTTGCGATTGCCCTTGCCAGCGGGCTGATCCTTGCTATCTGTGCAATCTTCTTTATTTCGGTTCTCTTTTCAGGGAAGATGGCTGGCTCACGTGATTACGTCTCCTATTGGTCTACTGGGGTCCAGCTCAGGCGCCATGCCGATCCGTATAACTGGGAGCAGATGATGGCCCTTCAGCACGCGGCGCAGCTGGATGCCAAGGGCGTGCTATTCATGCGCAATCCGCCCTGGGCTCTGCCCCTGGCATACCCCCTGGGCTTTCTTAATCTCCGCGTCGGCGCATTTTTGTGGAACATCATGCTGTTGGGATGCCTGCTGACCTCAGTCCATCTGGTACGGGTCATGCACGGGTCGCCGAATAACTATGTTCATTGGCTGGGCGTGGCATTCACACCCGCTGTCATCTGCTTGAACATGGGCCAGACGGGACTGCTTACTCTGCTCGGCATGGTTTTGTTCCTGCGCCTGCATCGCACGCATCCATTTGCCGCCGGACTTGCGCTGTGGCTTTGCGCACTCAAACCGCATCTGCTGCTGCCGTTCAGCGCGGCGTTGCTGGCCTGGATCATTGTGAGCCGCAGCTACAGGATTCTGGCCGCCTGGGTGCTGGCAATGGCGACCAGCACCGCATTGGCATGGTGGATCGACCCGCATGCCTGGGCGAGTTATTCAGCCCTGATGCGATCCAATCCCGTCCAGTACGAGTTTGTCCCTACGCTGAGCGATGCCATGCGTTTCTGGATCCATCCGCAGTGGATATGGCTGCAATATCTGCCTGCAGTTTTCAGCTGCGTGTGGGCGCTCCTCTACTTCTGGCGCCGCCGCGGCAACTGGGACTGGCTCGAAAACGGAAGCCCGCTCATCCTGGTCTCGGTGTTCGCCGCCCCTTACTGTTTCCCCCCCGACCAATGCCTGGTGATTCCCGCCCTCCTGCACGGCATGTACAAAACCCGCTCCCGCGCCATGGTTGCCTTGCTCGCTCTCATCCTGCTGGCCATTCAATTTGAGACGTGGAAGGTGCGGATTATCTCAGGCTACTTTATGTGGGTGGCCCCAACGTGGCTCGTCTGGTATTTGCTGGCGCGCCGATCCACCGAAACCGCAGAAGCAACTTCAGTTACGGCGGCGGTACTGTCATAGTCTGAGCAGTGCCCGCGCGCAGAGGAACGTCCGGCAAAAAGAATGCAATTACTCTCCATCCTGTTCAACCCAGCGTTCCAGGGCATCCTGGTTCTCGCTTTCTCTATCTGGTGGATGCTGCGAAAACCGGAGGACAGGACCAGGCCGTGGCTGGTGCTCGCACTGGTCTTGAACCTCTTTTATGGCTTTCTGCTCACGACGTTCATGACCGGCGAAGGCAGCCTGCTGCCGTGGAAATACGACCACATTCTCTATCATCTTGATCAATCGCTCGGCATCCATGCCGCTTCAATTGCCCGGCCGCTGCAGGGCGCATGGCGGCTTCCTCTCCTGTTCGCATACCAGGCGATGATTCCCATGATGGTCTTGTGGTTTCTGGTCACTGACCGTTATGGCAAACGCGGCTCGGTGGTGCCGGCCTACGCCGCCGAACTGGCTGTGGGCCCGCTCCTTTACTCGGTCGCGCCGGGATGCGGCCCAATTTACGCGTTCGGCGCACAATGGCCGCATCCAGCGGCCGTGCCTGCCGACATGATTCGCCTTAGCGGCATGCCGAACGCCTTCCCTTCGCTTCATGCCGCCACGGCGCTGATCCTTGTGCTGTTTGCTCCCACGCGGCTGGCGCGGTCGTTCGCACTGGTCTTTCTGGCCGCTACCTTAATGGCTACGCTCTCGACCGGAGAGCATTATCTCATCGATCTCGTTCCCGGCCTCGCCTTTGGAGTCTTCGCAGCCAGCGTGGGCCTGTTGAGATTTCGCCAGGCAGCTGGATTCCTGTTCATAGCGTCTTCATGGACATTTACGGTACGCATCTGGAATGCGTTCCTCATCGCCCATCCACTACTGCTGCGGTCGAGCGTGGCTCTCACGCTGATGCTTGTTGCCATCGCGATATGGAAGGAATGGCGCTCGCGGCCTTGCGCGGCCGCACTCGAAGCTGCCTCGGGGGCTACCACACGGCGCCGAAGATTTGTTATGCATTTGCAGAATACCGGCTGTCAGCAGCAGGAGGCTTTTCTTTGAGCCCTATCAGTCTCAAGAACCGATACTGGAATTGACCTTATAAATGTCGATAAGGAAACGATTCCCATTATCAGGATAGGAATTGAGATGAAAAGAGGTTCAAGCACGCTCGCGTGAATTCGTTCCAAAGCAATTCTCAAGAAGGCCAGAGGTATGTCACCGGTAACGACCATGGCTGCCATTGAAACCAATGGGAGAAACTTTTTCCCCTCTACCCAAAGGATTGAGCAAGCAGGAATAGCCAGCAGGAATAACTTGGCATCGTACACATGATGGTAAATTGGGAGAATCGATAGAGGTGCAATGGTCGCAATCCCCAACCAAACGCTGCGAGTAGACCTGTCGGACTTCAACGCGAAGTAAGCCAATAAAAGAAGCAAGGGGAAAACAATTAAGTAAGTTATCGAATTGTAGAAGTGAGGATCATCCTTTATTACGCTTAGTGCCGCCTGAAGATTTACGAACGCCCCCAAGCCATGCCCTCCAACAGAAGAAGGACCCGGATCAGTCATTCCCCCCTTGACGGTAAACGAAGCTATATTTGATTTCCATTCAAGCAGCCAATTCGGGTAGAGAAGCCACATCACAAATACAGTGGACACACCGATCAAGCCCGACACCATTAGGGATCGAAGAGCATACCGACAATACGTTCCTCCCATAAGGAGGAAGAATAACCAGATACAGCTCGTATCCTGTGGCTTAATCAGCATGCTCACAGAAAGGGCAACAGCTCCAATCCACGCATACTTTCCTTTAACAAAAGACCAGCAACCAAACACGGCGAGAGCTATAGATATGGCGGCGGGATTAGTCAATATGATGATTACTTGGCTGTTGGAAATTATCAACGCGACCATCGCGGCCGTCATTGTAGGAGAATATTCATTCCCAATATCCCAGATGATAATCGCTGCTGAAATCATTGTTCCCACAGTAAAGAGACACCAAATCGAACTGGCAATATTCCACGGCAGTAAGGCCAGAGGAGAGATTAGAAGGAGTAAAGTTGGAGGATATACTGCACGAGTAATGACGGGGTCATTATGTTGGTAGATGCTCAGGACGGCGTTTTCGTTATATGGATCGAGATGATTGTCAAAAGATCGAGCAGCCCAATAACTCCCTTTAAAATCCCATTGCCGAATGGGATTAGTTTTCTGAAACGTAAATCCAAGAATGACAAACACAGCGATCCCCAATATAACCAGAATCAATCCATCCCGCTGTTTTGACATATTCCGCTCTACGTTGGGTTGCGAGTTGTTCTTGACATTGACCATGACTTTCTCAAATTTGCAGGTCCTCGGTTTCTGCCGCTTCAATTACCAGCGCATCTCCCCGCTCCGTCTGTGTTTGTTGAATCGTGCCGGCAGGGAGCTCAATCACCGATTGTGCTGTAAGGCAAAAGGAAATGCGTCCGGGTCCGACCGTGCTCCTCACCTTTCTCACCCGTTTTCGGCCGTCGATGTAGACGAGATCGATGGCGAAGCGCATGAAGAACGTGTGCACCGACTGGCAGGGAACGATCCAGAGTCCTCCCCCGGGAGCAAGGCCGTCGCGGCCCAGCAGGCCCTTATTCCGCAAAGCGGCTGAATCGGCGACTTCAAGAGAAGAAGCCAGAATCGTGCCGCGCGTAATATTGGCGGCACGCATTCGACAGTTTGGATCGGATGGCGGGGAAGAAGCAAACAGCTCTCGCAGATTCTCTGCGATCAAGCGAATTACTCTCATCTCCTGCCCTCAGGAAAGGTTAGTCGCCCTTAGCAATCGATCACGGCTATGGGCCGGAAGGAGCTCCCGTGGGAACGCTCGGAGTGCTGGAACCCATGTTCTGACCTCCGCCTCCGCCAAAGAGACCGGATGCACCTTCAATGATGAGCGGCTTCTCCGGTTTCATGCTGTTGATAAGCGTTTCGACGGGGATGACGGTCGGGGACGGAGCGAGCGTGTTCTCAGCCGTCTTAGCGTCGGGATTATTCATCGCGACGTTCGAGTTGGGCGGCAGGAACTTGGTTGGGTAGTTCAAAGCCGGTAACGCCTGGCCTGGCGGAATGGGCGCAACGACTTCAGGCGAAACGATCACCATAAGTTCTGTGTTGGTCTTAGTCCTGGTCATTGACTGGAAGAGCTTGCCCAGGATCGGAATATCGCCAAGGAATGGAATCTTCTCGAAGCTCTCAGTCTCCTGGTTGTTCAGCAGGCCTCCGATCACGAAGCTCTGGCCATCCTTCAGCTCAACTTCGGTATTGACCTTGCGGTCCGTGATGCCCGGAACTTCGAAGCCAGAAATCTCAACTTCGTCTGTATAGTCAAGGGCGCTGACCTCAGGCGCAACCTGAAGCCGGATCGTGCCCTGAGGAGTGATCGTCGGAATGAAGCTCAAACGGATACCATATTCTTGGAACTGAATTGTTACCGCACCGCCTACGCCCGACGAAGTTCCCTGTACGACGGGGTACGGGAACTCGCCACCGACAAGGAAACTGGCCTGATGGCCATTCTTCGCCATAAGGTTGGGTTCAGCGAGAACCTCCACGAGGCCTCTCGTTTCAAGGTTTTCGAGAGTCGCACCTGATTTGAGGCCGGGGAAGAGGGCAATAAGATTCAAATCATTTGAAAGCGTAGCCGAACCGCCGGAGGTTCCAAAGCCGGCGCCGGAACCGGAACTGCTTCCAGCGGTAATCGCGGGCGGCGAGTACTGCCCGGTGGTCACCCCGCCGAAGGCATTGCCAAGGCCAAGATCGAAGAGGTTGATGCCGAGCTGCTTCTCAAGGCTGCGGTCAACGCTGACAAATCGTACCTTCAGCAGAATCTGCGGATCGGTTGCCGGCACATTTACATTCAGCAGGTTCACAACCTTGCTGCCAGAGCTGCCTGCAATCTGCACGGCCCGCTCAGAGTCGGTGAGATCGTTCACTGTACCACGCAGGAATATGCTGTTGTTATCAAAGGATACCTTGACGGCCTGGCCGGGAAGTTCGGCCTTGAGTTCGCGCCGCAACCCTTCGAGCGTGTCACTCGAAACTGCTGAGGGCGGATGCACGGAGAGGTTGAAGAACTCACGGCCGCCATGAATATCCCAGATGATCAAACTGGTTTCGCCGGGGGCTTTGCCGTTGACCATGATCTCGGTAGGGCTTACCCCGTGCACTTCGGCAAAGCCGCCAAGACCGATGGCTACCCTCGCGATGGGCGCCTGGGTATCCACGAGCACTGTTTTACCCACGACCACCGAAAGGTCGTTTGTTGAATCCTGCGCTCCGGCAGTGGGCACAGCCGGGGACAGGCCCTGAGCCAGCAGGCCCTCCGCCGCACACAAGACAACCCCCACAGCGCTGATGCACATAATCGTGATTACAGACTTAGCTCTCAATGCTGACCCTCTGAAGAACCAAAGTTCTCTTGCGATGTAGCTGAGCCGTTGATGATCTCCATGGTGTAAGGCTTTGGAGCCGGCGGCTTGGGAGCGGCGCGCTTGACAACCTTCACCGGCGTAACCGGCTTCGGCGCTCCAAACAACGTTGTTGTGGCCGTAGACGGAACCGGTTCCACCTTGGTGTCGAGCGGATTGCGCAGCACCAGCTGGATCTTCAACTGGCTGCTCGCCAGGCTCAAGGTCTCTGCTTGTTCGGGGGTTACAAGCAGGTTGACAACCTGCACCTGCACTGGCTTGCCCTCGGCGTCTCTTTGAATGTCTGTGCCTGCCGAAAGCACCTGGATGTTTTGCAGCAACGTAGTCGTCATAGTTCCGGCCGACGCGAGAGCGTTCGGCGGCACACCCGAAGCAAGAACGTCCACACGCATACCGGGTGTCGCGAATCCGGATACGCCGACCACCTCATCAACCTTGACCGCGCAGGCCCTCATGCCCTCAGGAATTGTGGCCGCCAGTCCGCCGCCAGATCCTGCAGCCGCAAGGTGACTGTCGAGAATCGGCTCGCCTTGAGCGATCTCAGTCACCACTCCCCTGCCCACCAGGCCCAGGCGCTGCTGTTCAGGGATGGCGCCTTTAGGCAACGTCCCTGAGATCTTGATAACGCCGAGGTCCGCCTGAGTCAATACCGTGCCCAGCTTCAAATCGGTGGCCGCCGCCACTATCGATGTTGTCGGGGATTGTTGCTGTGTATTGATCTTTGAGCCCACAATGCGATAGACCCCGAACGCGCAAACGCCGGCTACCACAAACGCAACGAGAAGGATCGTAAGCAGTCTTCGATTCATTCCTTAACTGATCCGAGTCAGCGGTTAGGCCAACTCCACCTTTCTGAACCCCGATCCGATCGGCTTGCCCAGCTGAACGGCCATCGACACGCAACTACAACCGGGGAACACTTCGATGTCTCTCGAGCCTGAAGGGGACAATGTCGTTTAAGTATATCCTCTCCATGCGAGCTAAACTCAAATCGAGCCTATTTTTTTTAGCGCGTGAGGTATCAAGAGAGCTATGAGCCTTAGGCTACAAAATGAGCGATGCTGAATCAAGGGAATTCTTTGCTGGTTTGCACGTCCCTGCGGCTTGCGACTCGATGGTTTGCGCCAAAACAGAATAGCCTCAAAAACTGATCCAAGTGCTTTGAATATGGGCCCTCGGACAACAATTAAACAGAGCTCCTGAACGGCCGGCTGCGAGTTAAAATTACTGGTTTCACGTACAACTTAAGTTGCATTCTTCCCCGCTGCGCATTGCCTTCAATTGCCGGTTTTTCTTAACCTGTTAGTACCCATCAGCAAATGATGAGTTACTATTTGAGTCACGAAATAATTCTCTAGCCAAGTCACCCACCTTCCCATGGAGGGAACGTTCAGAGTGTCGACGTCTTTACCTACGATCACGCTTCTGAGCGAGCCGACTTCTTTTCGGCAGCAGCCGACGTCGTTTCTCGCATCGATCTTCATCCACGGTGCGGTCATTGCGTTGGTTTACATCGCCTTCCTCTATGCTCCGCGGGTCGATATCCACGCAACCGTGCGATATGACATGCGGGTGCTCGATTTGCATATGCCTGAGACCGACCCCTCGCGCCTCGGCTCGGGAGCGATCAGCTATCCCGGCCCTCTCTCTGCCCAGAAAACCCGTGGAACGTTGGGCGATGAAGCCGCGCACCGGCCGTCGCCGAAACTTACCCCTCACACCGCAATCGGGCCGCAGACGCTGATGCAACCCGATCTGAAAACCAGCGTGGTTCTCGACAAGGAGATCCCTCTCCCCAAGATCGTGCTGTGGTCGGCGAGCAAATTACCCGTGAAGAACGTCGTTGCACCCAAGCCCCAAAAGCCTCCCACCGCCGATGTGGAACCACAGCTTGATACGCCCAACCAGGAAGTGAACCTGGCCAACATTCCGCTGGCGTCAACCAGCAAGCTGGCTCTGCATGCACTGGCCCCGGCCAGCAACACCACGCCCATTGTCGTTCAACAGCCATCGCAGCAGATTCAGGTGTCTCCTGTAACCACGGCGCAGACGCAGTTGCAGCCCACGCCCGCGGCGGTCTTGTCGCTCTCTGACATTCACATGAACAACACGAATGTCTCTCTGCCCGCTGTAAACCAGGCAGCGCCGGGTAGCGCGACTGGGACCATGACTGCGGCAAACAACAAGCCGCTGCCCGGCCCGGGCAACGAGGATGCAGCGGAGAAAGCATCCGGCAATGGAAATGCCAAAACTGCCGGAAGCCACCCGGGGGTAGGTTCAGGCATTTCAGGAGTTCCCTCTGCAGGCGGAGGCAAGTCCCTTGCACCGGGAGGCGGCGGCAAAGGCTCCGCGAATGGGCCGGGACAATCGCAGGGTGGTTCGACTGGAGCGGGCTCGTCTCAATCGGCAGGCAACGGGAGCGGCGACGGCGACCGGCCGACCGCGACAAAGATCGCGCTGCCTCCTGACGGCCGTTTCGGTGCAGTGGTTTTGGGCACCTCGCTCGAGGATCAGTTCCCCGAGATGGGCGACGTTTGGCATGGACGCATGGCCTATACGGTCTACCTTCATGTTGGGCTGGCCAAGAGCTGGGTGCTGCAATATGCGCTTCCGCGAACGCTAGATGCTGCCGCAGCCGGGTCGGTCGGCCACCTCGACGCGCCCTGGCCATTCAATATCGTGCGGCCCAATCTCGCTCCTGGTGCCATCGATGCCGATGCGCTGATGGTGCACGGATTCATCAATATAGCTGGACGATTCGAAGACCTCGAAGTTGTCTACCCTCCCGCTTTTCCGCAGAGCGATTTCGTGTTGCAGTCGCTGGCTCAATGGCAGTTCAGACCGGCGACGAAGGACGGCAGACCCATCCGCACTGAAGCGCTGATCGTCATACCCGATGAGGAGGACTAATCTCCACAATTCTCTCCACTAAGAAGAAAGGGTACGAGCCAAGCTCGTACCCTTTTGAATTCCGCGTCGATTTGCGGTTTCGCGTCGATTTGCGGTTTGACGAATTGCGCTCAGGAGACAGGAGTGAAGTAGGAGTTGGGCACGAGACGCGCCGAAGTGAGGTTGGCCCCGATCTTCATGAAGATCTTCTTCAGAGTCGTATCATCCAGGTTGTTTACATCAGTCGCTGCGCAACCGTCGACGTCGTCCGAGAAGAAATCACTCGGCCCCGTGGCCATTGCGCCAAGTGCGTAGCAGGGCGCGGTTGATCCGCTGTTTGGCCAGGCGTTGGCGCCGTAGGTTGGAAAGTTGCCGTCGTCGGTATAATATTGATCCGTCGTGCAGCCCGACATCTCAGAGCCATAGCCGACGGTGTACACCGTTGTTCCCTTCGACGATGCATATTGTGCCGCACCCACCGCTTGGCCGCACTCGCCCAATGCCGAAGGATACGTGGCTGTCAGGTAACCCGCCGGCTGTATGAGAAAGTCTGTTCCGTTCAATACGAAGCCAGCTTCGGTCCCGTCGATGGGCTGTCCGGAATATGGGCTGGCGCAGGGGGCGGAGTCGGTGACGGCGCCGTAGGCCCCTGTAATAGATCTGCAATTGGCCGCGTAAATCTGATATGAACCGCAGGCAGTCTGGCGCTCGGTAAGGACCGTGGAAATTTGGGGATTGCAGGCCGTCGCGTCACCGTCAGAAAGGATGATCATCATATTCCCGTTGTGATTGGTCGCTTGTTCCGCGGCGAGGTCAGCCTGCGCCTGGTAGATCACCTGGGCGTAATACGTTCCTTCGCCGCCTGGAGCCGTAGCACCACAGCCGCTCGAGCCTCCGACCGCTTTCACAATATCGGAACTGGTGTTCAAGGCTGAGGTTGCGCTAGTCTTGTAGTCGCTGGACCAGGTGGTAGCGCCAGTGCTGCTGTTTGCGAGCACGTTGTAGGTATCGCCGCTCGGCAGGCTCGAGGTGGTCGGCCCCGCGTTGTACGACTGGAACTGATACGGCACGATGCTCGGACTGGAGCCATTGCAGGCGTAGTCGTTCTTCATCGATGCTGCTGTGGCTCCAGGAAACACGTAGAGGGTAACCAGATCGATCGGCGCCGCGGAGGTGCCGGGAATGAGGTCGTTCAGAAAAGTCTGGACGCCCAGTTCCGCGCAGGTGATCTGCGTAGTGCAGTTCAAACCGGCGCCCGCGCCATTGTCGTTGCCTTGCATCGATGCGGTGGTGTCGAGGATGATCGCGATGTTGTAAGGCGTCGGCGTGCCGCCCTTCATTGACGCCGCCGAGGTGGCCTGGATGTTGAAAGTCGACATGCCGAAGAGCGGGCCGATCCAGGTGGGGACCTGCGCGGTCTGAGTCACCTGGATTTCGTTGACCAGGGAGCCCCCGTTGCCTGTGCTTGACGAGTTTTCGCACGGCGCGTAGAAATCGGTCGCGACCGTGGTGTTGCACCCGAAAACGACGCTCGTTTGCACATTGCTCATGACGCCGTTGACGTTGTAACCGTTGTAAGTGGTCGCAGAGCCGTAATTCTGGGCGTAGGTCTGAGCCGTTCCCTGGATGGGCAAACCGGCAGCGCCGGCCAGCGCGGCCGCATTGGTTGATGCATTGAGCATCTGATACGCATAGTAGCCTTTGCCGGCATCAACCGCGACACCAGTCACGCCCATGAACGTGGTCAGAACCAGGGCCGTGAAAACCAGCGCCTGGCCCTTATCTTCCCTGACTAACCTGCCAAGTACGGGAATTTTATATATGAGTTTCATCGTGGTCGTCCCTCTGTCGTCAGACTTTCTTACTGAATCATCGCCGTTTGCGTTGTTTGCAGGGTTCCCGAAGGTTTGAATGTCGAACCCCAATTGGCCCATCCCATGATAGGAAACCAGGTATAGGGATATGTGACTGTGAGGATGGCGGGCTGAAATTGGGACTCGGTTGAGCCTAATTCGGTGGCCAGGGTACTGCCGCTACAGCTTGAGTAGCCCGTTCCTGACCACGTCTCGCTTGTCGATGTTGTGGTGGTCGACCCGTTTGTATTGGTTACCGTGTAATAAACAGTAAGCGTGTAACCGAGGCTCGATGTACTCCAGCCCGTCAGCGCATTGGCCACAGAGGTTTCAACTGTCTGACAGGGATTGCCCGAATTCAGGGTGGCGCCGGTGGCCAGGCCCTGCACCGCGTTGGCCGCCGCCAATCCAAGCTGCTGCTGGGAGTAAAGCGCCATGCCAAACGAGGCCATGCCGGTCAGAAGAACGAGCATGAGGGGAAACATCAAGGCCATCTCGACGAGCTGTGAACCCTCTTCTCTTGCAGCGAAAAATGCATACAGCTGCTGCCGCAGCGTGAGCGGCCGCACCCACACAAACTCACCTGCCGAGGTTCGCTGGGCCCCGCGGGGCGATTCATTCATTTTGTCTTTCCCCCAGTTTGAGGCTTTGCTTATCATCTTCCACCCACCTCCCAGCCCGGCAATACCACAAAAAGGCGATTTCCTTGCCGTTTGCTGCAATCTTCGTAACCGTAATCTCAAGTTACTTTAGCCTTCTCAAGGCATTCAGAAACCTATCCAGCTCTCTTCGGTCCACCCCGTCGGTCAGGATATTGTGACCGTGGCGGAAAGCCCGCGCATCCGGCAGTACGAACTTGAGGCCGACGCCGTCGCTGCCCCAGCGCACCGCGCGCGACTGGATCACAATTGACCGCTCTTCGGTCTTGTCTCCGCCCCCGTTCATCGTCAGCGTCATGAGCACCAGCGTGCCTGGATACCAGCGATCTTCGGTGATAATGTAGATGCCCGTGGCGCTGATATCGCGAATGGCGTGAGCCTGGGGTGTAGCGCCGGTCCAGTAAAAGGCGGTCAACCCTTCGAACTGCTCGCGCGGCGCTCTGCGCGGATCCGGCGACAGCCAGCGCTCCAGCCAGCTCTTGGGTGGATAAGGCGAACCCGTCGGCCGGAGTGGCTCGGCCACCCGCTTGGGAAGCCTCGAGTCCTTGTCTCCCCGCTTCTCAGGCTCAAACAGCGTAGACTCGGTTGCCCAGACAGGCTTTTCCCTGTCGTTGAGGTTCCCCGCTGGGGCCGGGACTGCGTCGTTGTCGCTGCGCATGCCGGCGATGCGCTCCAGCCGGCGCTCCATCTCTTCGGCTATGCACAGCACCAGCTGATCGCCGGTCTGCGTCTGCGAGGAGTAAATGGAATGAACCGGCAGCGCCAGCACGCTGGCCGCTTTTGGGCTGGATGAACTCACACGAAACGTCGGAAATGACTCGACCAGGTCGATCACGCGGCAGTCTTCATCAAGGTAGATAAGATCGAGTGGTGCCTGAAGACCTGCGGCGGGAATATCGCGGTACGGAACGATCCACAGGCCTTCCCCGGATTTCAGAGAGACCGTGGACATCAGGTCCACGATCCCCGCGTAGGAAAGATCCGCGATCGTGATCTCCAGACCGAGAAAACACTCCCGGGTCTGGTTATACGCGCAATGGGTCCGCGTCTCCATGCTCTCTCCAGGCAGCGGCATATCTACCTCTGACGACCTCGCATCTGGTCTTTCTCCGTTCCGCCTTCCGGCCTCTCGTTCACTGAATAACCCTTATCCTGTCTGCGTGCGCGTGCCGTCATAAGACGACACGCTTCCTCGCCCGCTGCCTGAAGCAACGATCGCGGGCACCGGCCGCCTGCACGGCACAGCTCGATAGCGGGCGGGTTAATCGTAGCTGCGAGGTCATTGCTCTCGAGCCGCCCGACGAACCTCGTTTTGACTTACTTCACCCGCGTACGGCGGCGTTGAATCAATACGATCAAAATGATGACAACCAGTACACCGGAAACAACCCGGATCAGCATTGTGGTGTCCATAAATTCCCTCTCCCTCAGCTTCTACTACTGCTCCGGGGTTTTTGTCCTCATCCCGGTATTCAACGCGGTTCTAACCCTGAAACCGCAACCCTGATTCCTCACCGCCGCGTTCGCCTGGAATCAACCCCGGTACGGTTCTGTTTAAGTACCACTCAGCCCGCAATCGATGGCACTGGATCAACGCGATGAGAATGATTCCTCACTATTCCACATGCCATCTCCGCTACCATGCAGCGGAGCGCAATCACTCCTGGCGGCGTCATTTGATCAGATCGTGGTAGGAATCGATCATAATGAGCACCGCAGGCCCCAAAAGTACAACGAACAGCGATGGAAAAATGAAAAACACGAGCGGGAAGACCAGCTTGACCGAGGTCTTGGCCGCTTCTTCTTCAACCTGTTGAACGCGTTGCGTCCGCAGAGTGTCACCGTGAACGCGCATTGTCTTGGCCACGCTGGTGCCAAGCTGTTCAGACTGCACCAGCATTGAAACCAGGTTGCGTACGCTGTCGACGCCCGTACGGTCAGCCATGCGCTTCCATGCCTCGGCGCGGGGCCGGCCGGCTCGCTGCTCCAGAACCACCACGCCCAGCTCATCAGACAGTTCGGGCTGCGCTTTTTTCAATTCTTCGGCGGTACGCGTCGTCGCCTGATCCAGGCTGAGTCCGGCCTCGATGCAAATCACCAGCATGTCCAGCACGTCGGCCAGTCCCTTATGGATGGCCCTCTGCCGCTTGGTGATCTTGTGGCCCAGGTAAAAATCCGGAATCAGGTACCCCAGTCCAAGTGCGATCGCAATGGCGATGATCGGGCTCTTGGCCACCAGTCCCGTCAGAAACGCAACTGCGAGCAGCGCAACCGGTAAAAGAAACTTGGCTCCATAGAGAACCTTGGTGGCCTGCTCGTCGCGGAAGCCGGCGCGGACCATGCGCTGCTGAGCGACCGAGACCTCGGCCTGGCTTTTGGGCATCACCTGCTCGAAGTGCTCGACCATCCCTCCCAGCGAGGTTCCCGTCTGCTGAATCGTCTCAATGAGAGACCGCTGTTTGGGCGCGGGATTGATGACCTCGCTGATGCGCTTGATCATCGCTTCCCGATAGAACAGCAGAAGCAGGCCGCTGGCTAGGAGCGCAAAAATCACGATAAATGTGGCAATAATCAACATACGTTTGCCTCTAGTAGTCCAAAGTGACGATCTTGCGAATGACCAGGCCGCCTACGAAGATCATGCCGACTGAGATCCAGATGAGTTTGATGCCCATGGGTTTGTGCCATAGAACGCTCATCATGTTGGGGTTGATGAAATAGAGCAGGATCGCCAACACCACCGGCAGCAGGGTGAGAATCCAGCCGGTAAGCCGCCCCTGCGCGGTATGTACCTTTACCTGCCGTTGCAGACGGAAGCGCTCGCGGATCACATGCGAAGTCTTGTCCAGCACCTCGGCCAGGTTGCCGCCGCTCTCTTTCTGAATCATGATCGCGGTGGCCACAATCGCCAGGTCCTGAATCGGTATGCGCTGCATCATGTTGTCCAGTGCCACCTTCAATTCCAGGCCGTAGTTCTGCTCCTCAAAGCAGCCCCTGAACTCCACTCCGACCGGATCAGGGCACTCGCGCGCCACCAAGCCCATCGCCGCGATAAGGCTGTGGCCCGCGCGCAGGGCGCTCACCATCAGGTCAAGGGCCTCCGGCAGACCCTCCTGAAACTTGAGGAAGCGGCGGCTGCGCAAAAACATCACCCAGCCGATGGGAGCCGCTCCAATGGCCAAGCCAATCAAGAGCGCAATAGGCCCGTTCTTGAATTCCACGTAGATGCCGTATGCAGGAACGACGAAACAGAGGCCGGTCATCGCCAGCAGCCGCCCTGCGGTCCATTTCAGGTCCGCCTGGCTGATCAGTTTCTGCAAAGAGGGTGCAATCTGAAACTGGAGCAGCTTTTTATTCAGCCAGGGAATGCTGCTCATCGCCGAATCTTTGCGGATATTGAGAATCTGCTCGCGCGTCGATGGGGCATCCGTGGACAAAGCCGAGTCGAGCGAGGCCAGCACCTGTTTTGAAGTGCGCGCAGAGCCGGCCGCTATCAATGGCAGCGCAATTACCGCAAAGACGCCAAGAAATACAAGGACAAATACAATTGTCACGGCTCCCCCTTTCTATTAGTTGACCAGCGTTTCCCGCTCGAAAATCGTGGGCGGAAGGACAATACCCGAAACACGCAGACGTTCAAGGAACTTGGGCCGAATGCGGGTGGGCTGAAAAACTCCGATCACCCTGCCATCGGGCCCGATGCCCTTCTTCTGGAAGCTGAAGATCTCCTGCATACTGATCACGCTCTCCTCCATGCCGGTGATCTCGCTGACGCTTGTCACCTTGCGCGTACCGTCGGTCATGCGCGTCGCCTGCACAACAATCTGAACGGCCGATGCGATTTGCTGGCGAACCGACTTCTCGTTCAGGTTCAGGTTGCCCATGGCCACCATCGACTCAAGCCTGGAGATGGCATCACGCGGCGTGTTGGCGTGAATCGTGGTCATGGAACCTTCGTGACCGGTGTTCATGGCCTGCAGCATGTCGAAGGCCTCTTCACCGCGGACCTCGCCGATAATGATGCGGTCAGGCCGCATACGAAGTGCATTGCTGAGTAGCTGCCGCTGCCGGATTGCGCCCTGTCCTTCAATGTTCGGAGGGCGGGTCTCCAGCCGTACTATGTTTTCCTGCGCCAGCCTGAGCTCGGCCGCGTCTTCGATCGTCACCAACCGCTCGTTGTGCGGGATATATTGCGACAGGATGTTCATGAACGTCGTCTTGCCGGCGCCGGTGCCGCCCGAAACAACGATGCTGATCTTGGCTTTGACCGCAGCCGATAGCACTTCCATCATCTCGGCCGAGATGCTCTTGAGCGCCACCAGCTGATTGGCCGCCAAAGGTCCGGTGCCGAACCGGCGGATAGAGAGCGACGGACCATCGAGCGCCAGCGGGGGAATGATGGCGTTGACGCGGGATCCGTCCGGCAGGCGCGCGTCCACCATCGGCGATGATTCGTCCACGCGCCGGCCGACCCGCGAGACGATCCGGTCAATAATCTGGAGCAGATGCCGGTCGTCGCGGAAGGAGGTGTTGACGCGCTGCAGCAAGCCTCCCTTCTCAATGAACACGTGGTCCTTGTCGTTGACCAGAATGTCGGAGATTTTGGGATCGCGCAGCAACGGCTCGAGCGGCCCCAGTCCGAAGACCTCGTCGAGCAGATCGGCCTGGATCCGTTCCTGCTCGTCGTAGTTGAGCGGTACCCGCTGATCCGCAATGATCTCTTTGACGATGCTCGAAACGGCCTGGCGGGCCTGGCTGGAATTGACGCGAGACAGCTTTTCGAGATCCAGCTTGGCGATCAGCGTCCGGTGAATTTCCGCCTTGTACTTCTCGAGATTCATCAATTCCATGTTGTACCTTCCAAAACTCTGGTCTGAACCCTGCAATGATGGACGCGGCGCGTCTTATCCAAACAGGCTGAAGCCCTTCTTTTTCGTCGTCTGCTGCTCCGTTTGCCCAATGGCCGCTCGCGCCATTTGCTTGATGAGCCGGGATATGGGCGAATCGGCCAGTGCCAGTGGCGTGGCGTTGATCTGCATCTTGCGAACGGCGGTGTAGTCGTTGGGAATCTTCCACTGCGCCGGTCGCGTTAAAGCTTTGGTGATGTGCTCCTCCGATACTCCCAGCGAACGTGCCTCATACCGATTGATGACAATTTCGAGTCTCGGGCCGCCGCCGGTAAAGAACTGCGTGATGAGGCGATTGGAATTGCGCAGCTCCGGAATACCGGCCTGGGTGACCAGATAAATTGAGGTCGACTCCTTCAGGATCGAAGAGCCCTCAAAACTCAGCTGCGATCCCCAATCCACCACGACGTTGTCGAACTCCTGGCGCGCCACACCCAGAAGCCGGTCAATGTCCTCGTCCTTGGCATCGAACTGAATGAACTTGCCCGGAGCCGCCAGCACCCACACTCCCGAGCTGTGTTTGACTAGCAGCTGCTGCAGGAATGCGCCGTCCAGGCGACTGGCCGCCTGCAGCGCATTGATAGTGGAGTACTCGGCCACAATGCCCAGATTCAGCGCCGCATCCCCCAATGGCAGATCGAGGTCGACCAATAGGGTCTTCTGATTGGGCTCCTGCGCCAGGGCCACGGCAAAATTGCAGGCCAGCGTAGTCGCACCCGAGCCGCCTTTGGCGCCGAGAAACGTCAATAGCCTGCCAGCGGTCTTCTTGACGGTCTTATTGACTGGACGCCGCGCGGCAGCGCGCACCAGCGCTTCAGCAACAACATTTCGATCAAACGGAATGGTCAGGTATTCGCGGGCCCCGGCGCGCATGCAGCGCATCAACAGGTCGGGATCGGTCTTGATGGAGTAGACCATCACCGTCGCCATCCCAGTAGCGCCAATGCTCTCCACCAGTTCCAGGGCGTATTCCGGATCAGCGTCAAGGTCGATGATGATCACGTCGTAATTCTGCTCGAGAATACGGCTTACATCGTCCAGCCCGGGAGGATACGACGGGAACTCGTGGACATCGTTCCCCGAGGTCCCGGCCAGTGCCAGCCTGGCATCGGCACGCTTGTCCTCGTCCGGACCGATCAAGGCAATAGATAACGCCTCCGATCCGATCGAGTCGGGATATTGAGAACCGAAATACGGGGAAGAATCCGTTGACACAGCGCCTTCGCTCCTTGCTTCCTTAATCTTTCCCTGCACGTGCTTCCAGCGTCCATCGTTATTGCGCGCGCCCGTCATGGTCTGCTCCCTCACCCTTCAACGCACGAAAAATGAGAACAGCGTTCCGACGGCAATGGCCGGTGCGTAAGGAATCTTGCGCCGCCCGGGATTATCGATCGTGGCCTCCGGATCGCGAATCGTTCCATGCTTCCAACCCGCCATCAGATCTCCGGTACCCTTGAACAGGTCCAACAGGAATCCGCCCAACGCCGCCCAGACCAACACAATTACCCCGCCCGCCAAGGCGGTGAGAATCAGAGCAAACACGGTCTGGGCCGGTCCTATCCAAGCCCCCACAGCGGCACAGAGCTTTACGTCTCCTGCTCCCATGCCACCCAACAGAAAAAACACACCAAAGATACCGATCGCAACTCCCGCTCCGGCCAGGCTCTGCCCAACGCCATGCCAGCCGAACAGAACTCCCCGGACCACGATCCCGGCCAGCCAATAAGGGAAGACCAGCCAATTCGGGATGCGCCTGCTGTGTAGGTCGGTAAACGTCGCCACCCCCAATACCACCAAGGTCGGCCACGAAACCCAACGGTGCGCGTAAAGAACCGCCGTCAAGTTTGACCACCAGACAAACGAGTGCATCCCCTGCTCCTTTTGCCCCGTTACAGTCAGGGGATAAATCATTACGAGCAATTCGCCAACCAAATGACCACACCGGTATAGCATGGGGATTCAGTAGGTTACCTCTGAGTCAATGCCCCACTGTACACGGCTGTTTACGCGCACCTCCCGGTTGTGGAACAACTCGTATACACGCCAACACTTAACTACCAATCAACACAAGCTCACCCGTGGCATTGCCCTCACCGGCTATCGACTTCCCATCCGGTCTGAAGATCCCGTCGGGCTCATTCATGGGACAGCTGTATCAAATTAAAACAGATACATCAATTAGATCAACCGGTAATCATCCATTATGGACCCCGTTTGGTTCATAGTCCAGCGGACGGTTGCCGCTCCTCGGCGCCCGTCCCCACCCATTGGCCGGCGGCTCGATGCCGGTTCTGGACGACGTCGCGAGCAAAGCCGAAGGTTGAAACAGGCAATCACTTTGCCACTTTCCCATTTTTGGTTGTATTTTAGAAATATTCCGATTGCAATTAGGTAACCAAATGGATTACATTGGTGACTCTCTTTAGTCACAGTTCGTTTTTCCGGTCTTCTCCCATGGATCATTTTCGTACTGTCGGTGGCAGCCTTCGCGCTCGAGCAGTTGTTTTGATATTCATAAGATGTTGGGAGATAATGCCTTACGACGAGTATTGTTGGAATCTTCGACCTCTTCGGCTTGGGGCGGCAGGTCAATCATTCCGGACTCCGCATGGCGGTTTCGCGCGCAATCAGCCCTGGGATTGATGCACATATCCATTTTAAATCGTTGAATTTCACCGGCAATTCATCGCACTTGGGATTACCAATGTCGCACTTCTTAGCACTAATCAGGGATTGGCAAAGCTTTGCCGATTTTGGATGATGGGGGTACATCGCCGCAGACTTCCGTTTGTTCCCCCAAGGAACGGCACAACTGAAATCCGGAGAAGGCAGCGTTTCGACCAATGATTCGAATCGGACTTTACTCTGAAGACCGGACCTTGCAACCACTTCTTTCTTCCGCCCTTGGTAGAGATTTTCAGGTTCTGCTCGAGTCGGACGGGAAGGGGATGGATAACCTCATCTCTGCCAGCGAATGCGATGTCATGATCCTCGATCTCTCGTCGCATCTGGATACCCTCCAGGACCGCATCGAGTGCTCGCGGCGCCTGATTGCTTCCAACGTCCCCGCCATCCTGCTGGCCGAAGATTCCCTGCGCTCCACCGCATTCGAACTGGTGCGCATGGGTGCGTTCGGCTATTGCCGCCGTCCGCCTTCCATCCGCGATCTCAAGACGATGTTGCAGCGGGCGCATGAAAACTCCTCGCTCAAGCAGCAATTGCATACCGTTCAGCAACGCGTAGAGGAACCGGAGAGCTGCGATCAGATTCTCGGTTCCACGCCCAGCATGCGGCGCGTCTACCAGCTGGTGCGCAGTGTAACGAATCTGAATGCTTCCGTTCTCATCACCGGCGAAAGCGGTACAGGCAAGGAACTGATCGCGCGCGCCATTCACAACCTAGGCATGCGCGCCAAGAAGCCGTTCGTCGCCGTTTCCTGCGGCGCAATTCCCGAGACGCTGATTGAGGCTGAACTCTTCGGCCATGAAAAGGGCGCGTTCACCGGCACGGTGGGCGCTCGCGAAGGTTATTTTGAGCAGGCTGAAGACGGCACGCTCTTCCTGGATGAAATCGGCGATTTGAGCCTGTTTACCCAGGTGAAGCTGCTGCGTGTTTTGCAGCAGATGGAGTTCTGCCGTCTGGGCTCGAACAAGCTCATTCCGCTACGCGCGCGGCTCATCTTCGCTACCCACCAGGATCTGTCCAGACTGGTTGCGGAAGGCAAGTTCCGCCAGGACCTTTATTACCGCATCAATGTCATGCGCATCGAGTCGCCGCCGCTGCAGGACCGGCCTGAGGATATTCCCCAGATCGCGCAACACTTTCTCAGGCGCTACTCGCAGGTATTTCAGAAGCCGATGGAAACCATCGAGCCCGACGCGCTCGAGATGCTGCAGGGCTATCACTGGCCCGGCAACGTTCGCGAGCTTGAAAATGTCATGCAGCGCGCCATCATCGTTGCCCCAGGCCGCACCGTTCGCGTTGACGATCTGAGCATCAACGTGCAGGATGACGAGGTTTCCGCCGCGGCGGACAGCGTAGTCGATATCGCCGACTACCACCCCACCGGCTCGTTCGATCGCCAGTTGCGCGACTACAAGATCCGGCTGGCAGTGAATGCGGTCCGCGAGCACAACGGCAACAAGACCATGGCGGCCCGAAGCCTGTGTATCTCGCGCGCTTATCTGCACCGGCTGCTGCGTTTCGCCGAGAACGATCCTCAGTTTGGAGAAGCGGGCTTGCGCGAAACCAGAACAGCCTAGGCGAAGCCGGAACCGGTTAGATTTGCTCTTTCCCTTGATCTGCAACTGAGTCCGCGGCGATGCATCGCCGCGGACATTTCATTTTCTTGGCCCTCATTTCACCGTCCGCCGTCCACCGTTCACTGTTCACTGTTCACCGTCCAATGTTACGTGTGCTTGTTATACGCCGGCGGACCGGCCATCACCATCCCGCTCTTTTGACGGCCATGGATATACCAGCAGCACCAGAAAGTTTCGTGCGTCTCGGCCTCGCCGGCTGCAATCAGATCCCTGTATGCGATCTTGCCGTACAGCAGAATGAGCTCCTCCCACTTCTCGACCCTTCTGAGCTTTTCGTCGCTGCCGCAGAAACTCTTCACCTCATCGCGGCTGAATGATTTGATCCCCGTCGATTCGCCGGGAAGCAGCACCACCGACGAGAGCGCCTCACTGGGAGCGGCTTCGTCGAATTCCGGTTGATCGGGTAGGTGGCTCTGGTCAACCGCGGTGGTGATCTTGTCGATGGTCGAGACGACCCGGGCCGGTCCGCGGCCGCGATTTGTGGCCGTCACCGTAAAACCGTTGTCCACGCTGCGTGAAGGCTCAACTGTGATCAGAATCCAGGGCCGCTCCGCACGGATAATGGACTGCGCATGCAGCAGTGCGGCCCGCGCGCTGTCGGCCGCGGCCTCCGCCGCCGCCTCGGCGTAGAGCGTTTGCCGTTCAATCTTCCTAAGCGCCGAAATTGCCAGCATGATTCCCGCATAGCCCAAAACCGCCAGCAGGATGTTGGCGAGGCTCCCTACCCATAGCACGCGTTCCTGCCACAAAGAAGGCGCAGGCGTGGGCGCAGGAGTAGCAATGGTCATGTGCGCGGGCGTCGCATCACACGGCTCTTCGGCGCAGTTGGGCGTCGAACCTGTCGCGGAGAGAGGTTGCGATCCTGGTGTCAAAGCCGGATGCGGATTTGCGGTCGAGGTAGAGGGTAGTTTGGGTGGGTACGTTTTGGGAGGGGATGCTTTCGGATAGGATGGCGCAGTTGGAGTAACTTGTCCGCTGACCTGTGCTCTTATCGTCCCGGCGCCCTGCACAGCCAACAACAGCAGGGCAAGGATAGCCTTACCCTTGCTCACCATGGCGCAAATGTATCATACCGCCTGGCGGCTGATGATGTGTCCGCGGCTATAGCGATTCTCCAATTGGTGTGGAGCGGACCCGACATCGTTCCGCGGCGTTTTCCTTTAGAAAGCGCCGCCTGTCAAGCGCAATGAGGCTCCACAGGAATTGGAGAACCGCCGTAGATGTGCGAAAGCTGCAAACAGGCCGGCGATTCATGGCTAATTTTTTCCGCTACTGTACACCGTATGGTTTTATGTATACAGTGTATATATGGACGCAAAAAACGAGACATCCCGGGAGATCTTTTCCTGCGCCCTGCAGGTCCTCGAAGCTGAGGGCGCGCAGGCCGTGACCATGCGGCGTGTCGCCAAGGAGATCGGAGTGACACCCATGGCAATCTACCACCACTACAAGAACCGCGAGGCGCTGTTGGGCGCGGTGGTGGACAGCGAGTTTGAACAACTGGCCGAGTACTTTCGCCGCCCCATGCGTCAGCGGACTTTCGAAGAACAGGTGGTTCACATCATGGATGGATATTTGGACTACGCTCTCGCCCATCCCCGGATCTTTGACTATGTGTTTTCGACTCCGCGTCCCGGAGCACGCCGCTATCCGCGCGACTTTCGCGCCCGGCGCTCGCCTACGCTCAATATTCTCGCGGACACTGTCCGGTCGCTTATCCGGGAGAAGCGGCTCAAGCAAGATGATGTGTGGGAAATCGCAATGCAGTTATGGGCACACGTGCACGGCTACCTGATGCTCTATCGCGCCGGCCGGTTCGAACTCTCGGAACGCGAATTCCGCAACCTTGTGCATCGTTCCCTACGGAGGTCGCTCTATGGATTTAAATCGTAATCGTGGCCGTAACGCTCTGCTTGTTGTTGCCGCAATCATCCTTACCGCCGCCGCGTATTTTGTGTCATCCGGGCTTCAGCGTCTCTGGTGGCCGGTATGGCTCGCGCCGCTTCCTGTACTTCTGCTGGCTCCCAGATTGCGCGCCTGGCAGGCGTTCGCCGTCGCCCTGGCAGCACGCGCGCTCGCCGCGCTCAATTTCTGGCACTATGTGCGCTACACCGTCCAATTCCCGCTCTCGCTTACGCTGCTCACGATTCTGGTTCCAGCGGTCTTGTTTGCCGTCGCCGTGGTCTTCTTTCGAGGATTGCAACAAAAGGGCAACCTGTGGCTTGCCGCACTTTCGTTTCCCGCAACCGTTGTGGCGTCGGAATATCTATTCAGCCTCTCTCAAGGCACATTCCTCAACACCGGTTACACCCAGTTGGAGAATCTTCCCATCCTCCAGCTCGCAACCATTGCCGGCCTTTGGGGAATCAGTTTCAGCGTCAACCTGTTTCCCGCCGGAGTGGCTGCGCTCGTCTCCGCTCCGGCAAAGGCCCGCCTTCGCATGGCCATTGCTCTCGCCGCCTTCTACGCCTGTGTTCTTTCCTTTGGTGTCGCACGCCTGTACAACACGCCTCAAGCCTCCAATTCAGTTCTTGTGGGCCTTGTCGAAACCCACGCCGGCCAGGACATTTTTCCTCCCGACGCGTCGAGCACAATGGCCATGTACGAGGGATATGCCGCGCGGGTAAAGTCCCTCGCTGCCAGCGGCGCACAATTCGTGATCCTTCCTGAAATGACCGCGCTTATCCCCGATTCCGCCTCCCCCAGCGTCGACGAGTTCTTCGAGAAAACTGCGCGCGATGCGCATGTGCAGGTGCTTCTCGGCATTCTCCACGTCACTGACCACCGCGCCTACAATGAGGGCCGGCTTTACTCAGCAACCGGCCAGATCGAGACTGTCTACCGCAAACATCACCTCGTTCCCACATGGGAAAGCCGCAGTACCCCCGGCACTGGAATTTCTGTGCTCCCTCAGCCGGCAGGCAAAATCGGCATTGAAATCTGCCGCGACATGGACTATCCCGAGTTAGCCCGCCGCTACGGGAAGCAACAGGTAGGACTCGTCCTCGTGCCCGCCTGGGATCAAGGCGTCAACGTCGACGCCTACTGGCATGGACATCTGTCCCTGATGCGTGGCGTGGAAGAAGGCTTCACCATGGTGCGCGATGCCAAAAACGGACTGCTCACTGCAAGTGACGATCGCGGCCATATACTCACCGAAAAGGCGACCCTCTCCGACGGAGGCTTCGTTACCCTCCTGGCCAAAGTGCCGGTCCGCCATGACCTCACGCTCTATGAATTCTGGGGAGACTGGTTTGCGTGGCTCGATCTGGCCGGCCTGACTGCACTAGTGGCTTACGCGATTTTCGGCTGGCGAAGGGTTTCCGCCCGCAGTTAAGACACATCTCTTACTCGCACCGACAACGAGTACCCCTGTCTCGTGCCGACGCTCCGCCTCCCGTAGGGAGGCAAAGAATGTAGCCCAGGGCAAATTCGCGCGAGCGAATGCAGTCCTGGGTGCGCCTGGTAGGTCAGGCCTTCAGCCCTGACTGTCGACAAGGCCCATTCAAATGAATTGGACTTTAGTCAAGATGGAGTGACCGGTTCGCTGCGCTGGCCGTGGGTTAGCCTGTGATTCAAGGAAGAAA
>Ga0335072_10003328_pt1 | contig 24257 bp, 22 predicted proteins | sample Lox_Sample_21_FD_206725 | JGI IMG/M metagenome (GOLD analysis project Ga0335072, IMG submission 206725) | Soil microbial communities from Loxahatchee National Wildlife Refuge, Florida, United States - Lox_Sample_2.1 | ecosystem: Environmental > Terrestrial > Soil > Wetlands | place: USA... | reverse complement strand
TTCTGTTCCGGCAGACCCGACGCGCAAGGTTTCAATGGCCAGTCGCATATACTCTGGCGGACTCGCCGGGGAGGCAAGATTGAAGACATAGTCCACATGCCCCGGATCGAAGGGATGACAGATATCTTGCTCTTCGAAGGCGAACCTCGGCTCGTTCCTGAGGTGACTCAGGTTGCGCGAGCTGCTGGTGGAGAAGTTGTCGACGCCGAAAATAGTGTAACCTTCGCCTAACAGCCGGTCCGTCAAATGCGAACCGAGGAATCCAGCTGCGCCGGTGATCAGAATTCGAGCCATCGAAACTCCTCAGAAACTGTTCTTGACACCTACGACGTTGGGGAGCCAGCGTCTCCAAATGGTTGCAGCGATTCCGGCCCGGAGAACGGCGTCGTCACGTTCGGTACCCCCAATGCCAGCCTCCGTTCGGTGCTCACCGGGATGCGGTCTACGGCAGGGCGGCCAATGCTCAGATAGGAAAAACCGTGTTCGAACATGTGCCCCGGTTTATAGAGATTGCGCCCGTCCACAACGATCGGGAACCGCATGGTCCCTTTCAATCTGGGGAGATCGAGCTGCGCAAACTCGGCCCAGTCTGTAAGTATCAAGAGCGCATCGGCCCCTTCGGCAGCCGTATAGGGGGAGCCTGTGTAATGGAGATTCCGAGACGGTGGCAGAACGGCCATGGTCTTGTCCATGGCGACCGGGTCATAGACCGAAACGGTGCATCCGCCGTCCAGCAGCCTTTTCACAATATCGATAGCCGGGGACTCGCGGATATCGTCGGTTCCCCCTTTGAACGAGAGCCCCAGTGCCGCAACCTTCTTGCCACGGAGCGTCCATAGTGCTGACCGGACTTTGTTGAAGAAAACGTCCTGCTGGCGGGCGTTAATCTTTCGTACTTCTTCAAGGATCTGGAAGTCGATCCCCTGTTGCTGCGCGACCCAGGAGAAGGCGGCCACATCTTTTGGGAAGCAAGACCCCCCGTAGCCAAGGCCGGCACGAAGAAATTTGGTGCCGATTCGAGAGTCCAGGCCCATGCCCGCGGCAATTTCCTCGACATCTCCATTCACGGATTCAGCCAGATTCGCGACAGCATTAATGAAAGAGATCTTCATTGCGAGGAAGGCGTTGGATGCGTGCTTGATGAGCTCAGCACTTTGGGCTGAGGTTGCCAGTAGCGCGGCCGGTCTCTGCGCGCTCAGCGGCCCGGGAAGGGAATCACCTTTGGCATAATAGTGGCCGCTGGTAAGCGGTTCATAGATCTGTCGGAGCAAACGTTCTGAGGGCTGACTATTCGCACCGACTACGATCCGATCCGGATGAAGGAAGTCGATCACAGCGGTTCCTTCGCGAAGGAATTCAGGATTCGACACAACGTCGAAACTCTCGCGCGGAATCCGATTCCGAAGCATACACTGTGTGATCCACTCGTTGGTATAAACCGGGACCGTGCTCTTCTCCACCAGCACTTTATATCCGTTCACGCAGCGCGCGATCTGGCTGACGACAGCTTCGACATAGGAGAGGTCCGCCGCTCCCGAGCTTCCCTGGGGTGTCCCGACCGCGATGAAGATGGCATCGCTCTCTTCCACCGCCAAATGGAGGTCGCCGGTCACCCGCAGCCTGCCATTCAGGTGCCTTTTTAGCAGAGCCGGAAGGTGATCCTCGAAGATTGGAATACCGCCATCGTTCAGCAACTTGACCTTCGACTCGTCATTGTCGACGCAGATCACATCATGGTCCATTTCGGCAAAACAGGCTGCTGCAACAAGGCCAACATACCCTGATCCAACGACGGTAATCTTTACGGCGTCTCCCATTCCATCGCTCCTTTGCCAAAGCTGCTGCAGAACCCGCCAGCGACCCTTGGGCTACTCAATGCAACGAATAGCCGCTGCCCGTCGAGCTGATATGGACCGTCTGCCCAACGTTGATGTGCACGTCGAAATGGCGTTGGCTCGTGACCGTGACCACCCCGGGTCCCATATTCTTAACGTCGACTACCCAGCGAGAGTTTGGCGACTCGCCCTTGGGAGGAACTGCCGGCAAATAAACAGTTGCAGGCGCGTTGATCAACTCCAGCAGCTTCCCGCCAAAGCCGGTGGTGATCACGTCACGATTGGGCGGCAGGTGGACGACCGGCTTCGCCTGTGATGTGATCATCTGACCCAGGAAAATCGCTAGGCAGGCCAAGGGAATCTTCATGCGATGTTTCCAAACGTGACGTTGGAAGGCGCGGCGTCAGGTCGCTCGACCCCCATTGCGCGCCTTTGAGCATCCAGGGGGCTCTGTTGTGTCTCAGCAGCGTAGTTCACCGCAACAGGCGCGCCAAGAGCGTGGCCGCGGAACGTGAGATGGAAGAGCAGCTCAATGCGGCTTGTTACGCCAAGCTTCTCAAAGACACGAAATAGATAGTTTTTGACCGTATGTTCGCTCAGGTTCAGTTCCACGGCGATGACTTTGTTTGTCTTGCCGGCAGCGGCTCCTTGCACAATCTGCAATTCCCTTGCTGTCAGCGCGGATGCGGGATCGGAGCCCATCAGACTGGGCGCCGGCAGATTTCTAATGACGTCCAAAAGAATGTCGGCCTCTTTGCCTCCCGCCCAGACTAGGCCTTTCCGCACATTGGCAATACACTTGAGGAAAACGGCTATCGGCTGCTCTCTGGACACGACTCCTCTCGCCCCGGAACGAAATGCGCTCAGGACTGAGTTCGGTGTCGACCGGGCCAGAATCATCACGACCGGGACACTCGGGAAGCCTCGGAGAACACTTTGTGCCAAATTGAAGCCCGATTGACCGCGAGGATCGAGTTCTCCACTAACGACCACCAAATCTGCGAAACCAGCAGACAGCGAGGACAGAAGATCGATCGCATCGACTGCACTGGCACGGCACCAACTCTCCCGGCTCAACGCGTCTGCCAGCAGGTCCGCGCTCATCGGATCACGCTCAACGATAAGGACACGGTAGGGTTCTGTCCCGTCGGCGAATGCTGCTGCGTCCTCAAGACCTTGATTAGATCTCTCAGGTTGAGTCCGGTGGCTCGTTCTAATCGAAGGACTGTGTGCCAACACTGGATGAATCTGCAAACGGAACTCCTTTTTGGGGCGTCAGGTCCCGGCAACGTAGCCGGACGGCCTGAACGGGCCAAAGGTTCATGACAACAGAGTCAGTTGAGATCACAGGCTCGCGACTTGCATCAGAAACCAGGCAAGCCGCAGAGCACACCGTGTGCCGGCTGTCGGCGTTTGGATTACTTAATCTACCCCAATTGAACAGAGAAGCAATATCAATTTTCAAATCCCACACTTCCTTCTCTGCTGAAAGGTGAGAGTTCTCACCCCTACACCGTCTCACACACAAAGTAGGTAACGCGCCTCTGTTACCAGAGATCGTGCCCTTCCGCCTTTAAGCGTTCTCACAATGTTTTCATACTCTCTGCGTCTTGTCGCACAACCTGTGTGGCCATACGCTACAAATTACCCACATGAGTACGACTCTCGTGCGCAGTATGAATCGCCGAACAGCAATCCGATACAAGCTGCGGCTTCCAGTGATCTTTCACTGGAACGATGGGACGGAACATACGGAGGGGGGCTTCACGAATGACGTCGCCTTGGATGGCGTACTGATTGTCAGCAGCAAATGTCCGCCACTGGGATCGGAAATTCGGATTGAGGTTCTTGTCCCGGCACCTAATTCCAGTGAGGAAGAGATTCGTATTGAGTGCGTGGGGAAAGTCACGCGGGTACCAGAAGCACGCGGAGGGTCCTGGTTCGGAGTTCATGGACTCTTTAGCGACGAACAACTCACTCGACAGGTTCCACTGAGGACTATGGCCTCGACTGGCAGCGGTACCCGTCGCGACTCGACAGTAGGTTGATCAGGCCCGTTGGACCGGTTCTCGGAAAGTGAAGTTTGATGCACGATGTTTGGCGGAACACACGGCCTAGGGAAGTGTCAGAACCAGCAAATTAGGAACGCGGGCACCCAGAATCAAAAAACCTGGGAGTCACAGGGCGAAGCTATGTGCATAAAGGCCCTCCGCGCCAAATCTAGCCAGGAAGGTAACCGACGCCGGGTTACTTGTGAGTGTTTCAGGTAAAGGCTAGGAAGCCGAGACGTATCGTTGCATCACGACCACAGAGGAGTAAACGCTCAATGAATCACTTGCGGGTTTTCGGAACTTCCATCTTCTCCAGCATGCTCCTGCTGGCGGCTACCACCGCGGCCGGCCAGAACGCAACCAGTACTATAGCCCCTGCCGACAGAACTGGAGCGCTGACCAGCCAGCCCTCTCCAGCCGCCCAACCGCAACTCGCCCAACGCTATCCGCGCTATCAGATTCAAAGAGAGGATGTGCTTTCTATTGCCTTCCCGCTCTCACCGGAACTGAATCAGACTGTGACGGTCCAGCCTGACGGTTTCGTCACCCTTCAGAGCGCTGGTGGCCTTCATATTCAGGGTATGACGGTGCCGCAGGCGGCCGACGCGATCAAAGCAGCATACACCGGAATACTTCATGATCCGATCGTCAACATCGATCTACAGGATTTCCAGAAGCCGTTTTTCACTGTCACAGGACAGGTTGGTAAGCCCGGGCAGTACGAACTGCGGTCCGATATAACGGTCGCCGAAGCGATTGCAGTTGCCGGCGGTCTTGCGCCAACGGCTCGGCAGCAGGCGTTCTTGTTCCACCGGGCCAACGACCAGTGGTACCACGTGGAAAAACTTAACCTGAAGGACGTCTTTGATGGAAAGAAGATAAATGAAGACGCCATCTTGAAACCAGGCGACATGATCTTCGTGCCAGAGAATAACATTACTAAATTCCGCAAGTACGCGCCGTACGGTGTTAACGCCGGCTCATATATTAGTGCAGACCAGACATACTAGAGACCCCACGCAACCCTGGACGCTTAAGCAAAAATCTCGACCCATAATGGTACGAAGGAACCCCCTGCTATGAGAGACAGTAACGTACAGTTACCGGTCACGGGCGGCAACTCCGATGTTTCCTTGCGCGATCTTGTTGCCCCGATATTCCGTCGCAAGAAGCTCATGTTGGGCACTTTTCTGGGAATCTTTACTGCAATTATTCTGATCACCCTCATCGACGGACCTTCCTACTCTTCGCAAATGGCAATCCTCGTTAACCGTGAACGGCTGGATCCGCTTGTGTCCACTGAACAGATGACACCAATGGTGAGCGCCGACAATGCTGTGACACAGGAGGAGATCAATTCGGAAGCCGAGTTGTTGCTTAGTCATGACGTGCTCAAGGAAGTTGTGATTAGGAACGGACTGCAGAAGCCCGGAGGGTTCTCACTTGTCGACCTTATCAGGCCAGGTGAGACGGAGGGGGACCGAATCGAACGGGCTGTAAAGCAACTGGCAAAAGGCCTCAAGGTCGCGCCGACTCGAGACTCCAATATCATTCAGGTCAGCTACAACTCTCGAAAGCCGCGCCAGGCGTATGAAGTTCTCCACTCGCTAGCCGATGCCTATATGGCAAAGCATGTGGCCGTCCATCGGCCCGCGGGGTCTTATCAGTTCTTTGCAGCCGAGGCTCATAGGTATGACAGCGAACTTCAGGCTGCCGAAGACGCTCTGAGAAAATTTGAGGCGCAACATGCTCTCGCAGATCCGGATGACCAACTCACTAATTTGGCTCGGCAGGTTGCCGTGTCCGTCGGAACGCTACACCAAGCTGAGGAAGGGATCGCCTCCGACGAACAGCGCATCCAGGAAGACCAAATAGAGATGGGCAAGACCCCTCAACGGTCCATCGGGCAACAAGCGGCGGCTCTGAACGAAAAGGTGGTCGGAGATGCTGCGGCCGCTCTCTTGATTGCCGAGACGAAGCGCATGCAGCTAACAATGAAATACGATGACAGTTATCCGCTCGTGAAGGAGGCGGATCAGGAAATTGCGCACGATATGGACGACGTGGAGCAGGCGGAGAAAAAGACCTATGTTGCGCAAACAACTGATAGGGATCCCACCTTTGAGCTCCTGCGTGAGGATCTTGCCAGGACGGAGGCGGATCTCGCTGCCCAGCGAGCAACTCGGGGAGCAGCTCAGGCTAGTATCCACAGTATTCAAACTCAGATGGTCGGCTTGGATCAGCTAGCGCTTTCGCAGCATGACCTCCAGCGCGACGCCAAAGTGGCGGAAACCAACTACCTGCTGTATTTGGGAAAGAGAGAGCAGGAACGCGCATCGAACGCTATGGATGTGACGCGCATCGCGAATGTGGCGATTGCAGTTCCTCCCGCGATTCCTGTGCTGCCTGTTTTTAGTTGGCCCTTCATCGTTCTGATCGCCTTCGCGGTCGCCGCCAGCCTCAGCGTCGGGATTGGATATGCCGCAGACTACTTTGATCCGTCGTTCCACACACCGGCGCAGGTTATCGACACTTTGGGAATACCCGTAGTGATTGCGATGCCGAAGCGGGCGGCATAAGGAGAGACTATGATGCTCAGCCATTACAAGCTGAATGAGCAGCCGTTCGGTGCAACGCCCGACGCGCGGTATTTATTCTCCAGCGAAACGCACCGTGAGGCTCTGGCTTCGCTCCTCTACGCAATCGATTCTGGTCGTGGTTTCATGGCGCTCATCGCGAAACCAGGCATGGGAAAAACGACACTGCTCTTCCGCAGTCTGACGCAGTTACGAGAAAAAGGGAGGACGGTTTTCCTTTTTCAAACCATTTCCACGCCTCTGGATTTCTTGCGCACGCTTCTTGCGGACCTCGGTGTTCAGGATCTTCAGGGAGGCATGTTCGAACTGCAAGCCAAGCTCAATGAGATTCTGGTCGAGCAGCGCTCAAGGGGTGAGCGACTCGTCGTTGTCATCGACGAGACACAGAATCTCGACGACTCTGTGCTGGAACTTGTTCGCATGCTCTCCAATTTCGAAACTCCCGACGATAAGCTTATACAGATTGTTCTCTCGGGACAGCCGCAACTGGCTCGCAAGCTCGCTTCACCCAACTTGGTTCAGCTCCGCCAGCGAATCTCGGTTATTGCTCACCTGCGTCCGCTCACAGCCGAGGAGACGGCGCAGTATGTGGAGCATCGCCTTCAGGTGGCCGGGTACAAGGGAGACGACAGGGTGTTCACCCCCGCAGCCTTGCAGGTGATTGCTCAGCACAGCGAGGGCATTCCCAGAAACATCAACAACCTCTGCTTTAATGCGATGTCGATCGGCGCGGCACTGAAAAAGCGGGTCATCGACGTCGATATCATACGTGAAGTCATTGGAGACCTCGACCTTGATCCACTCACTGAGTTGCCCAGTGAGACGCCGGTCCCAGCTGCGCACACAGTAGTCGCTCCGTCACAGCCGAAATCTCACCGGTTCGTCCTGGGGTTTGCGAAGGCGGCTCTTGCCAGTCTCTTCCTTTTTGCGCTGTCGGGCTTGACCATACCCGCGCAACACACCAACGTTGTCCTTGCGGAGACAACTCGGCAGTTGTCGCAGTCCGATGTCCATCCCACCGTGGTGGCTGCCGCGCCAACTCAGGCCTCGCTCGTCACCACCGTCAGATCTGCTACTATCGCGCCTATTCCAACAACTGTCGCGCCCGCCTCTCCTGCACTGTCGCCGCCACAGCTCAAATCAGATCAGGAGGACCGCATCCTTGTGCCGCCCGGCGTCACCCTTTATCAGATCTGTGCTGAGACTCTCAAAAGATGCCACACCAAGGAGCTCAGCGAAATTCACCGTCTGAATCCATGGCTCATTGACCCGAACCATCTTGAGTCCGGAAGAACACTGCGACTGCCATCCGCACAGGACTTCGCCGACAGAGAAACAACGAAAACGCTGGCTGGGCTGAGTCAGAAGGAAGCAGGAAAATGAGCAAAAACTTTGAATTGATGCAGCAGCTGGCCAGTAACTCATGGTCGAGACGTTCCCAGGCGAGTGATCCAGTCTTTGCCTTCCAGGAAGACGCGAACATGCCATCTCGCGATCAGTTCTCTCTGGAGAACGAGGCTCTTCGGCTCGTGCAAAGGATCTTCCTGCCGCACACCCGGACTTCGCCGCGCGTGGTTGCCTTCGCCTCGGTCAATCACGGCGAAGGATGCAGCAGTATTTGCGTGTCGGTTGCCGATGCGCTCTCGCAGAATATCGATGGTTCCGTCTGCTTGGTCGAAGCAAATTTCCGCTCGCCGGCGCTACCAGCTCTGTTTCACACAACAAACCATCACGGGTTGACCAATGCCTTGCTGAATGAGGGCCCGATTCGCTCCTTTGCAAAACCAATGACCGTTGACAAGAAGCTGTGGCTTCTGTCTTCCGGTCAGTTGACCACTGAATCCACCAATCTGCTTAGCTCGGAAAAACTCAAAGGACGACTGGCAGAATTGCGCTCGGAATTCGATTTTGTTCTCATCGATGCACCCCCTCTCAGCCGTTATGGAGATGCACTCGCTCTGGGCTCTCTAACGGATGGATTCATACTGGTTGTCGGCGCTGATTCCACCCGCCGCGAATCAGCCCAGATCGTTACCGAGACGGTCCGCGCCGCTGGGATCCAGATTTTGGCTGCTGTCCTGAATAATCGCAGATTTCCAATACCCGAGAAACTCTACAATTGGCTCTGACTCTCCGCCATCAGAGTCAGGCTCATTCCGGCACCTCCTTTTTCATTTTTTCACCTTCGACTCCGCTCGCGATTGCCCGATCTGTCGTTTGGAGGCAGTGGCTGATGAGAGTTGCTACAACGACATTGCTACCGGACAACGGAGACACGCCATTGACTGCTACCAGGCACCACCTACCCATCAGTGCGCTCAAAGTCTTCGATATGCTGACCGTTATATCTTCCTTCGCAATTGCGACCGTTCTGTTCGTCCAGACGCAGAACCGTATTCCGCTCATTGACTTTCTCTCAATGAGAACGAAGATTTCTAATTTCCTCATCTTTCTTTTGGCGTTGTCCTTATATCATGTGATATTTCGGCTGTTCGGTCTCTATCGTTCGCGCCGTCTCTCGACCCGACTGGCTGAGATTGTCGACATTCTCAAAGCGGCATCTGCCGGCCTTATAAGCTTGATCCTGCTGGGCAGCGTCTTCAGGATACGAATGCTCACCCCAGAATTTCTGCTGATGTTTTGGGGTATTAGCTCAGCAGCACTGTGCGTTTCCCGCGTCCTCTTGCGCGCCTTCCTTGTTTATGTCCGGATGCGAGGTCGAAATCTCCGCTATCTTCTAATCCTCGGCACCAATCCTCGTGCGGTCGCATTTGCGCGCAAGGTGCTTGCCAGTCCGGAGCGTGGCTATCGCTTGCTCGGTTTTGTCGATGATGAGTGGCCCGGGCTGCCGGAATTCCGAAAGAGTCGCTTTCGTATCGTCTGTGACTATGCCGGGCTGCCCGAGTTTCTCCGGCGTAACGTCGTGGACGAGGCGGTCATCTATCTGCCCTTTGCCACCTTCTTTCGCAATTGGTCCGGCGTGGCGAGCCTCTGCGAACATAATGGAATCATTGTGCGCCTCAACGCGGACACCCTGGGTTTTGATAAGGCCCGCTGGCTGTCTGAGGAGTTTGACGGCGGTCACTACATCGCGACATATACTGGCGCCGCGGAAGGTTGGCCACTGGCCGCGAAGCGGACTTTCGACGTTGCTCTCTCCGGCGCTCTGCTGATCCTTTTGGCGCCGCTACTTTTAGTCGTAGCCGTCAGTATCAAGCTAACGTCCCCCGGTCCCGTGCTGTTTCTGCAGGAACGTGTCGGACTTAACAAGCGTCGGTTCAGAATCTGCAAGTTTCGTACTATGATACCAGACGCTGAAAAGTTGATGGCCACCTTGGAATGTCAGAACGAGGTATCAGGGCCGGTATTTAAGATTAAAAACGACCCCCGCATTACTCCCATTGGCAGATTTCTTCGCCGCAGTAGTATCGATGAGCTTCCTCAGCTAATTAACGTCCTCAAGGGCGACATGAGCTTGGTTGGCCCCAGGCCGCTTCCGGTGCGGGATTACGAAGGTTTCAACGAGGATTGGCAGCGTCGCCGATTCAGCGTCAAGCCGGGAATCACCTGTCTATGGCAGGTGAACGGACGCAGCGACATCTCCTTCGATCAATGGATGGTACTCGACCTCAAGTACATGGACGAGTGGTCCCTTTGGCTGGATCTCAAAATACTCGCGAAAACCGTGCCGGCAGTTCTACGCGGCTCTGGAGCAGCCTAAATACCTCGCTACTGTGAGTCAGGCCATTTGCGGTCGCCATTGCCAGAACATCGTTCACGTAGCGACCATCTAATGAGCGCCGCGCGCTGGGTGATAACGGTCTGCGCCTTCAGGCGGAGACAACCACGCTAGCCGGTCATAAACAAACGACGAAGGCCCCAAGCAGACTATGGCATCCCAAGCTTCCAGCACCATTCAGTTTCAACGGTACAGGCTAGGGCGGTTTCGTGTAGACGCGCTGACGCGCATGGAACTTCTAAGAGTGTTCGAGGGGGCGATTGGCACCAAGAAGCAGACTGTAATTCTTCATCAGAACCTTCATGGCCTCTATGTGCAACTGACAAATCGAGCCCTCGATGCTATTTATGATGAAGCGGACTTCGTGTGTATCGACGGAATGCCCATGGTGTGGCTGGCAAAAGCTGCTGGATTGCCAGTCGATGCCATCCATCGAACTACATTTCTTGACTGTTTCGAGGAAATACTAGCCGTAGCAGCTCAGAAGTCGTGGCGGGTGTTCTACTTTGGTGGTAGAGATGAGGTTCTACGGCTTGGCCTCGATAGGCTACGCAGCCTCTTGCCATCGCTGATTATAGCCGGTCACCACGGGTACGTAGCGGGCGACCAGAGCCAAAAAGTGTCTGATGCGATCAGCGCGTTTCGGCCTGACATCCTATTCGTTGGACTCGGCATGCCGCGCCAAGAGCAGTGGGTTGCACGTTACCGCTTCCACTTGGAAGCCTCTGTGATTACAACATGCGGCGCTACAATGGAGTATGTCACCGGCCATTCCTATAGGCCGCCATTGTGGGTGGGACGCCTAGGGCTCTATGGAGCTGCGCGCCTTCTTTCCGACCCCAAAAGGCTTTGGCGCCGATACCTACTAGAGCCCTTTGCGCTATTCCCGTTTCTGGCAATTGAAATTATTAGGTATCGTTTACGGACTTATGATTAGGGCGACCTCTATTGCGGAGAGGCTCGTATCGTGAGACCAACGATTCACCCCACCCGTGGTGTGGCAATGCCCCGCGCGGATCTATTCTAAGCACCGGACAGACATGAGATATCGCCTCCCGAGATGCATCGATGGCGCTGTGCTATTGATAGCTATCTTCCTCATTGTGCACAACGTAAACGCCCCGTTGGACACGCATGTATCTGTAAGCGATTATGCAGCACGAGTCGGAGACCTAGACAAGCAGGTGGGAGCGGTCATACTGGCCGCTTATGGGTTGCTTGCTCTCTTTTTCAATCGGCAACAAGTCTTCACGTTCCGCATAGGGAGCGGCGTCTGCGCGTTCCTCTTCCTCGCCGTTGCCACAGCAAGTCTGGCCTGGTCACAGAGCCCCGAACTCAGCGCATCTCGTTGGTTCGGAATGATGACCGTGGTCGTTGCCGCGGCCGCCGCTGTCAAACGGCTTGGTACCATCGATGTATTGCGCTGGTGCTTTTTTGCTGAACTGATGTACCTGACGTTGGGAATACTAAACGAGCTCAGGTGTGGCACCTTTCAGCCAGTGTCAGCTGGGTATCGCTTCCACGGAATTAACGACGACAACAGCACAGGAACTGAAGCAGTCATTCTCCTCTTTGCTTCTATCGCAATGTCCCGCCGCGCTCCATCGTCATGGCTGTACAGGTCTGGAATTGTTATGGCTATAGCATTGATGGTCATGACACGGTCGAGAACGGCATTGGTGAGTTGCATCGTTGCGCTCGGCATTGTGTACGGTGTGATCTATCTGCGTCGCCGCGCAAGGATCCTGCTGTTGTATGGCGTCGCGCTGGCGGGTATTGGAGTAATAGCTTTGACGGAAGCTGACTTCATAAATATGAACGCTGTCATGAGCCTTGGCAGATCTGATGCATCGAGTGATGCTTTGACGGGGCGTATACCGTTGTGGAATGAGCTTTATGAAGACTATGCGAGGCCACGCATTGTGACAGGTTATGGCTACGGCGCGTTTTGGACCAGAGAACGCATTGAGGCGATCTCCCGACATCGAAAGTGGAAAGTTGCCGCCGCTCATTCAATCTATCTGGATTCAGTTCTCGCCGTAGGACTCATTGGTGGTCTTCTATACCTCCTGACACTTGCCGGTTTGCTGGCCACTGCCCTAAAGTTGGCTGAAATGAGGAAGGAGGAAGGTGTCTTTTGGGCATGTGTCCTGTGCGCGCTCCTCCTCGATGGGGTTTCTGATTCCAGTCCATGGTACATCGCTTCGATGTATTTCTTCATGTCAGTGCAAGCCGTCTTCGTACTCTGTTCCTTGGATGTACAGCGCGCGATCCACGGCGCAGGTGTTTATAGCAATGACGATCATCCCTTAGATGGCTTGTTGGATCACGAGAAACCCGAGGTCACGGGCGTTCTTCATTGACTTAAGTTCGTACCGATTGTAGCTGCCAGGCGCACGCAGAGCCCGCGTGTGCCAGAGTCGCCTCACCATAATAGGAATTGGGCATCACTAGCTGGTAGTCAGTCCGTGCGCCCGTTTAAGAACCCGCCATGCTGTCGGTGGATGCAGAGGACCCTGGTGGGCTACGGCGAAGTTGGGGAATGTCGCGCCATCAACAGTGTGCCCGTAGCTAAAATATGAGCAAAAGCGTGAGTCTAGCTCCTTCGGCGCCGCGTTCCCGTCGCGCACATTTTCACCACTCCACCACGACCATTCCGCCGCACCTCGTTGTCCGCGAATAAAAAGTGAGGTATTAGATGCGTATCGCACTTGTTGTACCATGGTATACCGCAAACGGCGGTGCTGAAAAAGTTGACACGGCCATCTGCGAGCTTTACCCGACCGTGGACGTATTTGCTCTATTTTGTCGACAATCCAGCATCCCGCCACAGCTCGCGGAGTATCCAATTTACAGCTCCTTCCTTCAACAAATCCCAGCTGTAGAGCGCGTGTATCGGCCCCTGATGGGTTTGCTTCCCTATGCCGTCGAGTCGCTGGATCTAAGTGGATACGATCTAGTGATCACCTCCGAGTGGGCCTGCGTCAAGGGAGTCATCACCGATCCGCATACGGTTCACGTCTGCTATTGCCATACTCCGATGCGACATATATGGGATCTGTATCGATCATATCTGCGCGATGCTGCGTGGTGGCAACGGCCGGTCTATGCGTGGACGACCAAGAAACTCCGGGAGTGGGACTATTTTGCCGCACAGCGCGTCAGTCACTTTGTGGCGAACTCCGCTTACATCCAGCGCAGAATCGCCAAGTACTACGGGCGAACGTCCACTGTGATTTATCCGCCGGTTGACATCCACAACGGGTATCTGTCGAGATCAACGGAGGATTATTATCTATCGGTTAGTCGATTAAATCGAACCAAACGGGTCGATCTGCTCATTCAGGCATGCAACGCGCTTGGGCGCAAGCTCATCGTCTGTGGTGCGGGCCCCGAAGAACACGCGCTCCATCAGATCGCCGGCAAGACGATTGAATTCGTTGGCCGCGTTTCTGATGACCAACTGCGATCTTTTTACGCTAATTGCCGAGCTCTTCTTTTCGCTGCCGATGACGATTTCGGTATCGTTCCTGTTGAAGCACAATCGTTCGGCCGTCCGGTTATCGCTTTCGGCAGAGGTGGCGTCCTAGAAACTGTCCGTTCCGGGGCACCCGAGCGTGGCTCCGACACAGGTGTTTTCTTCTCCGAACAAACCCCGGCCTCCGTCTGCGACGGGATGCTCCGTTTCGAATCTCGAGAGGCACTGTTCGATCCAAATGCAATCAAGAGACATGCGCAGCAATTCGGCCCTGAGCGGTTCAGGGAGAGCTTCTCCCAGCTGATCGACAGCGCCTGTCATTGCGAGAAGCTTAGGGTATGCAAGTAATGCCTTAATTCGCGGATGTGTTTTCTGATGTAGCCCTACGGTCCTGATCGGAAGTGACTCGGAATAGGCTGCGAAACGTCATCGCACGAGCTAAAGTCCGTCGGAAACCGACTTACTAGGGTGTCGAAGGCGCGCATGCAAGTTGTCTCTATCGGCGTGTCGCCGGGAGCACGTTAGAGTGCAGATGAACGGTAGCTCGTCTCGGCTGGCTACTCCATATCCGCCGCGCAGCGGGAGATAGGGCCCGCCGACAGTCTGGCTCACTATAGAAGTGACTAGCAACCTTACCATGGCGACATGGAACAACATTGCGCGATATATTATGCAAATGCCATATTGCACCTTTTATGTTATTATGAGAATGGATATTGGCGACCGCTCCAAGTCGTGCGACGATGCTGAGAAGCCATTTGCGTGGAGTGCTGCCAGCCGCGGATACTGTATGATCTTGAGTTCTCGGAGCAGGTCGCACATGTCTTATGTCATGAGAAGCTACCATTCCTGTCTTCCTGCAGGTGGCGTGGCCGCGATGCATTCGGTAGCTGTCGGAGTGAGCATCGATGCCACACATGATCCAAAGCCGACTTTCCGCGGCTCGCCTACACCGGAAGTGGAAAGTGGCATCCAGAGCGGGTGTAGACTGGAATCCGTCCAGCCCTCGGCGTCCCCTTCGCACGTGACACGGTCCCATGCAGTCCTCAGCGCTGCGAGAGTTCAATGGTTGGTTACCCCGTCTATAGTTCTCGTATTGTCCGGCTGCGGGTGCTTGGCCGTCTGCGGGAGCAGTACCCAGTCGTTTGCGACGTATACAAATGCGCACTGCGCCAAGCAGCCGCTCTATAAAGTGCTTATTGGGATCTTCACTATGGGTGTTACGCCAAACAGACTAGACGCAACGTCGTTCGCATCACAAACGGCTACCATGGCAACACCGAACGTGGTGAGCGTTTCGGGTTCGAATGCCAAAACGTATTACCTTGCCCCCACTGGCAGGGAGACAAACAACGGCACTAGTGCGAGTACCCCGTGGGTTACGCCGAATCATATAGGTCTAAAATGTGGAGACATGATCGTTGCAGCTCCGGGCAATTATGACGCGATGACGATCGACATTACACCCAACTGCTCCACGCACAACGCCGTTTGGGTTAAGTGTGAAATTTTTGACGAGTGCAAAATCAATCACAACGTCTGGACGCAAGGTGGAATTCTGGTTACAGCGTCCTACTGGGCTTTCCTAGGCTGGGATGTGACCGCCTCAGGTGGACAGTATGCTGCCTGTTATCAAGCTGTCCCTAATCAACACATATCCATTCATGACATCTATTTCATCAACGACATCGCCGATGGATGCATGGCCGGAGGGTTTGTCGCGGCCCCTGTACCACCGTATGGCGTGGATTACTTCGCTGTAGTTGGGGATATTGCCTACGATGCCGCTAAGGGAAGTGCTTACTGTTATAGCGGCGTAAGCATCTATGAACCGGTGGCGGCGGACAAGCGCCCGGGAACACATATCTATATATCACAGGTGTTTGCATGGCACAATGTCGAACCCTCTCGATGTCATAACGGCAAATCGACGGATGGAGAAGGCGTAATTCTCGACACCTTCAATGGATCGCAAGGTGGCCTAGCTCCTTACACGCAGCAGACAGTTGTAGATAATGTGTTGGCAATCTTCAATGGAGCCGCTGGTATATTGGCCGGAGGCGGCTCGGGGAACAGCAGCGGCCCAATGTATGTAAGGGGGAGCACTGCATATGGGAACTTTATTAATACTAATCAGAATCAGCGTATCTGCGGCCAGATCGAGTCGGTAGGATGGCCGCCAAGCAACGCCGCGCATGCAAACAACTACACGTACATATTTTTGAATTTGGCCGTTCCATCTGCTATTAAGGAACCAGGGTGCGGCAATAATCCGGCTTATGCTTACTACCTGGGAAACCTTAGCGCGACCGATAAGGTTTACAATAATGCGGGTTACAGCTCGGCTGGATATGACATTGGCATCGTGGGCCCGGTTACTGGATTCATGGTTGGTACGGGCAACCTCTTCACCAGCAATCCGGAATTTGCCAATACTGTTGAGCCCAATGCGCCGTCGTGCCGACGCAGTACCAGTGTGATCAGTTGCATGGCATCGACGATCTCCGATTTTAGGCCTACCAACCCGCTGCTTACAGCATACGGTTACAAGCCTCCACGCATGACGCGTGCTCATGATCCACTATTTCCGCAATGGCTCTGTAATGACAATCTTCCTAGTGGCATCGTGACGACGGCCTGTGAGGCTGAGTAGTTGGAAGCGCCGCTTGTTGTCACATGCTCTTCGCGCCAACGTGCAACGCTGAAACTGAGTTCCGGTTTATTGTCGCCGGCTCTACCCTTTTCTAGTTAAAGCACGCTTTGCGCCTCGTTGAGGATGCTCCCTGGGGCATCTTTAGCTGGTGTGTTGCGATGGAAAACATGTGAATTGTTCGATACAGGAGTAGTGTTCATGACAGGTCGGCAGAGATATCCGCTGGTTAGCGCGATCATCACCACGCTAAATCGCCCGCAACTAGTCATGCGCGCTATTCAAAGTGTTCGTGATCAGAGCTACACAAACCTCGAATTGATTGTGGTTGTGGACGGACCCGATGCTGCAACAGTAGCTCAGCTATCGATGCTTTCTGAGCCACGGTTGCGGATTGTGGCGCTGCCTGAGAATGTTGGACTCGGGGAGGCACGCAACGTGGGCGTACGGCACTCTCAAGGCGAATGGATAGCGTTTCTCGATGATGACGACGAATGGTATCCAGAGAAGATCATGATGCAACTCGGAGCGGTTCCCGATGACAGATATGAAGTCAACTTTGTAGCGTCTCGGTTCGAGGAGCGGAGTATGCATGACGTTCGAATCAGGCCCAAAGCATTCCCGGCGCCTGGTGAGCACTGGAGCGAATCTTTCTACTGTTCCGCTGTACTTCTCCTTCCTTCCACTTTTCTCGTCAGAAGATCGTTAATGGTGAATTTTCCCTTCAAAAGAGGAATGCGCAGGCACGAGGATGCTGATTGGTTACTCCGTGGGCAGGCCGCGGGCGTTATCAGGCCGCGATGGGTCGAAACAGCGCTTACCGTCTACCACTGTGAAGGGACGGAGCATCGACTCAGCACTCAAGCCGAGTGGCGTGGTCGATATCAGTGGTACTTGGAAAATCCAACGCTGCTGACAAGCAAAGCGGTTCCCTACTATATCGGCATGATCTGTATCCCAGAGGCGAAGCGTTCTCCGTCCCCGATACGTTCCTGTAGCTTTCTCCTGAAGGAAGCAATTGCACATGGCCGACTCACGCCGCATTCACTCGCTTACCTCGCTATGGCGACTGCGACCAGCCGTAATCTGCGTGGGAAGCTTCGCAAGTATAGGCCTCTTCTTAACAAAGGAAAATCCTGGCATGGCAAAGGCCCTCTTTCCAATGCCCCTTCCTCGACGCTTTCATGCGTAGCCCCAGCACGACTCCAAGTCAACGAGGAATCCGACGCTCATGACCCTTGACTTCCTCGAGCGCTCCATAGCCTACGGTAAAAAAGGGGGAACGACGACTGCCATATTGCAACGTGAGTCGATCCGGAACAGTGAAACAGAGATCTGTACGACGCGACTACGGCGTAACGAAGCTCTCGAGGCTCAGTATTCTATAACTGTGTTGTTAGGAGAAACTGACGTGGCCCCATCATCATTATCGGGAGACATCACGTGATAGGAACGCTCCAACGTCTGGTTGGTCTTGATCGGGCGATCCTGTTCACGTTGATGGCCAGAGGCTGGTCGATGATGGCCGGCGTTGCAAACATTCTTTTGATTGCTCGCTTTCTCACTCCTTCTGAACAGGGATACTACTATACCTTTTCAGGTCTCGTCTCGATACAGGTAGTGTTTGAATTGGGGTTCTCTTTCGTAATTTTGCAGATGGCTGCACACGAACGCACGAGGCTAAGTATCCTTGATAACTCTTGCGTCAAGGGTGACATCAGAGCACACGCAAGGCTCGCTTCCATTTTCCAAAAGGCCTTTCGATGGTATACGCGGGCAGCAATAGTGATGGGCGGCGTCCTGCTAATGGCGGGTATTTACTTCTTCTCTACGCACTCGCGCGGTACGACGCGAGTCCGTTGGCTTTTGCCGTGGTGTTTCGAGGCATGTGCAGCTGCAATACTGTTCCAGATCGATCCGATCATCTCATTCCTAGAGGGCTGCGGCTGGGTAAAAGATGTTGCAAGGATGCGATTTGTCCAAACGATGACGGGTAGTGTGTTGGCGTGGTCGGCCTTGGGTCTGCGACATGGTCTGTTCGCGCCGGCCCTCATGATTGGGGGGCAGGCGACAGTCGGCTTCTATTTTGTCGCAAGGGTGCATGGTAAGATGCTCCTCGGTCTTCTTCGGCACTCTCCTGGCCAGAACGCTGTGAGCTGGAGGCGTGAGATTTGGCCTTTCCAGTGGCGCATCGCCATAAGCTGGGCAAGTTCCTACCTTATTTTCCAGCTCTTCACTCCCGTACTGTTTGCGTATCAAGGGCCACGTCAGGCAGGAAAAATGGGAATGTCACTCAGCATTGCATCATCACTCACCGCTGTTGGATTAGCGTGGATTGCCACAAAGGCTGCGCCCTTCGGATCGCTCGTAGCGACGCGCCAATACGCTACGCTTGATGCTCTCTTTCGCAGAACACTTATTCAGTCGACTGTTGTTCTACTTGTATGCGAACTTATGGTGATAGGTGGATTGATGTGGGTCGTCCGTCATGTTCCGAAACTTGGAGAGCGGCTGCTTCCGACGCCGACTTTGTCGCTCTTGTTCCTGACCGTTTTGCTTAGCCACGTAGTGATTTGCGAAGCCTACTATTTGCGTGCGCACAAGCAGGAGCCGTTCTTGTGGTATTGGATATGGATAGCGGTATTGTCTACGACTGGCGTGATCTGGGCCGCTAGAGAATGGGGAGCCGTTGGCGTGACCGTGGTCTATTTCCTTTGTGCTGGTGTATGTCGCCTCGCGGCCGGAACGTTCGTCCTTTTCCGGAAACGACGCGAGTGGCACGGAGAAATGCCTTCTGGCACCGGAGTGATGTCGGAGATGCTTAGCCAACCATTAGAGTAGTTGAGCATACCCGAGTCTGCGAACCTGGTGCAGCGGTGGGGATATTTCCGGAGCGCAAATCGTTATGTTTCAGCGACGGTGGTGCTCGAACAGGCTGGCTACGTTTAACGCGGTCACTTTGCGCAGTGGTGGGCGGAGAGCCCAGCACTTATTTGAATGTGTCACGTCGTTTTGTATTAAGGGGATGTTAACACTCGGAGGCGAGGCGATGTTCAACGACGTACTGTTTGTAAGCCGAATAAAAACCAACAACGTCGGCGACAGGCTCGCGTCTCCATATCTATATTTTCGGCAAGACTTTCCGGGGGCTCGGCAGGTTGAGATCCACTTGGGAGACAGACCGTTCTGGCGACGGCTGCGGAAGCTCATCTCGCGAATTAGTTGCGCCAGAATGATTATAATTGGGGGCGGCGGGCTGCTGGGACAAAGATATTTTGCTGGTGACATGGCAGTGTGGGGTTCCGTGAGTAAATCCATTAAGGTGATCTGGGGCGTGGGGCACAATTCACACGACATTCATGGGATTGATTCGGCCAACCCGGCCGCGCATGAGTATGAAGGTGTCACGGGCTTTCACGCGATCGGAATACGAGATTGGGCGACTGGGTTCGGCTGGGTGCCTTGCGTCAGTTGTATGCATGAGGAGCTATCCGGGATTCCTAACGAGAGCGCCGGATTGGTCGCAGCACTGCATCACGAGACGCGCTCGTGGCCCAAATACATTACCTCGGTAATCGGTGCGTCTCGTGAGCAAGTTGAGGTAGTGTTTAACGACTCTAGCCCAGAGCGATTTATCGGTAAGTTACGCTCGGCTCGGGCTGTGGTCACCAACTCATATCACGCTGCCTATTGGGCGACGCTGATGGGGAAACCGGTCGTTGCGATTGGCGGTGGTTCGAAGGTTCGGATGCTGAAACACGCGCCAGTTCTCGGGGAGGCGGAGAACTGGGCGCAGAGTGTCGAACGAGCAGTCAAATACCCTGACGCTCTCGAGGAATGCAGGGAGCGAACCCTCGAATTCCGCCGCTTGGTTGTAGATGTCTATGGTGGAGCGAAGCGACGAATTGTTTCTGTACGCTCCAAGTCGATTCCTGGCGGTCCAGTCTAAGAAATGACGTGCCCCTATTGCCGGTGTATGGCGGTCCTGTGCTTCTCCGGACTAGAACGCCGACGTTGTTAAGTGGGACTTCGGAATAGTAGATTGGTTGTAGTGGACGCCCATAACTATAGAAGGACGTAGATGACACGCATCCCAAAGATTCTTCACTATACTTTTGGCCTTGCGAAAGACTTCGGCGGAAAGCCTTGGAGTCTCTTGCATCATGTGTGTTTAAAAAGCGCCGTTCAAAGACTCGCGCCCGAGCACGTCTTTTTTTATTATGAGTACGAGCCGACTGGACCGTGGTGGAGTCTGAGTCGCAAGCTTGTGACACCAATCAAAATTCATGCTCCCCGCGAAATCTATGGTCGCCCGTTGCTCCATGTTGCCCATAGGTCAGACGTCGTGCGATTGCAGAGGCTGGCCGAGAGTGGCGGGATCTACTTGGACGCCGATGTTCTGGTCCAACGTGGGTTTGATGACCTGCTCAACGAGTCTACTGTTCTCGGAAGGGAGGGTGTCGGCAGTGATCCGCGCATGTCGAATGCAGTGATTCTGGCAGAGCCGAACGCACCGTTCATTGTTCGGTGGCTTGATCGATACAGATCGTTTCGCAGCATGGGACGAGATGATTACTGGAACGAACATTCAGTGTTGCTTCCTGCTAGGCTTGCTCAAGAGTATCCCGGAGAAGTCACTGTCCTGTCACATAGAGCGTTCTTTTGGCCGTTGTGGACACGTGAACACATCAAATGGATCTTTGATTCCGACGATCCCATCGATTTAGATGGAGTTTACGCCAATCATCTGTGGGAGAGCGAGGCGTGGACTTTCATGAAGCAGTCGACTGTCGGTGTGCTTCGTGCGCGTGATACTAATTTCAGCCGCTGGGCCCTTCCTTTGTTGGACGATGTCGCAGATGCTTATGGTTCGCCGTCTTTCCTGAAGCGGATAACTCAGCTTCGGTGGGATATTTCTTGGCGTATCAGACATGTCAAGTATCTCGTTACTCGCAACCTGTCCTGATATGTGTGATTTAAATGTAAAGCCTTTCCATATGGGGAGAATAGTGCGTGGTGAAGAATGTCGACTGTTGTCGGCGTGGATCCGTACGTACGGGCGTCATTGCCGCAGCTTGGGTTAGGCCGGAAGAGAGACAAGCCATGGAGCGGGTGGTCCGAGGAGGTTGGCAGCGTGCGTGGATGATGGAGCGGACAAGGGTCGCACTACGGGCTGCAGACGGGCCGGAGAAGAATTAGATTGTGTGGCGGATGAACAGATGAATAGGAGGCCAGAGGGCTGAGGAGGACTACAACGAGGAGGCTAGGATAGGCCGCATCACCCCTGCGGTCAGATCAAGCCCACCCATGCGCTGATCCAGCTCCGCGCTGTCACCGCCGGTGGGCGTTTTGTTTGGCCCGCGATTCAGGAAGCGTTTGGGCGCGACGGCGGCACGTTACCCGCAGGATTGGTTTGATTCGGGATTCAGGCCGGAGGTCAAGGGATCTCCGCCTAGGTTGGGGGACGGATGTAGGCAGTCGAGAAGAGGGTGGAGTCGGCGGGGGCTTAGGGAACTAGCAGGAGGAATACGGTGTGTGGGTAGAAGCCCTGTATGAGCAATTGCTTAGGGAGAGTACATGAAGTGAAATAATGGAAAGCGTCCTGATGTATATGAAAATATGACGGGTAGTACGCCCATCGTTTGAACCCGTGCGAAAGCGGTGAGGATAACGGAAGAGTGAACAAGAGCGTGAGCTGGAAGTGACACAGTTAACGGAGCGGTATAGGGACGAGGAGGCCGGGTGGCGCGGGAAAGAGCGATTTGTGCGGGTTTAATTGGTATGGGGGCTAAGTAACTTTTCTGGGAACTGGCAAGTCCGCGACCGTCGTGTGATTCCTGCTCCACTGCCCGCCTGTTCGCGCAGAAGCAACTGTTGCCTCACGGAATAACAGGCGCGGCGGCGCCTGGGACGGTCCAGTCTGGGCAGGAAGGGAGCGCCCCGGAGACATCCGGATCCTCGGATCCGGATCTGAAGAGAGGAAAAGACAGACAGGGAAAGAGATCCCGGATACCCCGTTCAGGACTCTCCGCCGGGACTGGGAAGATGAAGGGGCGACCGGGCCGAGGGGGCTGAGGGGTTGAGGGGGGACAGCGGAGAGGAAGGAAGGGCCGGTCCGGGGGATCCGGGTCCGACGGGGACCGGATCGAGAGAGTCCTGGTCGAGAGAGCCTAGGCCGACAGAACCTAGGCCGACAGAACCTCTACCTCTGTAGATAGAGCCGGGTCGGGTCCGGTCCCGTCCGGTCTCCTCTGGGGAGCCATCCGCTGGGAAGGCATCCGGCTGGGCAGGCATCCAGGTTGGGGTGGCATCCGGGTGGGCAGGTATCCTGTTAGGGAGAGGTGGCCGGCCGGCGGAGGCTCTCCCGCGCGCGGGGGAAATTATGTATGCCGGCCGGGGAGGCACCTGGTCTAATCTGCCCTTCCGGCTGACCCCGGAGACCAGGCCCTTGATGCCGGCGTCGATCCTGGTTCCCGTCCCAAAGCCGACCGTCTCGCGCACCTCGATGGCGAGTACTCCGTTGCCCATCTCGTGGACGTTCTCGATAGAGTTCTTCGCTCCGTTGGCGAAGACCTCTTCGCCGTTGTGGTAACCGAGGATGGCTCGCTGTCCCTGCCTGAGGGGGAGAGCTTCCTCGAGCGGCTGACCGACGATGGACTGCCAGTTGGGGATATTCAGCCGGTGGACGTCGTAGCGCACGGTGCGCTCGACCTCCAGACCATGCAGGCCGGACTGCATCAGGAAGCCGCCTTCGCCGAGGGTGCCGAGGCGGCGCATAGCCTTCAGGTTCTCGGGGTGGGAGAGCCAGGAAGAAAAACATCCTCCGGTTCCGGAAAATCCTGGTACCCTGGTTTTGGCAGGAAGGGCGTCCGGGTTCACACTCATTCTGTAAATGACCGGGCTCTCTTCTGAGGGGAGCCTGTCGAAAAGAATGAGTATATGAGTAGTGAGCTGCACGCCCTGTTCCTCACGGTCGTCCACCGCCCCGGCAGTATCTGGCCCTGGCTGTTTGCCGACCTGATCCGCGATCTGCGCCTGGCCCGCGGACTCAGTATCGATCTGGCCGCCGACCTGGCCGGCATGACTTACTCGGAGTGGGCGGCGATCGAGTGCGGCCATCCGCCTGTCGATTCCGAGCGCCTGCGCCCGGTGGCCGCCGTCCTCGAGGTCGACTGGGAGGATCTGTCCGGGCTGCGCCGCCTGCCCTGAACCTCCGGGGCCGGAGCCCTCCCCCGCTCTGGCTTCCTTACTCATACCCGTATAGCCTCACCTTCGGAGAGGAGGTGAGGAAGATCAAGCCAGATGAAGAAGCGAAGGTGAAAAGAGTGAACGTGAACATACCCCTGCAGCTCCATAACCAGTTCAAGTCCCTGGCCGCTGCCAGGGGCGACAACATGACTGACGTGCTGCTGGAGTTTATCCGCGACTATGTCAGGAAACACTCTCCCAAGGAGCGGCGCCGGTGAAACGCGCCGCCCTTTATATCAGAGTCTCGACCGTCGATCAGCACCCCGATCTTGGACCTCTGCCAGCTCGCCGCGCAGCGCGACTTCCGGATCGTGGCGGAGTTCACTGACCGTATCTACCGGCATGCCGGCGCGCAGCGTTCGACGCTTCGGAAAGTTAAGCAGGGCGGACTATTCGATCATCAGAGGACGGTTCAGATGACGAACAATCATGCGAAATTGACGGCAAAATGATCCGAACCTGCAGTGAACTTCCGGCAGCCGATATCGCGGGCGTTGGACCGGCAACGGCCTGGTGGTCTCTGCGCCGTCGATCCTGGTTGATGCCCCACCGCGATGACGCGATGCGTCGCCATATCAACCAGCACTATTCCTGATGCTGCGGTAGGGATGCAGCGTGAAGCACGCCGGGAAAAATAGTTGCGGAGTCCGCGAATTTCG
>Ga0335072_10003327_pt1 | contig 24260 bp, 21 predicted proteins | sample Lox_Sample_21_FD_206725 | JGI IMG/M metagenome (GOLD analysis project Ga0335072, IMG submission 206725) | Soil microbial communities from Loxahatchee National Wildlife Refuge, Florida, United States - Lox_Sample_2.1 | ecosystem: Environmental > Terrestrial > Soil > Wetlands | place: USA... | reverse complement strand
GGATACGCGACGGGGGGCTGCTGCATCGTATTTGATACCAAGCCCCTGGCGGAAATGCTCGGCAAGGAATTCGATCGCTATCATTACACCTTTATGGAGATAGCGCCAGTGCACTATGCCCTGGAAGGGGTTGACGTAGGTCGAGTCTTCCCAGATTTGGTCGACAACTGCGTGTCGTTCCTCCTTCAAGCACTCACTGCTCCTGGCGACCCTTTTGTAGGAGACGCTTTTGGACTGCTCCTCAACGGAGCAACTCACTTCAAGCACCAGGGGTTCCGGGAAGAGAGGGAAGTTCGAATAGTAGCCGCTGCCGGCTCAAAGGCCCTCGCCTCACAAGCTGAGCATGAACACTCGTGCTTTATTGCAAAACCCATTAAGAAAGTGCGCGACGGCGTAGGTCAGTCAGGGAAGAAGCGTTACATCGCCCTCTTCGAGGGAATGCCAGATGCACTTCCGATCAAGCGCCTCATCGTTGGACCATCACCAAACCAGCGGGCAAACTATGAGCGCGCTCACGCGCTGGTCGCTGGATCGATTCCGCTGATGCTTTCGGAGACCCCGTTCGTCGGCTAACGACGGGAGATGGTTTGTCGATACCGCCCGGGGATTGCCCCGCGGCCGGGCGAGCCGACCCTCAGCGGGGTACCCCATTTTGGGTTATTTGGCTCCGGGTTATTTGGCGACCGATCCGCCGCCGCGGAGAATTTCATATCTATATCAGGGGTTTATCTGGTGCCGACGCTCGGATTTGAACCGAGGACCTACTGATTACGAATCAGTTGCTCTACCGCTGAGCTACGTCGGCGCACCGGAACTGGCGGCGCCCGCTATACTGCCCGCCCGATCGCCTCGCAACCGTCCCGCCGCCTCAGCGCCCGGTCAGGATGCGCTCGACGAGCTGCTTTACCGTCGGGATGAACCCGTTCGAATAGAAAGGATCGGTCGCGAAGCGGAAGGCATTGGCGCCGCTGAACATCAGGTTGCTCTCCACCGTGTCGGCGGAAGCGGATTGATGGCTGATCGTCTGCAGCGTCTTCTGGATGCAGAAGCTCCGCGGATCGGCCTTCTTCCCGGTGCTGTATTCGGGCGCGTGGTCGCTCCAGTTGGAGAATCGGCAGGCGCTGAGGCAGCCCATGCAGGCCACCTGGTCTTCGCGAATCTCCGCCGCCTTCTCGGGCGTCACGAAGATCAGGGTCGAATCGGGCGTGCGCAGCGCCTCGGTGAACCCGGCCGCCTCCCATCCCCGCGCCCGCTCGAGATCAGCCGGCGTGAGATAAACGATGCGCTTGCGTGGCCCCACGCCATAGGGTGCAACATGCTCGCCGATAGGCTCGTTCGCGTAAGCCACCTGCCGGTCCACGCGCGCCTTGAGCTCGCGCAGGAAACCGTTGTTCACCGCCGAGGAATAAAAGCCGGTCGGGCTGAAATGATTGAGGAAGACATCCCCCGGCTTGAGCTTGAGCAGCCGCTGCTTCCAACCTTCGCCGATCGGGCTCTCCCGCGTCAGAAGCGGGCGGGTGCCGAACTGGAAGGCGATCGGCCCGAGGTCCGGATTGTCGATCCAGTCCTCCCATTCCTCCAGCCACCAGACACCGCCGGCCATGATGATCGGGGTCTCGCCCAGGCCGAACTCGCGCATCAGCTTGCGCAGGGCAAGCACGCGCGGAAACGGCGACTCCGGCTTGCTCGGATCCTCGCTGTTGGAAAGCCCGTTATGGCCGCCGGCAAGCCACGGGTCCTCATAGACGACGCCGCCAAGCAAATCCGCGACCTTGTGATAGGCCCGCTTCCAGAGCGCATTGAACGCGCGCGCCGAGGAAACGATCGGATAGTAATGAACGCCGAAGCGGCTTGCGATCTCCGAGAGCCGATAGGGCATGCCGGCGCCGCAGGTGATGCCGTTGATCAGCCCCTTCGCCCCTTCGAGAACGCCGGTGATGACGCGCTCCGCCGCCCCCATCTCCCAGAGGATGTTGGCGTGGATGCGCCCGATTCCGCCCGCAAGCTCGAAAGCACGCTTCGCCTGGGTGATGCCGCCCTGGACCGCGTAGGCGATCAGCTCCTCATGCCGCTCCCGCCGCGTCCGGCCCCGATAGGTCTGCGGAATCGCCCGGCCATCCGCGTCGTAGCTGTCGGCATTCACCGCGCTGAACGTGCCGATTCCCCCGGCCGCCGCCCAGTTTCCCGAGGAGATGCCGTTCGAAATCGAGATGCCCTTGCCGCCTTCGATCAGGGGCAGCACTTCGACGCCCCCGATGCGCATGGCGTTGAGCGGCTTCATGGCCTGCCTCCGTTCCGGCCGATGCCATTGTTATCGTAGCGAACTGTACCACCGATGAAACCGGCGCGCGAGCGCGCCGGTCCCGCTTCCCCCCGATCGCTTTCAGCCGGCGGCGGCCTCGTCGGCCCCGGCGCGCTCGCGCCGATCGCGTCCGCCCTTCGGCCCCACCTTCTCGGTGATGTCATCGCCCGTCGCCTGGTCCACCACCCGCATCGAGAGCTTGACCTTCCCCCGCTCGTCGAAGCCGATGACCTTCACCTTCACCGCATCGCCGACATTGACGATATCGGTGGTCTTGGCCACCCGGCCGGGCGCCAGCTCGCTGATATGCACGAGACCGTCGCGGCTGCCGAGGAAATTGACGAACGCGCCGAAATCGGTCGTCTTCACCACCTTGCCGTTATAGATCACGTTGATCTCCGGCTCGGCGACGATGCCGCGAATCCAGTCGATCGCCGCCTGCGCCTGCTTCTGGTCGGTCGCCGCGATCTTGATCGTGCCGTCATCGTCGATGTCGATCTTCGTTCCGGTCTGCTCGGTGATCTCGCGGATCACCTTGCCGCCGGTGCCGATCACCTCGCGGATCTTCTCCTTCGGCACATTGATCACGGTGATGCGCGGGGCCGTCGCCGCGACATCGCTGCGGTGCCCCTTCAGCGCCTTGGCCATCTCGCCCAGGATATGGAGCCGCCCCTCACGCGCCTGCGCGAGCGCGATCTGCATGATCTCGGGCGTGATCGAGGTGATCTTGATGTCCATCTGCAAGCTGGTCACGCCCGTCTCGGTGCCGGCGACCTTGAAGTCCATGTCGCCGAGATGGTCCTCATCGCCGATGATGTCGGAAAGCACGGCGAAGCCGCGCTCCTCCTTGATCAGGCCCATCGCGATCCCCGCCACGGGCTGCTTGAGCGGCACGCCCGCATCCATCAGCGCGAGCGAGGAGGCGCAGACGGTGGCCATGGAGGAGCTGCCGTTGCTTTCGGTGATCTCGCTCACCACCCGCATCGTGTAGGGAAAGCTCTCCTTGTCCGGCAGCAGCGGATGCACCGCGCGCCAGGCGAGCTTGCCGTGGCCGATCTCACGCCGCCCCGGGCTGCCGAGCCGCCCCGTCTCGCCCACCGAATAGGGGGGGAAATTGTAGTGCAGCATGAAATGCTCGCGATATTCGCCCGCGAGCGCATCGATCACCTGCTCGTCCTGCCCGGTGCCGAGGGTCGCGACGCAGAGCGCCTGGGTCTCCCCGCGCGTGAAAAGCGCGCTGCCATGCGTGCGCGGCAACACGCCCACCTCGGCGGTGATCGGCCGGATGGTGCGCGTATCGCGCCCATCGATCCGGATGCCCGTATCGAGGATCGCATTGCGCACGATATCCGCCTCGAGCGACTCGAAGAGCCCGCCGAGATTGCCGGTCTCGAACCCTTCGGCCGCGAGTGCGGCGGTCGCCCCGGCGCGGGCCTCGGCAACCTTCTCGCCCCGCGTCTGCTTCACCTTCTCCTGATAAGCGGCGGTCAGCTTCGCGCGCGCCAGGGCATCGAGCCGTTCGCGAAGCGCCGTCTCGCCCGCGCCCGGCTCGGCAAGCGGCCAGGGATCCTTCGCCACGCGCTCCGCAAGCTCGATGATCGCCGCGATCACCGGCTGAAAGCCCGTATGGCCGAACACCACCGCATCGAGCATCTGCTGCTCGGAAAGCTCCTGCGCCTCACTCTCCACCATGAGAACGCCGTCGGCGGTGCCCGCCACGACGAGGTCGAGGGCGGAACGCTCCCGTTCCGCCGCCGTGGGGTTGAGCACGAAGCCTCCATCGACGAAGCCGACGCGCGCCGCGCCCACGGGGCCGAGAAAGGGAATGCCGGAAAGGGTGAGGGCGGCCGAGCTCCCGATCATCGCGGGGATATCGGGGTCGTTCTCGAGATCGTGGCTCAGCACGGTCGCAACGACCTGCACCTCGTTGCGGAACCCTTCGGGGAAGAGCGGGCGGATTGGCCGATCAATCAGCCGGCTGACCAGCGTCTCCTTCTCGCTCGGCCTTCCTTCGCGCTTGAAGAAGCCGCCCGGGATCTTGCCGGCGGCGAAGCTCTTCTCCTGGTAATTAACGGTAAGCGGGAAGAAATCCTGCCCCGGCTTGGGGGCCTTCACGCCCACGGCGGTGCAGAGCACCACCGTCTCGCCATAGCGCACCATCACGGCGCCATCGGCCTGGCGGGCGATCTTGCCGGTCTCGAGGACCAGCTTGCGGCCACCCCAATCCAGCTCCTTGCGGAAATAGTTGAACATGTCTCTTGATCCTTCACACACGCCGGAGCCGGGCGGGAGGGGCCAGGGCATGATCGAAATCTCTTCGCGTCCGAGAGGACACGGCGCCTCGGGTTGCATGGATGCGGCCTGCCGGGAAGGCAGGTCCGCGGGCCATGCGGCCGGAAACGCCGTCTTCGGTCCCGCTCGTGCCGGAAGGGAGGATCAGCTCAGGGTCCGTTCCGCCGCGGTTGCGGCAGCCGGGATGCAAGCTCCCGGCGAGTTGCCTCACGCCCCCATGGCGCGAAGAATTCTTTTGCCCGTATATGGGCGCCGTTCACGATGATGCCATCCTCAACGGCCCTTGCTTATCGGCCACGCTCATCGGCGCAGATTGAGCCGCCCGACCAGCGTTTCGTAGCGGGCCACGTTCTTCGCCTTGAGATAATCGAGCAGCCGCCGGCGCCGCCCGACCAGCACCAGAAGGCCGCGCCGGCTATGAAAATCCTTGCCGTGGGTCTTCAGATGCTCGGTGAGATTGGAAATCCGCTCCGAGAGCAGCGCCACCTGCACCTCGGGGCTGCCGGTATCCCCGTTGCTCGTCGCATAGTCCGCCACCAGCGCCTGCCGGCGCTCGGCCGTAATCGACATCAGGCCCTCCTCTAGAGCGTGATGACCGGAGGTGGATTCACCGAAGGTCTCTCTCACGCAAAAAACAATGACCACGAGCGGGATGTGTTCGCGCGAGCGATCATCCCGCTCTGGGAACCGTTACACCAACAGGCGCTCCGGCCGGAGCCAGCCATCGACCAGCCGCCCCAGCCCCAGCACCTGCCTTCCCGCCATGGCGCGCACCAATCCCCCTGCGGGGTTGGCGCACTCCGGAATCCGGCCCATCAGGGCAACCAGGCTGAGCGCCTGGCCCTGCGCAAGGCCGGCTGCCTCCGCTTCCGTCAAGGCCAGCGCCGGGATGTCGGCCAGCGCGGTCGCGACCGGAAGGAGAAACTCCGGGAAAGCGCGGGTGCTATCCTCCCCGGCATCGATTTTGTCCAGCGGAATCGCCTGTTCCTCGGAAAAGGGGCCGACCCGCAGGCGGCGGAGCGCCGTGATATGGCCGAACGTGCCGAGTGCGAGTGCGAGGTCGCGCGCGAGGCTCCGCATATAGACGCCCTTGCCCGAGACGACCTCGAACTCGGCGGTCTCTTCGTCGGGCAGGGCGATCAGTGCGAACCGCTCGACCCGCGCCGGCCGCGGCGCGAGCACCGCCGGTTCGCCGCCGCGGGCAAGATCGTAGGCCCGGGCACCGGCGACCTTCACGGCCGAGAAAGAGGGCGGAACCTGCATGATCTCGCCACGGAAGGCGGGCAGGGCGGCCAGGATCGCCGCCTCGTTCGGGCGCACGGCGGAGGTGGCGGTCACCTGCCCGTCGGCATCGTCGGTATCGCGCGCCTCCCCGAAGCGGAGCGTGAAGCGGTAATGCTTCGCCCCGTCCATCACATAAGGGACGGTCTTCGTCGCCGCTCCGAACGCCACCGGCAGCACGCCGGTCGCCAGCGGGTCGAGGGTGCCGCCATGCCCCGCCTTCTCGGCGCCGAGCGCATGCCGAACCCGGTTGACGACAGAGGTCGAGGTGATGCCGGCCGGCTTATCCACGATCAGCCAGCCATCGAGCTTGCGCCCGCGTCTTTTTCTCATTTCTGGGCTCTAGGAGTTGGCCAAGTCCCGGGCGACCGTGGGCAAGCGCAGTACAGCCTCGATCCGGTTCGCCTGATCGAGCGTGGTATCGGCGGCGAAGGTGAGTGTCGGCGCACGGCGAAGGCGAAGCCCGTGCACGACCTCGCTTTGCAGGAACGGTGTGGCACGGGTGAGGGCAGGCATCAGGGCGGCGATGTCGGAGCGGCCCAGCCGGGCGACATAGGCGGTCGCATGACGCAAGTCCGGGCTCACCCGGACCTCGGTCACGGTCAGCTGCGCGGCGGCGAGGTCGGGGTCGCGGAACGGGGCACGCAGAAAGATCTCGGCGAGACGGTGGCGGATTTCCTCGCCGACCCTGAGCCGGCGCTGGGATCCATGAGACGGCCCAGGAGACGGCCCAAGAGACGGCACGGAGGCCCCGCCCAAAGCGGCGCCCAAAGCGGGGCGACGGGTGGTCATGCCGGGACCATCTCGCTCTCGAAGCACTCGACCATGTCGCCTTCGCGCAGATCCTGCCAGCCTGCGAAGGCAAGGCCGCATTCATAGCCTTTCGCCACCTCGCGCACGTCGTCCTTGAAGCGCTTGAGTTGCGAAAGCTCGCCGGTGTGGATCACGACGCCGTCGCGCAGCAGGCGCACGCCGGCGCCGCGGCGCACCAGCCCGTCAGTCACCATGCAGCCGGCAACCTTGCCCACCTTGGTGATCTCGAAGACCTTGCGAATCTCGGCATAGCCGAGGAAGCGCTCGCGTGCCTTGGGCGCCATCCGGCCCTTGACCAGCTTTTCGATGTCGTCGGCAAGCTCGTAGATGATGCTGTAATAGCGGATATCGACGCCCTCGCGGCTGGAGAGCTCGCGCGCCTGGGCGGTCGCGCGCACATTGAACCCGACCACCACGGCATCCGATGCCTTCGCCAGAACGATGTCGCTCTCGGTGATCTGGCCGACCGCGGAGTGCAGCACGCGCACCTTCACCTCCTCGGTGCCGAGCTTGACCACGGTCGCCTGGATCGCCTCGGCGCTGCCCTGCACGTCGGCCTTCACCACCACCGCGACCTCCTTCTGCTCGCCCGCGCTGATGCGCGCCAGCATCTGCTCGAGGGTGCCGCGTGCGGCGCCATTGCTTGCCGCTGTCTTCTCGCGCAGCTTGCGCTGGCGGAATTCAGCGACTTCACGGGCGCGCGCCTCGTTCTCCACCGCGATCAGCGGCTCCCCGGCCACCGGCACGCCGGTGAGGCCGAGAATCTCGATCGGCGTCGAAGGAGCGGCGTCGGTCAGAGTGCGGCTGCGGTCGTCGAGCATCGCGCGCACGCGGCCCCATTCCGCCCCGGCAACGACAATGTCGCCCTGATGCAGCGTGCCCCGCTGCACGAGCACCGTCGCCACCGGCCCACGGCCGCGATCGAGCCGGCTCTCGATGATCGTGCCTTCCGCGGCCCGACTGGGATTCGCCTTGAGGTCCAGGATTTCCGCCTGCACAAGGATCGCGTCGTTCAGCTTGTCGAGCCCGGTCCGCTTGAGCGCCGAAACCTCGACGTCCTGGGTCTCGCCGCCCAGCTTCTCGACGACAATGCCGTACTGGAGCAGTTCGTTTCGGACCCGGTCCGGATTGGCGCCGGGCTTGTCCATCTTGTTGATGGCGACGATGATCGGGGCCTTCGCCGCCTCCGCATGGCGGATCGCCTCGACCGTCTGCGGCATCACGCCGTCATCGGCAGCCACCACCAGCACCACGATGTCCGTCACGCTGGCGCCGCGGGCGCGCAGCGCGGTGAAGGCCTCATGGCCCGGCGTATCGATGAAGGTGATGCGTTCGCCGCCCGGCATCGTCACCTGATAGGCGCCGATATGCTGCGTGATGCCGCCAGCCTCGCCGGCGGCGACATCGGTTGCCCTGAGCGCGTCGAGCAGCGAAGTCTTGCCATGATCGACGTGGCCCATCACCGTGACGACCGGTGGCCGCGGCTCGAGCTCGGCTTCCTCGTCGGCCTGGCCCTCAAGCCCAAGCTCGACATCCGCTTCTGAAACCCGCTTGACCCGATGGCCAAACTCCTGAACGACGAGTTCGGCGGTGTCGGCATCGAGTGTCTGGGTGATGGTGGCCATCACGCCGAGCTTCATCAGCGCCTTGATGACCTCTCCCGCGCGGGCGGCCATGCGGTTGGCGAGCTCCTGGACCGTGATGCTCTCCGGCAGCACGACCTCGCGCACGACCTTGACCTGGTCCGAGCGCAAGAGCTCGAGCTCGGCCTGGCGGCGTTCGCGCTCGCGCTGCCGCCGCACCGAGGCGAGGCTGCGCACCCGCTCGTCCTCGCCCTCGATGGCTGCCTGGACATCGATCTTGGCGCCGCGCCGTCGGTCCTCGGCGCTCTTCTTCGCCACCGGCGCCTGGGGCAGGCGCCGAGGCGGCGCTGCTCCTGGCCGGCGCAGCGGACGGTTCTCATCCTCGTCCTCGCCCGCGCGCGCAGGCTTCAGGCGCAGCGTGCCCACAGGCTGACCGGCCGGCTGCGCGCCCGGTTGCCCGACGGGTTGCCCGCCAGGTTGCCCGCCAGGCTGACCGACGGGTTGCGAGGCCTCGGCGGCTGGAGAACCCGCCTGCCGCCGATGCGTCTCTTCCGCCACCTGGGTTGCCGTCTCGGTGCTGCGGCGGGCCTCCTCTGCCGCTTGCGCCGCCTCCTCGGCTTTTCGCTGCGCCTCCTCGGCCGCCTGCCGGGCCTCTTCCTCGGCCATTCGCCGAGCCTCTTCCTCGGCTTTGCGCCTTGCTTCCTCGGCTGCCGAAAGGATCGAGATCTTCTCCTGCTCGCGCCGCTCCTGCTCGCGCTTCGCCTGTTCCCGCTGCTGGGCAAGCGCCTTCTGCCGCGCGGCAAGCTCGGTCTCGGTGAGCGCGCGCGCCCCGGCGGGCGGGCGGCCGCCCGGCGCTGCCGGCCGCGGGGCAGAGCTCGGCGCCGATGTGGCGGGCGCGCCTGGCGTCGGTACGGGGGCGCGCTTACGGCGAACCTCCACCTGCACGACCTTCGAGCGGCCGTGGCTGAAGCTCTGCCGCACCGACCCGGCATCCACCGTCCGCCCGACATCGGGCCGCGAGGTCGGCCTGAGGCTGAGCCGCCCCTTGCCCGGTTCCTGATCACTGCCTTCCGTCATGCACCCGCCCGTCCGTTCCTTCGTCCGCTGGAGCGGCGCCCGTGCCGCTCCTGTCCCCTGCATTCGCCTGCGTGCCGTCCGCCTGCGTGCTGCGCAAGCCCGCCAGCCGTTCGATCTCTGTCCGCACCAGATCGTTCAGCCGCGTACACGCGGCCACTGCCCGCCCGGCGCGTTCGGCCCGTGAGTGGAGGTCCGCGATCCGCCGTTCGAGCCCCACCGCCAGCCGTTCGCGGAGATCCGCCGGAACCACTATAGAACCGCCGGCAGCCCGGGCGATCGCCCGCTGGAGAGTGCCGCGCACGCGCGCGGTTTCTATCACATCCCCCCGGGCGCTCAACCAGATTCCCCGGCCCGGCAGATGCCCGGCGAGATCGGGCACGAGGGTTCGCCCAGAGCCGATCCCAGAGCCGACCTCATTAGGCCCGATCACGAGCCGCACCATCCGTTCCTTCGGCAGCACGGCGCGTGTCAGCACGCAACGGCGGAAAGGTGGCCGCTCCGGCCCAATCGCCGGCCTGATGGACGGGGCGGGGGCGGCGAGGGGATCAGCCGTGATGCGCCTCCTCAGAGGCGGCACCCTCCACAGGCGTCTCGCCGGCGAACCAATGCGCGCGCGCGGCCATGATGATCGTGTTCGCCGCCGGCTCGTCGAGCGCGTCGCTGCCGACGATCTCGATCAGCTCGTCGGAGGCGAGATCGCCGAGGTCATCAAGCGTCTTCACACCCTTCTCGCCAAGCGCCACCAGCATCGAAGGGGTCAGCCCTTCGATCGCCGCCACATCATCGGCAACCCCAAGCGCACGGCGGCGCTCGCCGAGCTCCGCTTCATAGCGGACGCGATAGGCCTCGGCGCGGCGGATCAGCTCGCCCGCGATCTGCTCGTCGAACCCCTCGATCGCCGCAAGCTCCTCGGGCGGCGTCATCGCCAGCTCCTCGACCGAGCCAAATCCTTCGGTCACGAGCAAGCCCGCAATCACGTCATCGACATCGAGCGCCTCGACGAAGAGGCCGGTGCGCCGGCGAAACTCCTCCTGACGCCGCTCGCTCTCCTCGGCTTCGGTCATGATGTCGATATCCCAGCGCGTGAGCTGGCTTGCCAGCCGCACATTCTGTCCGCGTCTTCCGATGGCGAGCGAAAGCTGATCGTCCGGCACCACCACCTCGACACGGCCCGCCTCCTCGTCCATCACGACCTTGGTCACCTCTGCCGGCGCCAGCGCATTGACGACGAAGGTCGCAGCCTGCGGGCTCCAGGGAATGATGTCGATCTTCTCGCCCTGCAGTTCAGCCACCACCGCCTGCACGCGCGAGCCGCGCATGCCGACGCAGGCACCGACCGGGTCGATCGAGGAATCGCGGCTGATCACCGCCATCTTCGCCCGCGAGCCGGGGTCGCGGGCGACGGCCTTGATCTCGATAATGCCGTCATAGATCTCCGGCACTTCCTGCGCGAAGAGCTTGGCGAGAAAGCCGGGATGCGTGCGCGAGAGAAAGATCTGCGGCCCGCGCGGCTCGGCGCGGACATCGTAGATGTAGGCGCGCACGCGATCGCCGTTGCGAAAACTCTCGCGCGGGATCAGCTCGTCACGGCGCAGGAGCGCCTCGGCGCGGCCGAGATCGACCATCAGATTGCCGTACTCGGTGCGCTTGACGATGCCGTTGACGATCTCGCCGACGCGATCCTTGTATTCCTCGTACTGGCGCTTGCGCTCGATATCGCGCACGCCCTGCACGATCACCTGTTTCGCGGTCTGCGCGGCGATGCGCCCGAAATCGATCGGCGGCAACGGATCGACGATGAACTCGCCGAGCCTGATCTCAGGGCGGAATTTCCGCGCGATGGCAAGCGGGATCTGCGTTTCCTCGTTCTCCACCGTCTCGACCACTTCGGTCCAGCGCGAAAGCCGCACATCGCCGGTCTTGCGATCGATGGTGGCGCGGATGTCCTTCTCGTGGCCGTATTTGGCGCGCCCGGCCTTCTGGATCGCGCTTTCCAGGGTGGCGATCACCTCTTCGCGGTCGATCGACTTTTCGCGCGCGACGGCATCGGCCACCAGCAGGATGTCGGGGCGGGCAATCGCGGTATCCATGGGATGTCCTCTCAGTTCAGCTGTTTTCCGTTGTTTCGTTTTGCGGGCGCGGTCGCGGCGATCAGCGCCTCGGTCAGAACCAGCTTGGCGCGCCGGATCGCCGCGAGCGGCAGCGCCATCTCGGCGCCGTCATCGCGCCTGAGCCGCACCACCCGCTCGTCAGCGCCGAGCACGACGCCGCTTGCGCGTCGCCTTCCCTCGATCGGTTCGGCGAGCTCGACCCGCGCGAGATGACCGGCGAAGCGGTTCCAATCCTTCACGCGCGTCAGCGGACGATCGATCCCGGGTGAGCTCACCTCGAGCGCCCAGGCGTTCGGCAGCGGGTCGGCGACGTCGAGCACGGCGCCGAGCGCGTGGCTGATCGCCTCGCAATCCTCAATCGCCATTGCCTCTCCATCCTTGCGTTCGGCCATGATCTGCACCGTCGGCCGCGCTCCTCCCGTGATCGCGACACGCACCAGCTCGTAGCCCATCGCTTCGAGCGTGGGGGAAACGAGTTCGGCAAGCCGGCTTTCCGACTCCGGCGTGGCTGGTACGCGATCGGCCAAACAAAAAAGGCGGCCTCTGCAGGCCACCCCCCGTCAGTCAGCGGAGAATGATTTTGTCAGTGGCAGATAGCGCCCACCACTCCTGATTGCAAGACACGAGGGGGTGATTTTCGCGACCGGCCGCGTCTTTTCCTGTATCCAAGGCTTTGGAAAGCCATGACGATCAGCCGCGCCGAATGAGGCGCCAATAGAGTGGCCGGCGCCCAGCCGCCAGCGCCTTCGCCTCGTAGCGGGTCGGGGGCCAGCCCGCCGGGCGCCGCGCCAAAGGCGGAGGAACGCAAAAGAATTCCTGCCCGGCCAGCACGCCCGCGGTCCAGGCCTGGAGCACCGGATCGTCGGTGGCGATGCGCCATTCCGCGCCGGATGAGAGAATGCGCGCAATCTCCGGCAGAAAGACGGGATGGAGGAAGCGCCGCTTGGCGTGCCGCGCCTTGGGCCAGGGGTCGGGAAAAAGGAGGAAAAGCCTGCTCACCGACGAATCGGGCAGCGCCCTGATCAGCGCCCGCGCATCGTCGGTCCAGAGTCGGAGATTGCCCGGCAAGGAAGGCGCTGCCTCCGCCCCCTCCGGCACCAGGGAGGCCGGCACCAGGGAGGAGAGCAGCGAGGCGACGCCGTTCTCGAAAACCTCGCAGGCGATCAGCCCGATTCTTCCGCCGGCTCCGATCGTCGCCAGCGCGTGCTCTCCTGCGCCGAAACCAACCTCGAGCCAAACTTCTCCCACCCGCGGGATGAACGCCCCGGCAGGGTCACACGCATGATCCGGTGCGAGGCGAAGCAGCGGCAGGATCTCGGCGAGGAGCAGGCGCTGACGCGTCCGCAGCCTATGACCGCTTCTCCGCCCGTAGAGCCGGTCCGGCGGTTCCTTGAACCGCCCCTCGCTCACCGACCGAAGGCGGCAGCGAGCGCGGGTGCGAGGTCCGTGCGCTCCCAGGTGAAGAAGCCGCGCTCCTCATCCGGTTCACGGCCGAAATGACCGAACGCCGAGGTCGGCGCATAGATCGGCCGGTTCAGGCGCAGATGCTCGCGGATGCCGCGTGGAGAAAGATCCATCATTTCCCGCAGAACTTTTTCGAGCCGAGTCTCGCTCACATCCCGCCCGGTGCCCTGCAGATCGACATAGACCGAGAGCGGTTGGGAGACGCCGATCGCGTAGCTGATCTGCAGCGTGCAGCGATCGGCGAGCCCCGCAGCGACCACGTTCTTGGCGAGATAGCGGCATGCATAGGCGGCGGAGCGATCGACCTTGCTCGGATCCTTGCCGCTGAACGCCCCGCCACCATGAGGGGCCGCACCGCCATAGGTATCGACGATGATCTTGCGCCCGGTGAGCCCGCAATCGCCGTCGGGGCCGCCGGTCACGAACTTCCCCGTCGGGTTCACGTAGAAACTCTCTTCGGGGCACATCCATCCGTCCGGCAGGCTGCTCTCGACGATCGGCCAGAGCATGCGCTTGATCTCGCTCTGTTCAAGGTCGGGCTCGTGCTGGATCGAGACGACGATCGAGGTTGCCCCGATGGGCTTGCCGTCGATATAGCGCAGCGTCACCTGGCTTTTTGCATCCGGCATGAGCCCGACCACGCCGATATCGTGGTTGCGGCGCATCTCGCTGATCCGGCGCAGGATCAGATGGGCATAGTGGATCGGCGCCGGCATCAGCGTTTCGGTCTCGGTGCAGGCATAGCCGAACATGATGCCCTGGTCGCCCGCGCCTTCGTCCTTGTTGCCGCTGGCATCGACACCAATCGCGATGTCCTGGGACTGCGAGTGCAGATGGCAGCAGATGACGGCGTTCTTCCAGGAGAAGCCCGGCTGGTCATAGCCGATATCGTGCACCGCCATCCGCGCGAGATGCGTCAGATATTCGTGCGTGACGGTATCCGGCCCGCGCGTCTCGCCGGCAAGCACGATACGGTTGGTCGTGACCAGCGTCTCGCAGGCGACGCGCGCATAGGGATCGGCGGCGAGGAACGCATCAAGGACAGTGTCGCTGATGCGATCAGCGACTTTATCGGGATGGCCCTCCGAAACCGATTCGGAAGTGAACAGAAACTCGCCCGTGTCGCGCATGGATCTTTCCTCTTGTCGCGAGAGCGTCGCCGAAGGGTCCGGCCGCCGCGCCGACCGCATGCCGGAGCGCCGCGGTCAATGGCCGAAACCCGCCGAGGGGTCAAGCCTCCGCCGGCCAATCGCCCTCTCGCCCTATCCCGATCACGTCGCGCATCGAATAGAGCCCGGCCGGCCGGCCGGTGAGCCAGAGCGCCGCGCGAACCGCGCCATTCGCATAGACCCTTCTGTCGAAGGCGCGGTGCACGAGAACAAGGTGCTCACTCGCGCCGGCAAAGAGAAGCATATGCTCACCCACCACCTGCCCGCCGCGCAGGCTCGCGAATCCGATCTCGCCCGTCTGCCGCGGCCCGACTTCGCCGTGCCGCCCGCTGCGCATCACCGCCTCAAGGGCCATGCCGCGCCCTGCGGCGACCGCACGCCCGAGCCCGATCGCGGTCGCCGAGGGCGCATCCACCTTTTGGCGGTGATGCATCTCGAGAATCTCCGCGTCATAGCTTCCGGCCGGCAGCGCGGCCGCCATCCGCTCGGCGAGCGCCAGCATCAGGGTCACGCCGGGCGAGAAGTTCGCGGCATAGACAACCGGAATCCGCTCCGCCGCCGCGGCGACCGCCGCTTCGTCCGCCGCCGTCAACCCCGATGTCCCGAGTACCCAGCCGACCGCGGTTCCCGCCAGCACCCGCCCATGCGCCGGAGCGGCGCCCGCGTGGGTGAAATCGATCACCACATCCGAGAGCGCGGCAAGCCCGGCGATGTCGGATGCGAGCGGCACGCCTTCCGGATTTCCGCCGCCATCCGCAGCACCCGGACGACGGAGCCCCCCGGCAAGCGTCGCCCCCGCCGATTTCACCTCCTCAGCCAGCAGCCGCCCCATCCGTCCGGTGATGCCGGCAATCCCGATCCTCAGCGTCATTTGTTTCCTCTCGCCGGGGCGATCCTGCGCGGTTGCTGACGCGTCCGCAACGCATGCCCGCAACGCATTGGCGAAAACCCGCGCGCGTCACTTTATTGACGGCAATCCTCCGGCCGCCGCGCCGGAGGTGTCATTCCATTCCGAATTCAGAACGAGGAGCATCGCATGGTCCGGGCGCTTTCTCTTCTCCTGATCTGCCAGCTTCTGGGCACCCTCATTGCCCGGGCAAACGGTGTGCCGATCCCCGGCCCGGTCTTCGGCCTGATCCTGCTGATGATCCTGCTGATGGTCCGTCGCGGCCCGGACCCGACGCTGAGCACAACCGCGCAGGCGCTGCTTCGCCATCTCGGCCTGCTCTTCGTGCCGGCCGGAGTCGGGATCGTGAACGAGCTCGGCGTGCTGCGCGCCAATGCGCTGGCGCTCGCCATAGCCCTTCCCGTCTCGACGCTGCTCGCGCTCATCGTCACCGGGCTCGGCATGCAGTTCTTGCTGAGAGGCGAACGCTGATGTCGGGCCTCTATCACGCCTGGGTCTATCTGCAGAGCGGGCCGTTGCTCGGCCTTACCGCGACCTTGCTTGCATGGCAGGCGGCAAACTGGCTTGACGAACGAACGCGGCACGCGGCCTGGTCCAATCCGGTCATGATCGCGATTGTCCTGCTCGCGCTCGTATTGATCGCCACCGGCACGTCCTACCGCAGCTACTTCAACGGTGCGCAGTATGTGCAGTTCCTGCTCGGGCCTGCGACCGTGGCCCTGGCGGTGCCGATGTATGCCAATCTCGGGACGATCCGCCGAAACTTCGTTCCGATTCTTCTTTCGATGACGGCGGGCTCGGCTGTCGCCGCGATTTCGGCAATGCTCATCGTCGAAGCGCTCGGCGCGCCGCGCGCGGTGGTGATTTCGATCGCTCCGAAATCCGTCACCACGCCGATCGCCATGGGGATCTCTCAGGATCTTGGGGGTTTGCCAGCGCTCACGGCGATCTTCGTGCTGATCACAGGCGTCTTTGGCGGACTGATCGCCCTGCCGCTGTTTCGGCTCCTCGGTATCCGGGATCGCCGCGCGCAGGGGCTTGCCGGCGGCACTGCCGCGCACGGCCTCGCCACGGCGCGGCTGCTGCTCGAAAGCGACACGGCCGGTGCTTTCGGCGGCCTTGCGATCGGCCTCAACGGCCTCATCACCGCGATCATGGTGCCTCTTTTCGTTCGCTGGCTGCTTTGATTGCGCGGCCGGGGGAGAATCCTCTTCCCGTCCTCAGCCGCGCCCGCCATTCTCGAAGAACTCCCGCACCCGCGCGAAGAAGCCTTCCGATTCCGGGTGGCCCTTCGCGTTGCGGCCGGATTCCTCTTCGAATTCTTCAAGCAGCTCACGCTGGCGGCGTGTCAGGTGCTGCGGCGTCTCCACCGCGACCTGCACGTACATGTCCCCGCGCGCGGCACTCCGCAGCACGGAGAACCCCTTGCCGCGAAGCCGGAACTGATCGCCGCTCTGCGTGCCGGGCGGAATCTTGAGCTTGGCGCGGCTGCCGTCGATCACCGGCACTTCCACCTCCGCGCCGACCGCCGCCTGTGTCATGCGCAGCGGCACGCGGCAGAAAACATTGGCACCGTCACGCTGAAAGAGGGCATGCGGCCGGATCGCCACATGCACATAGAGATCACCTGGCGGCGCGCCTCTCGCGCCCGCCTCGCCCTCGCCGGCAAGGCGGATACGGGTCCCGTCCTCCACCCCGGCAGGGATCGTGACCTGGAGCGAGCGTTCCCGCGCCACCGTTCCCGAGCCGCCGCAGATCCGGCAGGGGTTGCGAATCACCCGGCCGGCGCCGCCGCAAGTCGGGCAGGTGCGTTCGATGACGAAAAATCCCTGCTGAGCGCGCACTTTGCCAAGTCCGCCGCAGGTCCCGCAGGTCTCGGCCCCACGCTCCTTGTTCTCCGAGCCGGTGCCGCCGCAGGCCTCGCAGCTTACCCGTGTCGCCACGCGAAGCTGAGTCTTGGTCCCCGCGAAGGCCTCGGCGAGGTCGATCTCCACCGTCTGGCGCAAATCCGCGCCTGGCCGCGGACCGCGCGAGGAACCACGGCGGCCGCCCATGAACTCGCCGAACATCTGATCGAAGATGTCCCCGAGTCCGGCGCCTGTCGCGAAATCGAAACCGCCGCCGCCCATCGCCGGGTCGAATGCAGCATGGCCGTAACGGTCATAGGCCGCCCGCTTCTGGTCGTCCTTGAGCACGTCGTAGGCTTCGTTGATCTCCTTGAAACGCGTCTCGGCCGCCTTGTCCCCCGGATTGCGGTCCGGATGGAACTGCATCGCGAGCTTGCGATAGGCCTTCTTGATGTCTTCGGCGCCGGCCTCGCGGGAAACACCGAGTGTCGCGTAGTAATCCTGTTTCGCCATCGTCAGTTCATTCCCGCGCTCCCAAGCGCCGTGGCGCCGAGCGGATCGCGGACGGAATCGTGAGAGAATGCCTCATCATCACCCGAATATTCTCGCGAACATCCCTGGCCGCGCCGGTTGCAGCTTTTCGGGCGGGGACAAAGGCGCCGCCCCGCGATCGCGAGACGGCGTCCTTGCTATCCTCCGCCAGCATTCCCGCTTCAAGGCGGCAGGAATGATCAGGCGGACTTCTTCTTCTGCTCGTCGACCTCCTCGAACTCGGCGTCCACGACCTTCTCGCCGCCGGAGGAAGACCCGCCCTGGCTGGCCGACGGTCCGCCATCCTGCGGGCCACCCGGCTGTGGGCCGGCCTGCTGGGCCTGATACATCGCCTGGCCGATCTTCATCGCCACGGCCGATAGCCGCTCGGTCGCGCTTTTCAGCGCTGCCGCATCGGTTCCGCCCAGGGCCTTGCGCACGGCGGCAATCGCCTGCTCCGCTTCGTCCTTGTCGGGGGCGGCGATCTTGCCTTCGTTCTCCTTCAGGGTCTTTTCGACCTGATGGACCAGCGCATCGGCTTGGTTCTTGGCCTCGACAAACTCACGCCGCTCCTTGTCCGCCGCCGCGTTCGCCTCGGCTTCCCGCACCATCTTCTGGATCTCGGCCTCGCTGAGCCCGCCCGAAGCCTGGATGCGGATCTGCTGCTCCTTGCTGGTCGCCTTGTCCTTGGCGGAAACGGAGACGATGCCGTTGGCATCGATATCGAACGTCACCTCGATCTGCGGCACGCCGCGCGGCGCAGGCGGGATGCCCACGAGATCGAACTGGCCGAGCAGCTTGTTGTCGGCCGCCATCTCGCGTTCGCCCTGATAGACCTTGATCGTCACCGCCGTCTGGCCGTCATCGGCTGTCGAGAAGATCTGGCTCTTCTTCGTCGGGATCGTCGTGTTGCGCTCGATCAGTCGGGTGAACACGCCACCCAGCGTCTCGATCCCGAGCGAGAGGGGCGTGACATCGAGCAGCAGCACATCCTTGACGTCGCCCTTCAGCACGGCGCCCTGAATCGCCGCCCCCACCGCCACCACTTCATCGGGGTTGACGTTGCGCGCCGGATCCTTGCCGAAGAATTGTTTCACCGTATCGATGATCTTCGGCATGCGCGTCATGCCGCCGACCAGGATCACTTCGGAGATTTCGCCGGCCGTTACGCCGGCATCCTTGAGCGCGGCGCGGCATGGATCGAGCGTCTTTGTGACGAGATCGTCGACAAGGCTCTCGAGCTTGGCTCGTGTCAGCTTCATCACGAGATGCTTCGGCCCGGAAGCGTCAGCGGTGATGAAGGGCAGGTTGATCTCGGTCTCCTTGGAAGAGGAAAGCTCGATCTTCGCCTTCTCGGCGGCCTCTTTCAGCCGCTGCAACGCAAGCCGGTCCTTGCGCAGGTCGATCCCCTGCTCCTTGCGGAACTCCTCGGCAAGATAGTCGATCACTCTTGCGTCGAAATCCTCGCCACCCAGGAATGTGTCGCCGTTGGTGCTCTTCACCTCGAACACGCCGTCCCCGATCTCGAGGATGGAGATATCGAAGGTGCCGCCGCCAAGGTCATAGACGGCGATCGTGCCGGTCTTCTTCTTGTCCATGCCGTAGGCGAGCGCGGCCGCCGTCGGCTCGTTGATGATGCGCAACACCTCGAGCCCGGCGATCTTGCCGGCATCCTTGGTGGCCTGGCGCTGGGCGTCGTTGAAGTAGGCGGGCACCGTGATGACGGCCTGCGTCACCGGCTCGCCAAGATAGGCTTCCGCCGTCTCCTTCATCTTGCCAAGCACGAAGGCGCTGATTTGGGACGGCGCATAGCGCTGCCCCTTCACCTCGACCCAGGCATCGCCATTATCGGCGCGGACGATGGAATAAGGGACCAAGCTCTTGTCCTTGGTCACCATCGGGTCCTCATAGCGCCGACCGATCAGGCGCTTGACGGCGTAGAGCGTGTTCGTGGGGTTGGTCACGGCCTGGCGCTTGGCGGCCTGGCCGACCAACCTTTCGCCGTTATCGGCGAAGGCGACCATGCTCGGGGTCGTGCGCGCCCCCTCGCTGTTCTCGATCACGCGAACATCCTTGCCTTCCATGATGGCAACGCAGGAGTTCGTGGTGCCGAGATCGATGCCGATCACCTTGCTGGACATGCATAGGCTCCTTTCAGCGGATGCGGCCGGCCCGAAGCACCGCCCGCTTCCCCGGGTTATGAATGGTGCTGCTCATGTATTGAGAGGGTGCTTTCGGAACAAGGTCTCCCAGGACTGATTCGGGCTCATTCCACGGTCCTTGTCGCTCATCATCCCCTTGGTGTCATTCCCTCGGATCAGAGAGGTCGCTTCAGGTTAGACGTCCCGCCTCGCGGGCCGGCCGGCGGGGCGATCTCGGCGGGCTCGCCCTTCGAGACCACGACCATCGCCGGCCGGATCAACCGCCCGTTCAGCGTCCAGGCCGGTGTCCAGGCGGAAAGCACGATGCCGGGTGGATGCTCGGCGCTCTCCTGCTCGGCCATCGCCTGGTGCCGATTGGGATCGAAGATAGCCCCGGTCGGATCCTCCCGCCGGATCCCGTTGCGCTCGAGCGCTGCCAGAAATCCCCGCTCGACCCCGGCGAACCCTTCGCGCAGCCGGCCTACGACCTCCGGCTCATCGCTCGTCTGCTTGGGCAGGCTCTCGAGGCCGCGGCGCAGATTCTCCGCCACCTCGACGATGTCGCGGGCGAAAGCCTGGACGGCGAAGAGCCGCGCATCCTCGGCCTCGCGCTTGGCCCGCGCGCGGACATTGGCGATTTCGGCCTCGGCGCGCATCCACCGGTCGCGAAACGATTCCTTTTCGGCCTCGAGCTCCTTGAGCCGCTCTTTCGCCGCCCTCAGCTGCTCTTCCACCGTTCCGGAGGTCGCGTCGTCGTTCGCCGCCCCGGGGACCGCCCCAGGGGCCGTTCCGGGGGCCGTTCCGGGCTCGTTGAATTCGGGTTCATGGGTCATGGCGCGGCTGAGTTAAGGCGCCCCACGCCTTCACACAAGCCTTGGCCTTCGCACAAACCTTCGCCCCCAAGCCATCACCTCCGCGCGAGCCGTCCCCGGGCTTTCCCTTCTCCCGGAATCGTCATCCGAGCAACCGGCCGATCACCCGCGCGGTGTAATCGACGACGGGAATGATCCGCCCGTAATTGATCCGCGTCGGACCGATCACCCCGATCGCACCGACGATCCGATTCGCGGAATTGCGTGCCGGCGCCACGACCATCGACACACCCGAAGTCCCGAAGAGGCCACTCTCGGCGCCGATGAAGATGCGCACACCCTCCGAGCGGTCGGCGAGCTCGAGCAGCCGAAGGATCGTCTCCTCGGTCTCCAGCCGCTCGAACAGCCGCTGGATGCTCTCCAGCCGCTCGATCTCCGTCACATCCGCGAGCAGCCGCGCCTGGCCCCGAATGATCAGGCTGCCACCCCGTCCTTCGCCGGTCCAGGTGCCGAGACCCGCCTCGACAACGCCCGCAGCGAGCGAATCGAGCGTCGAGCGGTCCGCCGCCATCTCCTCGGCCACAACCCCGCGCAGCTCCGTGAGCGATCGGCCCGCAAGCCGCGCATTGAGGAAATTCCCCGCTTCCTGCAAGGCTGAGGGCGGCAGCCCCGCAGGCGTCTCGATCACCCGGTTCTCTACGTGCCCGTCGGCACTCACCAGGACTACGAGCGCCCGTCCCGCACCGAGCGGAACGAATTCGACATGCTTGACCGGCCCTTCCGATTTCGGTGCGAGCACAAGCCCAGCCGCCGAGGAGAGCCCCGAGAGCAGGGTCCCCGCTTCGGCGAGCGTATCCTCGAGGCTCCGCCCTGACGCCCGGAGGGCGGCGCTGATCGTCTCCTGTTCATCCTCCGAAAGCTCGCCAAACTGCAGCAACCCGTCGACGAAGAGCCGGAGCCCCCGCTCGGTTGGCAGCCTGCCCGCCGAAGTATGGGGGGCAAAGAGTAGGCCGGCATCGGTCAGGTCCGCCATCACGTTGCGGATGGTCGCCGGCGAAAGCGCGATGGGCAGCAGCCGCGAGAGCGTGCGGCTGCCCACCGGCTCGCCGGTTTCCACATACTGCTCGACGATCTCGCGCAGGATTGCCGCCGAGCGGACATCGAGCCCGCCCGGGAGCGGTGCGCCACCTTGCGGCCCATTCGCGGCTCCCGGCCGCGGCGGTGGGGGCTGATCCATGCCCATCCCGTTCGATTCCTTGGGTCTCCGGGGACCTCGATGTCACTTTAGTACCCAGAATCGGCGCTCTGGGGAACATGGTTCAAGATGGCCCCGCCAGCCGGCGCGCGCCGTGTGTGGAGAGCGATAGCGGTTCTATGAGCCCTGGCCGGTCTGAGTTTCGGGGGTGACAGGGAGTCCATGACGCTCGAGCAGCTTCGCATCTTTGTCGCGGTCGCCGAGCGCGAGCATCTTACAGAGGGGGCCCGCGCGCTCAACCGCACCCAATCCGCGGTCAGCGCTGCCGTCCGCGCGCTCGAGCGCCAGCATGACACGCCGCTCTTCCATCGTGTCGGCCGCGGCATCGTGCTCACCGAGGCGGGTCGGGTCTTTCTTGCCGAGGCTCGGGCAGTGCTCGGCCGCGCCGCCGCTGCCGAGCGCACGCTTGCCGAGCTGGCCGGGCTCAAGCGGGGGCGGCTCACTCTGGAGGCGAGCCAGACGATCGCCAGTTACTGGCTGCCCGAGCGCCTGGTTCGTTTCCGCACCGCCTTCCCCGACGTGACGCTCAAGGTCCGGATCGGCAACACTGCCCAGGTCGCCCGCGCGGTCGCGGAAGGCGAGGCTGAACTCGGTCTCGTTGAAGGGGCGGTGGACGATCCGCTCCTGGCGAGCGAGACAGTCGCCCACGACCGGCTGGTGCTGGTCGTCGCACCCGGCCATCCCTGGGCCGACGGAAGGGCGCTCCGGCCGTCGGATCTGCCCGGCGGCAGCTGGGTGATGCGTGAGCCGGGTTCGGGCACGCGTTCGGTCTTCGAGGCGGCGCTCGCCGCCCACGGTATTGCCCCGGCTTCGCTGCCGGTTGCGCTCGAGCTGCCTTCGAACGAGGCGGTGCGCGGCGCGGTCGAGGCCGGCGCCGGCGCGACGGCGATCTCGGAGCTTGTGGTGGTCCGGGCACTGGGAGCAGGCACGCTCATCCGCGCTGGCTTCGCCCTGCCGGCCCGTGCCTACAACGTGCTCCTCCATCGTGAGCGATTCCCCAGCCGCGCGGTCGAGGCGCTGCGCGCAATTCTGCGCGCGCCCCTCGGCCGGGAAGCTCAAAGGGAAGCCCAAAAGGAAGCCAAGCACGCGCGAAAAGCGTGAGCGGTCGTGCTGACCATGGTGGAAAGCGCCGGCCAAAAGCCCTTTGGCGGCCCCGCACCCGAAAGCCCGAAACGAAAACGGATTGAATGTCAGTTGCTTGAAACCTGCATCAAATCTGCGCTTCAAGCGGCGGCGCAGCTTCCGCTGCGGCTTGGCGGCGCGGCGGCTGGTGGTTATAAGCCGCCCGGCCCGACGCGGGTCTGCCGAGACTCAGGTGCAAGCATCGATGATGGTGACGCTGCCCCCCGACTATCGTCCCTCCGAGGACGAAGCGTTTATGAACCCCTTCCAGCTTGAATATTTTCGCCGTAAGCTTTTGACTTGGCGAGCAGATTTGCTCCGGGACGCCGATGGCACGCTGGCCAGCCTTTCCGAGGGCGGGATCCGCGAGCCCGACATTACCGACCGGGCTTCGGTCGAGACCGACCGGGCATTGGAGTTGCGAACCCGCGACCGTGCCCGCAAGCTCATCGCCAAGATCGACCAAGCATTGGCGCGGATCGAGAACGGGATCTACGGCTATTGCGAGGAGAGCGGCGAGCCGATCGGCATTCGCCGGCTCGAGGCGAGGCCGATCGCGACTCTCTCGCTCGAGGCCCAGGAACGCCATGAACGTATGGAGCGTGTTCATCGCGACGACTGAGACTTCTCGCCGCCGCCCAAGGGCAGCTCCAGCCGGCGAAGGCTTGTGTCGGTCTTACAGGCGCAAGGGCGGCGCGAGCGGCGCTGGCGCGGGCCCGGCCACGCCGGCGGGCTGAGAGGACGATGGACGGGTCATCTTGCACGGCGCCGCCTATGCGGCTGCTCGGATTGCCGGGCAGCCTGCGCCGCGGCTCACATTCCCGCGCTATTTTGCGCGGGCTCGTGGCGGAACTGGTTGGCCGCATCCAGCTCGAGATCCGCGAGATCGATCTGCCGCTCTATAACCAGGACGAGGATGGAGATGCCGCGCCGCACTCGATCCGCGAATTCCGCCGCGCGATCGCGGAAAGCGACGGCCTGGTGATCGCGACGCCGGAATACAACCACGGCATGCCGGGCGTGCTGAAGAATGCGCTCGATTGGGCCTCGCGTCCCTACGGGAAATCGGCGTTGACGGACAAGCCCGTGCTGGTGATCTCGAACTCACCCGGATTCGTCGGCGGCGCGAGGGCGCATGTGCAGGTGAACGAGACGTTGCATTCCATCCCGGCGCGATTGCTTGGCGGGCAGCAAGTCGTCATTCCCAATGTCGCCGGGAAGATCCGTGATGATCGGCTCGCGGACGCGGCAAGCCTGCGCTTTGCGCTGGCTGCGGTGGATCGCCTCGCAACCTTGTGCCGGGCGAGATCGCCGTCCGGCGCGACGTAGAGCTGGGTGCGTTCGCTTGCGCTCAGCCATCCCGGTCTCGACCATTGTTTTATCGCGTGATTCAGACCGACGGTGATTCCACCTTCGGTCATCACGCTCTAAGTGTCTGACTCGGAATGCGACGTTGTCTATCAGGCTCTTGCAAGGGTTCTGGTCAGCCTGCGGACGTGAGCGATCAGCGTCCAGGCAGTTGCGCTGGCGATGGTTGCTTCGAAGTCCTTGGC
>Ga0335072_10003326_pt1 | contig 24262 bp, 23 predicted proteins | sample Lox_Sample_21_FD_206725 | JGI IMG/M metagenome (GOLD analysis project Ga0335072, IMG submission 206725) | Soil microbial communities from Loxahatchee National Wildlife Refuge, Florida, United States - Lox_Sample_2.1 | ecosystem: Environmental > Terrestrial > Soil > Wetlands | place: USA... | reverse complement strand
TCTGCGTCGTCATGTCGTGTCGCGCTTGCGATGAACCGCAAATCTACCCGCAGCTGGCCGCGCCAACCGGGCACTTGTTGTTGTTGCCGCTTTTTTGCTCCCCCACGGCGACTCCGACGCCCACGCCAAGCGCCACGCCCGCGGTGATAATTCCCCAACGCAATCCGTGCCCGCCGTGAGCCAGCACCGGCGCTCCGGACCCGGTCACACCCGTGTCCAGAATGCTCGCATTCTGTAAGCCCGTGGGCGTCTTCGTCACCTGGAATCCCCCGGCGGGTACCACATTCGTGATCACCACCATCTGGCCCGCGCCCACCGAGATCGTGTTCGCGCCGGATTGCCCGGTGTTCTGCACCACCTGCGTGTTTCCAACCGGCGTCACCGAAACGCGCCCCTGGTAGCAAATCACCGTCGTGCTGTCGTTCTCGTATCCCACGTAGAAATCGGTCCCGATCACGCCGATCACCGCGTTGGGCGTCCTCATCTGGAATTTCCCGCCCGGCTTGGTGATCTTCACCACCTGGCTGCGCACCTTGCCGTAATCCATCTCGAGTGAAGTCTGCTGGGAAGCCGCGTCGTGCTGCACGATACGCAATTCGCTGTTCGAGCCGAGGCTCAAGAGCGATCCGTCCGTCAGGCCCGCGCGGACGCGCCCGTTCTGCGCCGTTGCCAGCAGGTCGTTCCAGTCCAGTGGTTCCTTCACCTGGGCGGTCTGCGAGTTCACGGATGCCGCTGGAATCATCGCGTCGATCTGCCCGGCTCGCTGGCCGGCAGCCTGCGGCTCGCCCAGCACCGGCAGTACGCAAAGCAAAGAGCAAAGCAAAATCGCGCCAGTGCGCCTGAATAGAATCAAGGTCGTTCCTCCCCAGCTCCAGGTAGTTTCCGGACAATCCTGAGTAGCCCCATTCTCCCAAGCACCTCCCAAATGTCAACGCCGGCAACCATGCGTGTATCCGTTCTGGTAAAGCCACTCCGATCCGCTGATTCCATTTTGATGTTGACGCACGCTTGTCTCCGCGCACCCGGTTGGCGTATGATGCCCGCCGTTGCGAGGAGGTAGCATCCCATGTCTCTCGTCACAGGCCTTCACCACATCACCCTTTGCGCCAGTCAGGCGCAGGAAGACATCGACTTCTGGACCAAAGTAGCCGGCCAGCGGATGATCAAGCAGACGATCCTTTTTGATGGCCGCTACGCGCACTATCACTTGTATTACTCGAACGCGAATGCCGAGCCGGGCTCGGTCGCAACCACGTTCCCGTATCAGCGAGTGAAAGGGCGCCCCGGTTCCGGGCAGATTTCAGCGACGTCCTACACGGTTCCCAAAGGCACCGGCAAGTTCTGGGTCGACCATTTGAATCGCCACAAGGTCAAGAATACGGGTCTCCAGGAACGCTTCGGCCAGGCATTCGTGCGCTTCGACCATCCCTCCGGCTTGCAGTTGGAAGTGGTCGAGGATTCCGCCGACAAGCGCAAGGGCTGGACCACCGAAGAGATCAGCGGTGATGTCGCCACGCGCGGCTTCTACGGCGCCGTGCTCTCGGTGAAGGAAGTTCCCGAGACGGAGCGCTTCTTCATCGACGCTCTCGGCTTCCGCAAGACCGGCACCGAAGGGCCATATCATCGCTTCGAAGTCGGCGCGGGCGGGCCGAGCCGCACCGTAATTCTCGTTCACGAGCCGGATCGCCCGGCGGGCAGCTGGATTTTCGGCGCCGGCACAGGACATCACCTCGCGCTCGACGTTGGCACCGATGAAGCCCTGGCGGAACAAAAAGCCCTCTACGAAGAATTGGGCTACACCGACGCATCGGAGATCAAGGACCGCGTCTATTTCCATTCCGTCTATTGCCGGTGCCCCGGCGGAATCCTGATCGAGGTCGCGGCCACAGCTCCCGGCGGTTTCGCGCGCGACGAACCCTACGATCAGCTGGGCCATCAGCTTCTGCTGCCTCCGTGGTTCGAGGAGCGCCGGCCCGAGATTCTGAAGATGCTCGAGCCGATCAGGGTGCCTGAATCAAATGGCCCCGTCGCGGTTACGCAAAGCGCATCGGGCGCGTCTCGGCGCACCGATGCAACCTTTATCGGGGGCGATACTCCACGAAATTGAGTGGAGAGCACGGTAGCACCGCGACGGCTTTCTCGGGGGACCGTCGCGGCGGGCAGCGCGGGTGGCGCTTTTCGTTTCTCACGCTCTCTCAAGCCCCTGGCGGTGTTCCGCTCGCGCCGCGCTTCGCGGCTTTTTGGCGGCACTGTGCATACACTTTGTGGGAGCCGGGGGATGGGGAAAGTGAGGCTCGTGAAAATTTTAGGACTGGCGCTCTCGCTCGCTTTGATCGCCGGCCCGGCATTGGCCCAAACGGACCCGTCGGGCGAATGGGCGCCCCGGTTTCACGAAGACTGGCTTGAACGCATACCGGGCCCCGAAATTGGCGACTATCTCGGTCTGCCGATTAACCCCGCCGCCCGCCTTCAGGGCGACACGTGGGACGCGGCCCTCATCGAGATTCCCGAGAATCAGTGCCGGGCCCACGGCGCCGACTATGCCTGGCGCGGCCCTTCGAATATTCGCATCTGGAAGGAAGTCGACGTGGCCTCGCAGAAGCTGATCGCCTATCACATGTATACGTCGGCCTACAATGAATCCCGCACCATCTATATGGACGGGCGCCCGCATCCTCCCGATTACGCCCGCCACACCTGGCTCGGGTTTTCCACCGGCCACTGGGAAGGCGATACGCTGGCCATCTTTACCGATCATCTCAAGGAGAACTGGGTTCGCCGCAACGGCATTCCTCGCAGCGATGAAGCCACGGTCAGCGAACACATCATGCGCCACGGAAATTATCTGACGGTCGCCGTGATCACTTACGATCCGCTCTACCTTACGGCGCCGTTCATCCGCACCACGGACTTTGTCTTCGACCCGCAGCAGCAAATCGCCCCATGGCCCTGCGAATCCGTCGACGAAGTGGATCGTCCCGAAGGAGAAGTTCCCGCGCATCTTCCGGGCACCAACACCTTCCTTGACGAGTTCCCTGCCAAGTACGGGATACCGCCGCAGGCGGCCAGAGGCGGGGCGGAAACGATGTATCCCGAGTACATGCTGAAAATGAAAGATATGAAGCTTTTGCCGCGGCCGAAACCCGCGCCTCCACAATGACACGCACAATGATTTCGAAAACGAACTGGAAAGATGATGAGGAGCACCCCATGACAACCAAGCTGCTCACTTCTTCCAAGAGCCGCCTCGCGCTCGGAGCGCTCAGGATCGCCGCCGCGCTCGCTCTCTTCGTCGCAGCCGCGCCCTGGCAATTCGCCGGCGCGCAAGCTCCCGCCGCTCCGCCCGCCGCGCCCAATCCGGCAAACGTCGAGGTGCACGTACTCCACGTGCAGGGCAACGTCTACATGCTCGTCGGCGCCGGCGGCAACATCACGATGCAGGTCGGCAACGATGGCGTGCTGCTCGTCGATACCGGGCTGCCCGGCACCAGCGATAAGGTTCTCGCCGCCATTCACAGCGTCACCAGCGAACCCATCCGCTACATCATCGATACGCACGTCCACGCCGATCATACGGGCGGCAACGAAGCCCTTGCCAAGGCGGGCAACACGATCGCGGGCGGAAACGTCGTCGGCGATATCGGCGCGAGCGCGGGAAATCAGGCCGCCATTCTCGCGTTTCAGACGGTTCTCGATCGCATGAGCGCCCCCACCGGCCAGCAGTCTCCCACGCCGCAAGGCGCCTGGCCCACCGAGACGTACACCACGCCCGAGCGCAAGCTTTTCTTCAATGGCGAGGCCGTTCAGGTGATTCACATCCCTAACGCGCATACCGATGGCGATAGCATCGTATTCTTCCATCGCTCGGACGTGATTAGCACGGGCGATATTTTCGTCACGAATCGCTATCCGATTGTCGACATGGCGCGCGGCGGCAACATCCAGGGCATTATCGCTGGCCTCAATCGCATCATCGAGCTGGCCACTCCGGGCCCCACGGACGAGGGTGGCACCCTGATCGTTCCCGGCCATGGCCGCCTCTGCGACCAGTCCGATGTCGTCTTCTATCAGGAAATGGTCACCATCATTCGCGATCGCATTCAGGACATGATCAATAAGGGTATGACCCTCGAACAAGTGAAAGCCGCGCGCCCCACGCAGGACTACGATCCGCGCTACGGCGCCACCAGCGGCATCTGGACCACCGACATGTTTGTGGAGGCCGTCTACAAGAGTTTGACCAAGAAAGATTGAAACGGGCGCCGCGATTTGCGCCTCTTATCCGTAGGTACGGAGAGTGTTTTGATATCAGGGGAGACCATATGAAATATGCACTGTCGATTGTTCTCGCGGCTGCCGCGCTCGTTTCCGCCGGCGCCGCGTATGCCCACCACTCCTTTGCCGCCACCTATTTCGTGGATCGCGAGATCACCGTCGAGGGCACGCTCACTCAGTTCCTCTTTCGCAATCCGCATTCGTTTATCAAGATCGAAGCGCCCGACGCTCAGGGCAAGATGCAGGTCTGGTCGATCGAATGGGGCGGCGGCGCTCAGTTGGACCGCGAGCACGTCACCCGCGACACTTTGAGGCCGGGCGACCACGTGATCGCCACCGGCAATCCGGGCCGCGATCCTTCCGAGCACCGGATTCGCTTGCACAAGCTCGTCCGCCCATCCGACGGATGGAAGTGGGAAGGCGTAATCATGTAGCCGCACGGCCCGCGCCGCGGGATTTGCGTTGGACGCGGGCCGGTGCTTTAGGGGGTCGGAGCTTCAGCTCCGACATTCAAGCGAGGAACGATGGGCTTGAGCCCCGAAAGAAACTCTTCGCCGCGAAACATTTGCGAGACAGCTTCGACTTGTTGGGGGGAACTGATGAATCTTAGAATCCTGCAAAGCCGGGCTGCCTTGCTTTTCCTCGTCATGGCGCTGCTGTCGATCGCCATACCGGCTCGCACCGGCGCGCAGTTCGGTCCGCCGCCGCCGGCCGCGAAACCGCCAAATCCGCGATTGATTGCCCCGCAGGATTTCACCGGCTACTGGGTCTCCATCATCACGGAAGACTGGCGCTATCGCATGATCACGGCCGACAAGGGCGATTACGGCGGTGTTCCGCTGACCCAGCAGGGCCACGCGCTCGCTGAAACTTGGGATCCCGCCAAAGACGCCGCCGACGGCAATCAATGCCGTGCTTACGGCGCCGCGGGGATCATGCGCATGCCCACGCGCCTCCACATCACCTGGCAGGGTGACGACACCCTCCGCGTCGAAACCGACGCCGGCATGCAGACTCGCCTTTTCCATTTCAATACCACGGCGCCCGAAAACATGAAGCCCGAGTGGCAGGGCTATTCCGTCGCCTCCTGGGAAGGCCTCCCTCCGGGCGGCGCGTTCCGCGTGCCGACAACCTTGCTCGGCCCCGGCGGCGGTCCCCACGGCGCCTCGGAAGGCTATCTGAAGGTCGTCACCACCCACATGCGCCCCGGCTACCTGCGCAAGAATGGCGCTCCCTACAGCGCCAACGCCGTCCTCGAGGAATATTTCGACGGCTTCCAGGAACCGAACGGCGACACATGGCTCGTCGTCACCGCAATCGTCACCGACCCGGAAAATCTCTATCAGCCTTTCATCACCAGCGACCAGTTCAAGAAGCAAGCCGACGCAACCGGTTGGGACCCTACCCCATGCGAGGCGAAGTGACCTGTTTCGCAATGGAAAGCGCGAGATGGTTTTGTAGCGGCGGGTCGCCGGGCTTGCGACCCCGCAGCTTTTCTTCCTTAGGAGGTCGGAGCTTTAGCTCCCACGTAACAATGCCGGGCGAAGCCCTTCCTCTGCACTGGTTCTCTCGCAGCATGTTTTTGCGCCTCGGCGCCGCCAACGCCATGCAGTTCCGCTCACTCGCCGGCGCGCCGGCTTCTCCAAGGGTCCCCGATGTGGTTCGCTAATTTTTTGCAGTGGCTTCACGATACGCAGTTCAGCACCACGATGCGCGAGTCGATTTGGGCCGAGCCTCTCGTCGAAACGATTCACGTCCTCACGCTCACCCTCTTCCTCGGATTCGCCGTGCTGCTCGATCTTCGCCTTCTCGGCGTCTGCATGCGGCGACGCAAGGTGTCCGAAGTTCTGGGGCAGCTCAATCCGTACTTATTCGTCGGCTTCGCCATCATGATCGTCTCGGGCCTGCTTCTCTTCACGGGCGATCCGCCCGCCTTCTGGGGCACGACCTTTTTCAAGGTCAAAATGATTTTCCTCGTGCTTGCCGGCCTCAACGTCCTGATCTTCAACGCGACTATCGGCCGCAAGGTCGCCGAGTGGGACTTGGCTCCGAAAACGCCGTCCGCCGCAAAGGTCGCCGCAATCCTGTCCATCGTGCTCTGGGTTGCCATCGTCGCGGCCGGCCGCGCGATCGCCTATGCCCTTCCGCCGCCATGACGAAACGTGAGGAGTTCGAACAATATGGCGCTTAAAACGATGGTTTATCACTTCTGCCAGTGGTGCAACGCCTCGCCCTGGGGCCATGGCGTGCGCGATTCCGTCTGGCTCTTCCCCTTCGTCGAGATTTTTCACCTTCTTGCCCTCGGCGTTCTGGGAGGCACCATCCTGATCGTGAATTTGCGGCTCCTCGGCTTTCGCTTTCAAAGCGAGCCGGTTTCCGAGCTCGCGGACGACGTTCAACCCTGGATGCTGGGCAGTCTCGCTGTGATGTTGGTGTCCGGCTTTTTTCTCTTTTGCACCGAAGCCGTAAAGATGTACGACAGCCCGGCTTTCCACTTCAAAATGATCTTCCTTGTCCTTGCGGTCGTTTTCACGTTCACGATCCACCGAAAGCTCGTCACCGCCGACGACGCTCGCTTCTCGCGTTTCTGGCGAGCCGCTGCCGCCGTCGTTTCGCTCATCCTGTGGGCCTGTGTCGGGCTTGGCGGCCGCGCCATCGGTTACTACGGCACGTGACCCCAAGGCGCGTTGCCCGGCTGCCATTCAAGAGGCCGGATTCGCACAAATTCAACCAAGGATGACGGATTTTCGGGTAGCATGGATGGGGGGAAGGCCGAGCTCGGCAGTTTGCGGATGCGGGGTTCCGTCCGTCGGCTCTAGCGATCATGACAGTCGTAAGACACGCAGTCGCTGTTTTCATCCGGGTTTCGGCTATGCTTGCGTTCAGCCTGCTCTGCGCGCTGCCATCCCAGGCAGCCACGAGCGGCAGCATCTCCGGCACGGTGAAAGATCCTAGCGGCGCGGTCCTTCCCGGCGTCGCGCTCACGCTCAGGAACACCTCGCTCGGCACGCAATACAAAAACACGTCGGACGCGAACGGATACTATTCCTTCCCGAACCTGCCGGTCGGCGGGTACGACTTGACCCTCGCCTTGCCGGGTTTTAAGACCATGCAGAAGTCCGGCATCATTGTCGATATGGACAGCGCCCTCCAGATCGATGTCTCGATGGAGCTTGCCGCGCAGTCCCAGTCGGTCACCGTCAATTCCACCGTCGCCGCCGAGCAGGTTCAGGTCGAAACCGTCGCCACGCATCTCGGCGAAGTCGTTTCCGATACGCAGATGACGGCGCTGCCGCTCAATGGCCGCAGCTACACGGACCTCCTTGCGATTCAGCCCGGCGTCAGCCCGGTCACCACTCTCACGCCCACCTCGGTGATCATGGCCGGCGTTACCGGCACCATCAATCCCTCGGGCGATCTGAATCCCGGCGATGTCTCGATCGATGGCCAGCGCGAATCCGCCAACGGCTTCATGGTCGATGGTATCGACGTGCAGGAACACATGAATGGCGGCACGTCCGTGATCCCCAATCTCGATTCGATCCAGGAATTCCGCGTCCTCACCAACAATTTCGATCCGGAATACGGCAATTACAACGGAGGCATGATCAACGTCGTCACGAAATCCGGCAGCGACGCCTTCCACGGTGACGTTTTCGAATTCCTTCGCAATACCGATCTTGATGCCAAGAACTATTTCGCCGATACCCGCGGCACCTTCCGCCAAAATCAGTTCGGCGGCACTCTCGGCGGGCCCGTAAAGCGCAACAAAGTGTTTTTCTTCGCGGATTATCAGGGCACGCGCACGAATCAGGGCATCACGTCGCCGCTCACATCGGTTCCCACCGTCCAGGATCGAAATGGCAATCTGGCCGATCTCGCGAGCTCCCTGACGGGCACGGTCAGCGGCTCCTATCTCGCCAGCCTGCTCGACACGCAACTGGGCTACGCGCCCGGCACGATCCATCAGGGCGAACCGTATTACACGTCCGGCTGCAGCGGCCCCTCGCAATGCGTTCTTCCGACGCTCAATCTACCGCAAAGCGAATGGTCCGCGCCCGCCCAGCAGCTCTTGCAATATATTCCGCAGCCCGACGTCGGCACGAATCTCTTCTCCACCTCCGCATTCTCGGAAACGGTGCGCGACGACAAGGCGTCCGGCCGCATCGACGCGAATACGCGCGTCGGCCAGTTCGCCGGCTACTATTTTCTCGACAACTATCGCCTCGATGATCCCTATCCCGGCGCGCAGGGTGGCGCCAGCGTTCCCGGCTTCGATGCCCTGACCATCGGCCAGGCCCAGCTGTTTTCGCTGGGCTATACGCGTCTGATCGGCCCCGATACCGTCAACGAACTGCACGTGGGCCTCCTGCGCAACGCGAATGATATCGGCGAGCCTCACGGCGGCTTGGGCGTCACCCTCGCGTCGCAAGGCTTCGCCACCGGAGCGGGCACCACCGGCATCACCGTTCAGGCGCCGCAGATCGAGGGAGTCGAAAACATTGTCTTCCCTTCCTTCATCATGGGGCTCCCGATCACCAATACCGATCAGTGGAACAATACGCTATACGTCGGCGACAACCTTTCCAAAGTCGTCGGTGCGCATACGCTGAAATTCGGCGCCGATTTCCACGTCGATCAGGTCAACGAACATCCCGACGCCACCTTCAACGGCACCTTCAATATTCTCGGCACCCAGACGGGTTCGGCCTTTGCCGATTTCCTTCTCGGCCTTCCCAGCAATTTCACGCAATCCGCCGGCCAGCCCTTTTATCTGCGCAATCGCTATTTGGGCCTTTTTGCCGAGGATAGCTGGCACGCGCGCAACGATCTGACGCTGAATTTCGGCTTGCGTTGGGACCTGATCATGCCGTGGTGGGAAAAGTACAACAATCTTCAAACGGTCGTTCCCGGCGAGCAGTCGGTGCTGTATCCGAACGCAATCCCCGGCCTGGTGGTTCCCGGCGATCCCGGAATTCCCTCCACGATCTCGCCGTCGAAATACCACAATTTCGCGCCCAGAATCGGGCTCGCCTATTCGCCCAAATTCGATCGCGGAATTCTTAAGGCGATTTTCGGTGACGGCGGGAAAAGCAGCCTTCGCGCCAGCTACGGAATTTTCTACACCGCCTTTCCGGGGCTTTCGGCCGGCATCATGTATGCCGTCCCTCCCTTCGGCTACAACTATCTCAGCCCCGGCCCGCCGCTCTTCGCCACGCCTTTCGTCAATGCCAGCGACGGCGCCGTCAATACGAATCCTTATCCGCTCACGTTTCCGCCGCACACCGTCTCGGCCAGGAATCCCTACACCGCATTCGATTGGGCCGCCGTCACTCCCGATAGCGCCGATCCCTATTTCTACTACCGCAACGACGTGCCCTACACCGAGAACTACATGCTGTCCTTCCAGCGCCAGATCACCAGCTCGGTTTTGGTCACGATCAGCTACGCCGGAAATCAGGGGCATCATATTCTCGAGCTCTTGCCCACGAACGTCGGCAACGCCGCGCTTTGCCTGAGCCTCAGCCAGCCCAGTGAAGTCGCGCCGGGAACGGCCACCTGCGGGCCTTACGGCGAGGATGCCGCTTACACCTCTGTTTCCGGCCAGGTTTATCAGGGAACGAGAAACGTCGGGTTGGGCGCGAATCCGGCGCTCTATGGGAACTACGGCGCGATGACCGCCCAGGAGACCATCGCAAATTCGAATTACAACGCCCTCGAAACCAATCTTCGCTACGCCGGCAAGCGCACCACCGTGCTGCTGGCCTACACCTACGCGAAGTCGATCGATCAAGGCTCGAATCTCGGCGAGGAACTCAACCCTTTCGATCCCGCGCTCAGTCGCGCCATTTCTTCCTGGGACATGCGCCATAATTTCGTCGCCACGTACAAATACAGCATTCCATTCGATCGTCTTTTCGGCCGCGCGAATCGCCTCACCGAGGGATGGGAGATTTCCGGCACCACGCGCTTCAGCTCCGGCTTCCCCGTCACTCTCTACGACGACTCGGACAATTCGCTCCTCGGCACGCTCGGCAATGGCGTCAACAATCAGCTGCTCGATACTCCCGAATTCACGCCCGGCGCGCTGCGCATCAATACCAACCCGCGCAACGGCCAGCCCGAATTCGATACTTCGCTTTTCGCGCCGGAGTCGATCGGGCAACTGGGCAACGCGCGCCGCCGCTTCTTCTACGGGCCCGGCATCAACAACTTCGACATGCAGGTCACGAAGAACGTGAAGCTCACCGAAACGAAATCGCTCGATATCCGCGTCGAAGGCTTCAACATCTTCAATCACGCGCAGTTCTACGGCCCTGCAGCCGTCGATGGGGAAGTCAACGATCCCACGTTCGGCCACGTGGTCAGCGCCACCGATCCGCGCCTCGTCCAGCTCGCCGCCAAACTTTACTTCTGATCCCCCATGGGGCTTTGTCGACATCGTCGAAAACGCGGGATATTCGCTGTCCGCGCACCGAGCGCCGGAGGCGCGATTGTAATTAGCCCGGCACGCAGCGGAGCGGAGTGCCGGAATCCCAGGCAAATAGCAGCGAGTCCCGTAGGGACGGTTGATCCCGTCGTAAACTTCGAGGCCTCAATCGCGGGCTAATACGCGGCGTCGAGCAAGGCGAGGATTTCCGCGCGGGTCACCGGCCGATCCACCACATTCAGCCGCGCGAAATGGTGCTCGATCGTGCCCGCAATTTCGCCCACTTCGTTTTTCGGCACGCGGGCATCGCTCAGGCAATGCGGCACATCGAACTGCGCGATGAATTTCTCCACGCGGTCCGCGCAAGCGAGCGCCCCGGGCTTGGGATTCGCCGGATCGAAGGCGACGCCGAATCCTTTCGCGATCGGCCCAAACCGCTGCGGTCCCATTTCCGCCATGAAGCGCATCACGTGAGGAAGCGTGATGCACGAAGTGACGCCGTGCGGCACGTCCCATTTCGGCCCGATCTGGTGCCCCAGCGCGTGCGATAGCCCGAAGCCCGTATTCAGCGCGCCGAAAATCGAAAACCACGAGGCGAGCTGGCAGAATCCGCGATGCGCCACGCGATCGTCGCCCGCGGCGCGAATCGACGCAGGAAGATGCGCGTCGAGCAGCTCGATCGCTTTCGACGCGAGCGTGTCGCTCATCAGCTGGTGCCGCGTCGAGTAAATCGATTCGATGGCGTGATCGAGCGAGCGCATTCCCGTCGACACCCACAGCCAGTCCGGCGTTTCGAGCGTGAGCAGCGGATCGTTGATCACGGTCTTCGCGAGAATCCGCGGGTCGCCCACGCCCTCCTTCACCAGCGTGCTTTCATCCGTCACGCCCGCCACCTGCGTGTACTCGCCGGCCGAAATCGTCGTCGGAACCGCGATGTGCGTAATGTCGCGGGCGCGCGCGGATTCCTCCGCGGTGGGCGCGGAACCGGGCGCCAGCGCCGCCACGAGCGGGTCGCGGCCGTTCAATACCGCATAGGCCGCCACTTTCGAGCAATCGATGGGGCTGCCGCCGCCGAAGCTCACGATGCAATCCGCGTTCACGCGCTCGATTTCCGCCAGCAGCGCGCGCACCGCGCTGATCGGCACGTGCTGCCGCACGCCGGTGAAGACTCCCGCGCATCGCGCGCCCAGCACGCCCGTCACTTTCGCCAGCAGCGGCGATTTGCCGAGCGTCTTCCCCGTCACCACGATCGCGCGCTTCAGATTGCGGCGATCGAGCTCGTTGGCGAGCGCATCGATTTTACCGGGCCCGGAAATCACGCGTTCCAGCCGGCTCAGATTGAATTCTCCAACAGGCGCTTCCACCGTGAGTTCTCTCCTTGTTCCCGTGTCCGTCATATTCTATCCATTCGCGCCTTCACCTTTAACGTTTGCCTCATCCTCGTTTTTGAGGGTGGGCTTTTGCAACACTACAATTCTCTCTCGCGCCGCGCACCAGCAACCTGTCATTTCGAAGGCTTCGCCCCGGTAGGCTCCTCCGCCGTCACTTCTTCACGGGCGTCGCAGGCCCGCTAAAGTTGAAAATATCAGATTCCGCTTTCCACGATCCGTCCGTCTCTTTTTTGAAGACGGTCACCCACTTCCCCTCTCGCGCTTCCGCTTTTTTCGTTTTCGGGTTCGTGGCCTTTTGAGTGAATGTTCCCTGCGCGTAGCCGAGGTCGCCGGCCTTGGAAACTTCCACTTTCGCGATCTGGATGTCGATCGCAAAATTCGGATCGGCAAATGCGCTCAGCATGGTCGTCTTGATCGCCGGAAGGCCTGTCACCACGGGCGCGTCGGGCGCGAAAACCGATGCATCCTGATCGTAATATGCGAAAAATTTGTCGTAATCCTTGCTGGCCGCCGCGGCCGAAGACGTCGCAATCACCTCGCGGATCGCTTGCGCATCCGCCGCCCGCGTGTCGGGCGGCGCTGGAGGAGGCGCCTGCGAGCATGCGGCCAGCGTAAGGACAAGCACGGCCGAGGCGAATAATCCCTTCATTCGCATTTCCGTCCTCCTTCCTGTCAGACAGCGGGTTCGATGTCAGGCGTTCTGCAGATCGTGCAGCATGCGCTGCTCTTTGCCGTAGGGATCGTCGACCGCCTTGCACTCGTCGTTCAGGATCATCACGGCCCGGCGGGTATTATCGAACGCCGGCCAGTCCGGCATGCCGGCGTGATTCGGATTTCCCGTGCGCGCGAACGCCACCCACGAGCCGCTGATTTTGCTCGCAAGCGCGTAGCGGTCCTGCCCGTCGCCCGTCATCGACTTGGCCGCGTCCACATTGTCGAAAACAAACGGAATCTCGAGCGTGTGGAACGTCCGCAGCTTCCCGTCGCGCACTGGCGACCTCCACGTGAAGTAATACTGATAGACTGGCGCACCACCTTGCTCCGCTTTGCGCTCCGCCTCGACCACCACCCCTGCGCGGAACGTCGCATCCGACGCGATGATCAAAAACAGATCCGTGTTGCTCGCCTTCGGCCGCCCCGCGCGATATGCTGCGATCAGTTGCTCCACTTGCTCGTCGCTCGCCTTGCGGACGAAGCCCTTCACGCGCCTGTGCAGATCGGCGTCGTCGATCGGATCGAGTTGCTGCCCCGGGAAAAATGTTACTTCAGTCTCGACGGTCCCGATCAGCAGCGGAATATCTTTCGAAATCGCTGGCGCCACTGGATCGAATGGATTCACCGGCAACGTGGTGCCGTCGAGCACGGGCGCGAGCGCGAGGCCGCCGGGGCCACCCATGCCGTTGCCGGTCATCTCGCCCATCACCTTCAGCAACTGATCCATCGGAAGCTGCTGCAGCTTGTCGACCTCATTCGGCTGCAGGCCCAGCTTCGCCATAAATGCCGTGGCCGATTTCGTGGCGACTTCCTTGGGCAGTCCTCGGACGTTCGCGCCGCTCTCCACAATCGCGCGGTGGAAAAGCCCTTTTGCGGGAGGCATCGCCATCAGCGCGCTCACCTTTCCGCCGCCACCCGACTGCCCGAAGATCGTCACATTATTCGGATCGCCGCCAAACGCCTCGGCATTGTCGCGCACCCAGTCGAGCGCCGCGACGATATCGAGCATCCCCACGTTGCTCGCCTGCGCGTATTTCTCTCCGCCTAGCTCGGCGAGATAGAGATACCCGAAAACGCCCAGCCGGTGATTGATCGAGATCGCCACCGCGTCGTGCTTTCGCGCGAGCTCCGTGCCGTCGTACATGATGAATGCGCCCGAGCCCGTGGTATATCCGCCGCCGTGCAGCCACATCATCACCGGGCGCTTGTGTCCGCGCCCTACGCTCGGCGTCCACAGGTTCAGGACGAGGCAGTCTTCGCCCATTGGCCCGCCCGGATCCATCACCTCGACTTCCGGCGGCACCACGCCGCGAAATTGGCTGTCGAGTTGCGGCGCGCGCAGGCCGTACGCAGTCGTCTCGCGCACTTTCGTCCACGGCTGCGGCTTCGCGGGCGGCATGAAGCGCCCGCTGCCGGCCGTCGACGCGCCGTACGGCACGCCCTTGAAGCACTGCACCTTGCCGTCCGCCACTTTCAGCCCGCGGATTTTCCCCGCGTTCGTTTCGACCACAGCGCCCGCGGTCGCGCCATCGCCCATAGCCTTCGCCAGCCGCCCGCTCATCAAAGATCCCGCCGTCATCGCTCCCAATCCAATCCCAGAACTAATGAACGATCGCCGATTCATCGCATCCCCCCGCCGCGAAAAATATCCGGCGCCCACCGCGGCGCCCCCAAACGGCGGCTAGTGTACCCCCTCTCCGCGAATTTTGCAGGGAACAATTGCGTTTCGCGAAGGTGCCTCAACCGTGTCGATTGGAACGGGTCGCCGCTCTTTGTTTTTTGAGAGTTACGTCGATTTCTAATTGCCGCAGTGTCGACCCGAAAACGGCGAGATCTGTGGCTCGCGGCTCACGATATAGGAGGTGCTGTGGGAGTGCGGAAGCTTGCTGCCGCCCTTTGTGCGCGAGGCTTGCCTCGCGCAGTGTTCCAATGCCGTGCCAACGCACCGGCGAGTGCTCGTCTCGCGCATACATCCAATCAGCTAGCATGGAAAGGCGCGGATTTAGGCTGTACCAAGGTACAGAAAACGGCCGGAGACAAAATCCTGCTATCATAACCAAACAATGAAGAAAACGTCGGATTCTAAGAAGCATCGCGCTGCAAGCGATGTGATGCGGAGCGAGTACCGTTTCGATTACCGGCGAGCCAAGCCCAACGGGTTTGCGGAAAGGATGGCCGAAGGCGCGCTTGCCGTTGTCCTCGAACCGGATGTTGCAGCCGTGTTCCGGTCCTCGGAAGCCGTCAATACATTCTTGCGTTCCGTGATTACCGCAATGCCGGACCCGCAGCGCTAGCCGTCTCTGCCGAAGCCCGCGAAGCCCGGGTTCGGGCGCTGTCGCTTCTAATTCCCGCAGCCTAAGATATATCGATCACGTCGTTGAGATAAAGCGTTGGGACCTCGGAGATAGCTCGCAGTGAGCAATCCCCACGGGACTCCGACGAGTGAACGCATGGGAGCAGAGATTGTGACGTCGAAGCGGATAATCCAGGTTCTGGCGATGATGATGGCTTTCGGGCAGAGCCCCGTAGGGCAGAGCGTCACGAGCGACCGTCAGTCAGAGCAAACGAGTTTCGGCGCAGAAGCAATACCGGGGGAAGCATTGGTCAAGAACCCGGTTGAAGTTCCGAAGGCCGCCTTGCAGGTTCTGCGAGGCGCACTAAGTCGCGGCGAGCTAAACTGCGTGAGAGTTGAAGAAGTGAGACCCGAAGAGATCCCTTCTTCGTGGTTTGTAGCTTCCGAGATTCACCTAGATGGCCCCGACGAGATCGATCTGATTATACAACCGCAAGCTTTGTCTAAAAGTCCATCGCCCAACCGATGCCTGTTCGGAGCTCACGCCGTTCCGTTTTGGATACTGGCGAAAGCCGATGAAGGGTACCGATTGCTCCTGAACACAACCGGAGACGCCCTCCAGGTCATGGATCAGCGAACAAAGGGATATAGAGACATTGAAGTGTCGTCGCTCACTGCTGTAACGCGAACCGCACTCATCTTGAAATTCGATGGGAACCGCTACCAACTCGCCGAAAGAAGATCCCAGCCCTGAGGTGACCTGTGCGTCGCCCAAAATGCTTGCCTCTTGCTAAAGTACCGCTAGCCTCGCGATCAGCCTGGGAAACGAATTCGCGGCGCCGGCCGAGTTCTAATTCCCGCGTCCCGGAAGCTTGAGGGGGGGTTGGCCGACCACGACCGTTGACGCCGTGAGCATCGGCGGTGAGCCAGAATCCTTCTCGCTCACCAGGTTGTCCCTCTTGGCGGGCAGGCTATTCAAGCTATCGAGATACGCCGCGATGCCGCGATAGAGGCTCTCGGCGACGCGCTGCCGCTGGCTGCTCTCAAGCAGCAGGCTTTCATCGCTGGCATTGCTGATGAACGAAATCTCCGACAGCACCGCCGGCATGTTGGCCCCGGTCAGCACGACGAACGGCGCGCGCTTCACCCCGCGATTCGTCTCGCCCCGGCTCACCAGCTCGAGCCGCGTCGCAAGCGAGCTCTGGATATCCTGCGCCAGCACCTTCGACTCCGCGATCTTCGCGTTGCGCGCGATCATCTGAACCAGCTCGGGCAGATCGTGTAGCGATGATTGCGCGAGCGCATTCTCTCGCGCCGCAAGCCTCATCGATTCGGGCGACCCCAGCAGGCTCAGGTAATAGGTTTCGACGCCGCGCGCCTCCGGGCTGTCGCTCGAATTCGCATGGATCGAAACGAATAGGTCGGCGTTGGCGCGGTTGGCGATCGCGGTGCGATCTTCGAGCGAAACGAATTTGTCGGTCGTGCGCGTGTAGATCACCTGCGCGCCCGCGATATTCTGCTGGATCAGCTTGCCCAGCCGCAGCGCCACGTCGAGGCAGAGATTCTTTTCCATCAGGCCGTGCGGCCCCATGGCACCCGTATCAAAGCCGCCGTGGCCCGGATCGATGGCGATGCGGCTGATCTTCAGTCCCAGCGCCTGCGTCAGCGTAAGGCGGCTCTCGCGGCTCGCGCTCGCCTCCGGTGGCGCGCCAATCGCGTTTCCGCTCACAGCCGCCGAACTGGCGCCATTCTTCGCGGCGCCCCCCGCCACTGCCGAGACATCGATCACCAGCCGGTACGGATTCGAAAGCAGTTGCGCGGAATAGTCCTTGGCCTTGCCCGCATCGAGCACCAGCCGCACCACATCGTCCGTATTCTGCGCCGCGCGCACCCATTTCAGCAGCCCATCCCCGGCGGGCGCCATCTTCTGCGGCACGGACGAATCCAGCCGCGCGCCATGCAAATCGAAATAGATGCGCTCGGGCCCGCTGATGCGCGCCGAATCGTACCGCACCGCGGCATCGAGCATGACGACGATTCGCGCGTCGCTCGGCGTGCTCGACACCTGAATCCCGGTTACGTCCGGCACGCCTCCCTCGATGAGCCGCGGCCCGGCGATCGGATCGATCTTCGACACTTCCTGAAATCCTTGCGTTTGCAAGCGATTGTCGATTTCCTCGCTCTGCACCGCGCTCTTCGACAGCGCCATGTTCCCGGGGATGGCGTCGCCCGCCACGATGCCGCGATTACCGCGGCTGACAAACGAGGAGAATGCGGCCATCAGCCGGCCGCGTGCCGCCTGTGCGATTTCCCCGGGTTGTCCCACCGAGAGCGCCACGCCAGCCGCGAGCACAATCGCGGCAAAAACAGCCGTCCACACATGCCACCCGCGCGATTTCGATCCGCCTGCCGGCTTGTACGTAAGCTGCGGCGCCCCGGAAGAGCCCGCCGCTTTCATCGAATCGTCGCCCACCGGCGCCGACGCTCCCTGCACCGATGAATCACGCAAGCCCGGCGCGATTCTCAACTTGCGATCCGCCCGCTCGACAATCTCCGCCGACACCGTCGCGCGCCCTTCGCCATGCGCCTCGAGCAGCGCCTGGTAGCAGATCCGGTTGATATTTCGCGGAATGCCCTGGCTGCGCTCGGCGATCAGCGCCAGTGCCTCCGGCTCAAAAAGGTCGCCGGTGCTGTGCCCAGACACTTTCAGCCGGTGCCGGATGTATCCCGCGGTTTCCTCCGGCGGAAAAGCCTGCAGGTGCTGGACCACGGCGATCCGCTGCTCGAGCTGCGCCAGTTGCGGCTGGCCCAGTTTCGCTCCCAGCTGCGGCTGCCCCGCGAGCACGATTTGCAGCAGCTTCGTGTTCGACGTCTCGAAATTCGAAAGCAGGCGGATCGTCTCCAGCACCGAATCGTCCAGGTTTTGCGCCTCATCCACGATCAGGACGAACCGCTTGCCCTTCATCAGCTCCGCAAACAGCATCTCATTTAGCTTGTTGTGCATGGCCACCAGGCCCATGCCCGCGGAATCGACCCGCAGCTCGCTCAAAAGGTATTGGAAAAACTCGCGCGAGGTGCACTGCGTCTGAAAGAGAAACGCCGTCTTCGCCTTGTCGCGCAGCGCATCGAGCACCTGATAGAGCAGCGTCGTCTTGCCCATGCCGGGATCGGCGATCAGCGTGAGGAATCCGCGGCCGCTCATAATTCCTTCGGTGAGCGCATCGAGCGCCTGGCAGTGCGTCTGGCTCGGATAGAGGTATGCCGGATCGGGCGTCACCCCAAATGGCTGCTGGCGCAATTTATAGAATTCGAGAAACATGGCACAACCTCCATTGCCGTCGCCGCCGCAAAGGCAACTCGCCCCACCAGCTCCCGTCTTGGGATTCCAGCAAGGCGTCGAGTCATAGTACGGCTATGCCGGGGCCTCGCGCGTGGCTGCCGAGGGTGGGATGGCAACCGCGCGAGTCATAGCCTGAATTCGGTGTTGGATTCCGGCCGGCTAATACTGTACTTCTGACTGCACCGCCGCGCAATCCTCGTGCGCGGGGCGGGTTTCCTCTTCGCGGCGCCGGCCTTCCTTGGTAGCGGAGGCGCCCCTAAACCGCTTCGTCGGGCAGTTGCGCCGGAACAGCCTGCTTCGGAGCGCCCTTCGCGATCTTCCGAGGCGCCGATTCGTTCGCGGCGATCATGGCCCCGAGGCCGACGGTCAAGGCCACGATCCAATACCAGGCAGGCGCCAGCGGGTTTCGGGTCACCTTGATCAGCCACGTAACCGAGACTTGGGTCGACCCGCCGAAGATCGCGATCGAAAAGGCATACACGATGGCGAGGCCGCCCGAGCGGATCGCCGCCGGGAGAGATTCGGTGAGCCAGACAATCGTCGGGCACGTGGAGAGCGATGCGAATGTTGCCATCACGGCGGTCGCCCCCAGCAGCGTGGCCGTCGTGCGGTAGTGCGAGATGATGTAAAAGGCGGGCAGAATCGACGCGAGCAGCAGGACAGCCGGTATGATCATCATCCTCTTGCGGCCGATACGGTCCGAGAGCGCTCCGCTCACCAGATCGAACGCCACGCCGCACAGCCCCACCACCACCGTCGCCGCAAACGCCACATTCGCATGCATGCCCAGCGTCGAGATCGCATACGTCGTCATGTAGCTCGAGATGTACGTTCCGATGGTTGCGCTCGCCAGCAGCAGCAGGCCGATGATTATCACCGGCAGCAAAGGACGCAGCGGGACGCGTTCCCGCTTGCCTTTCTCGCCCGCATGAAACGTTTCCGGCAGGCTGCGCCGGAGCATCAGCCCGAAAGGCACGATCGCGGCGCCCAGCAGAAAGGCAATGCGCCATCCGTAATCCTGCAGTTGCCGCTCGTTGAGCAGGTTCGCGAGCCCGAAACCCACAAGCCCCGAGATCAGGATCGAAAAATCCTGGGTCCACGCCTGGAACGCCGTATAAAAACCTCGGCGCTCCAGCGGCGCCGCCTCGAGCAGGAACGCCGTCGTCGGCCCCACCTCGCCGCCCAGCGCGAAACCCTGCACCATCCGGAAAAGAATCACCAGCACGGGCGCCGCTCCGCCGATTGCGGCGTACGACGGCGTCAGCGCCAGCCCCGTAATCGCGATGCCCATCAGCGAAAACGACAGAATCATCGCGGGCTTGCGGCCCGCCCGATCGCCCATTCGCCCGATCACGATGCCGCCGATGGGCCGCGTCACGAACCCCACCGCGAACGTCCCAAGCGATGCCAGCAAGCTTGCCGTTGGAGAACTGGAAGGGAAAAACGCCCTGCCGATATACACCGCGAAAAACGCGTACGTCAGGAAATCGTAGAATTCGAGCGCGTTCCCGATAACGACGGCCGCAACATGGCGTGCGGGCACCGATCCGCGCGCGTGCGGCGCATCCGTCATCGCTTCATAACTCGCCTGCCGCCATTTGAAGATTGCCCGGAATCATTAGCGGGGATTCTAACTGAAAAAGGAGAAGGCCGGAAAGTTTATGTAGCTCACCCCGCTTTTCAGGGGTGAGGCTTTTGCGGTTTGGGGGTTTTACGCGACGAAGCCGTCGTCACGGCCAGATCGAATTCAGCAGCGCCGCCAGCCGAAGCCCGGCCTTCGCCAATTGCTCCTTGGCGACCGGCGCGGTTGCATGTTCGTAATCGTCTCCGAGGCGCTCATCGAGCTTCAGCATCCGCGTCGAAATGTGATCGTCGTCCGCGCAGCTCTCGACGGGCCGCGGCTTCTCGATCGCAATCGCGTGCGGCAGTTTTCCATATGCGAACTTCTCCGCGAGTTCGTGGCTTTCCCACGCCCACGCCGCGAAATCGATTGGTCCCGGCTGCCACGAAGAAAATTGCGCCCGAAAATCGCGGTCGATCGTATCTGCCTCGCCGATTTCCGCTGCCACCTGTTCGGGCGTTGGCGCCTGCGCGTCCTCAGGCGGCGCGAAATGCTCGATGATTCCTTCATCCCACACACCGTGCAAATTCGGAGAGTACGTCTCCCGCAGCAGGTTCCTCTCCTGCGGCGCCGCGCCGAAAAATGTCACAGGGACGCAGTTGCCGCCCATGTCGTCGTTCGTCGTATCGTGCAGCGGCTGGTGAATGTCGCCCACCAGATGAATCACAAACCGCAGCGCATCCGCGCGCTCCTCCGCGCTGGCCTTGGGATCGCGAAGCACGCGGACCTGCGCCGTCAAAGCCGAAATCACGCAGCCCGTCGCCGGCGGACAGTATTGCGCGATATCTCCTCTCGGCGCCCCGCGCGGAATATCGATGAAGTGCCACGGCCCCGTTTCCGGCTTCATGCTGCGGTAGTCGTCCGCCCACGTGGAAGAATCGACAAACGGATCGAGCCCCTTTTGCTTGCAGTATCTCGCGAGCGCGGCATCGATCGGGCTCTCCGCCAGAATTTGCCGCGACATTTTCGCCGCGTGCGGGTTGAGATGTTTTTCGGCGATCGATGCGATCATCTGATGTCCTTCGCAGCCCCAGGCCCAGGCGGAGGAAGGAATCGCAGCCACCGTGCCGAGGATCAGGAAAAAGATGCAGCCGAATCGGCGCGAGATCATGACGACTCTAGTTTCTCACAAGAGTTTGGGGCGACAGGGCAAAAACTTCCCTCAACGCATACTTTTTTCCTACGGGCATTATCTCTCGCGGATATACGCATCGGCGTATGGGCTCCCTCGGCGCCCCGCGCTAGCCTGACTCCAGGATGATTGGAGGAAACATGCAAAGCGAGCGCGGAGATTTCGTTCACGTGCTGTTGTTCGAATGTACGAGTTGCGGGCTTCCCCTTGTGAGCGCTCTTACCAGCTCATCGAAAAACATCGAAAAGATTGATTCGGCTCTCCACAACGCGATGTGCCTCTGCGGCTGGTCCGGAGCGCTCTCCGGACTCGAAGCCAAGCGCCATTGGATCGAGCCATGGGAGGGCGCATCCGCGCGCGACGGCGCGCCCGCTGACCAACTCGCGCCCTAGCATTTATTCCGACGTAGTTCTTTCACTTCCTCGGCGTATCCTTTATATTGGATGGTCCCAGCAGACGGAGAATCAATGTGCGTGCGTATTGTTTTGGCAGATGATCATGAAGTGGTGCGCCAGGGCGTGCGCCGCTTCCTCGAAACCCAGCCCTCTCTCGAAATTTGCGCCGAAGCCGCCAATGGACAGGAGGCGGTGGAAAAGGCCCTCAGCCTCAAGCCCGATATCGTGATTCTCGATCTCAGCATGCCGGTGATGAACGGAGTCGAGGCCGCGCGGCAGATCCGCCAGTTGGTCCCTTCGGCCAAGATCATCGTTTTTTCCATGCATGATTTCGCGCAGCTGGCCGAAACCGTGAAACAGGCCGGCGCCGACGCTTACGTTTCCAAATCGACTCGCGTCGACAAACTCTACGAAGCCATCCGCAAAGTTTTGGGCACCGACGGCAGTCCCGCCTGACCTGCTTTTCACGCAACTGGCTTTCCCGAAATGCTTCGCTCGTTCCCTGTCCTCCCCGCGCGCCCGCTGTCGCCGCCGCAAAAGACGGGCGTATACTCTCGGTCGATCGGAGGCGGCCATGAAGCGCATATTCTTCTTCCTCTTCTTTCTGCTCGCAGGCGCGAAGCGCGACAGTGTGGAAGCGTGGGCCTTCAGAGTCCGCGTAACAGCCGAGAATCTTTGTGGGTCGCGGCTTGCAGCCACCACCTAACCCCGCAAGATGATTACGAGCTTCTGCCCAACATGAAACAACGCGCGAAGCGCGACAGCGTGCAAGCGTGGGCCTTCAGAGTCCGCGTAACAGCCGAGAATCTTTGTGGGTCGCGGCTTGCAGCCACCACCTAACCCCGCAAGATGATTACGAGCTTCCGCCCGACATAAAACAACGCGCGCAGCGCGACAGGGTGGAAGCGTGGGCCTTCAGAGTCTGTGTAACAGTGCCAAAAATCTTGTGGGTCCCGGCTTCCAGCCAGGACTTAACCCCGCAAGATGATTACGAGCTTCCGCCCGACATAAAACAACGCGCGCAGCGCGACAGGGTGGAAGCGTGGGCCTTCAGAGTCTGTGTAACAGTGCCAAAAATCTTGTGGGTCACGGCTTCCAGCCAGGATTTAACCCCGCAAGATGATTACGAGCTTCCGCCCGACATAAAACAACGCGCGCAGCGCGACAGGGTGGAAGCGTGGGCCTTCAGGCCCTCGAAAAGACGTGGCAAAAAGGGGGGCTTCAGCCCCGGGCACTCTGGCCGTCCGCGACTCATCCTCAAGCGCGGTACGCGCGACACAGCTTTTCCCGTCCGGGCATATAATCATCCCATGCAAGAATCCAAACTCGTCGTCGTCCAATCGTGCGGCAGCCAGATCGAGGCGGCGCTGGTGAAGGGCGCTCTCGAAGCCGCCGGCATCGACGCGATGATCCAGGCCGACACCGCGGGCAGAATGCGCGAACACCTCGCGTGGTCCGGCGCTGGATTCAAAATTCTCGTGCGCGAGGAAGACGCCACCGCCGCCCGCGATCTCCTCGCCCCGCGCCCTGAAATCGTCGAAGACGACGATCGGGATGGCAGCCCTCCGCCCACGGGGCGCCGCTTCACCTAGATACCTTCACTGACCGCGCCCGCAAAGATCTCCCGCCAAAAAGATAGTAGTTGGTCAGTTTCCGGCTCGCCCGTGATCCCTCCAGAATCGATGCCAACCGCGGAAATCATTCCCTGCAAGCGGACTTCCCAGAAGTAATGCCCTCGATGGGTGAATGGGCGATTTACCGCTTGACATCAACAAATAATCCACTACCATATGGTTGTGGATAAGTTAGACACAACATTCGCGGCTCTGTCTGATCCAACCCGCCGCGCGATGATCGAACGACTCTCCCATGGGCCTGCCTCCGTGCATGGATTGGCGGAGCCGTTTGCCCTCTCGCAGCAGATGATTTCAAAACACATTGCCTGCCTGGTGCGGGCTCGGATTGTGATCAAGACGAAGCGCGGAAGAGAGAGCGTCTGTACGCTTAGGCCGGCGGCGATCAAGACAGTGAGCGACTGGGCGATTAGCTATCGCCGATTCTGGGAAGAGAGTTTCGACAAGCTGGATATGGTTGTGAATCAAATGAAGAAAGCGGAGGTCAGGAATGACAAAAAACACGGTTAACGAGAAAGAGCGGATGGTTGTCACCAGAGTTTTTGATGCCCCACGCGCATTGGTTTGGGAGGCGTGGACGAACCCGAAATATGTGATGCAGTGGTGGGGGCCGAAGGGCTTTACTTCGCCTTCTTGCAAAATCGATTTTCGCGTGGGAGGAAAATTTCTCTTTTGCATGAGGTCGCCGGACGGCCAGGAGGGCTGGAATGGCGGGGAATACCACGAGATTGTTCCGCACGAGAAGATCGTTTACTCCATGTACTTTGCCGACTCGAAGGGAAATAAGATCGATCCCGCGCAGTATGGAACAGAACATGAGGTCATAGACGATGGGTACGACGTGGTCATTTTCGAGGATTTTGGAAACGGCCAGACGAAAGTCACCTTGATTGGAAATGAAACCATGGAAGACGCAAAGAACAGCGGGCAATTCGAGGGCTGGAATGAGACGCTCGATAAGGTTGCCGCAGTTGTTGCGGGGCTGCCGCAGGCCAAATAAGAAGTCGAAATCGACGATCGTCGTGCGCGAGATACAG